>Ga0180007_10000722_pt1 | contig 51545 bp, 24 predicted proteins | sample MM_PC_MetaG_FD_121122 | JGI IMG/M metagenome (GOLD analysis project Ga0180007, IMG submission 121122) | Groundwater microbial communities from the Aspo Hard Rock Laboratory (HRL) deep subsurface site, Sweden - MM_PC_MetaG | ecosystem: Environmental > Aquatic > Deep subsurface > Groundwater... | reverse complement strand
GGAGGCACTAATGAGCGGTCATTCCAAATGGTCGAGCATAAAACATAAAAAAGGCGCTCTTGACGCGAAACGCGGTAAGCTTTTTACAAAGCTTATCCGGGAGATCACAGTGGCGGCGAGGGAAGGCGGGAATAACATTGAATCCAACGCACGGCTCCGGCTTGCTGTCCAGAAAGGCAAAGACGCCAATATGCCGGCTGATAATATTGAACGCGCTATAAAAAAGGGAACCGGTGAACTTGAGGGGGTTTCATACGAGAACGTGTCCTTTGAAGGGTACGGCACGGGCGGCGTGGCCGTGATAGTTGCGGGGCTCACGGATAATAGAAATCGAACCACCAGCGAAGTGCGGAGTATTTTCGCGAAGCGCGGCGGGAATATGGCCGGCGCGGGGTCTGTCGCTTTTCAGTTCGAAAAAAAAGGCATATTTTTGGTGAAAACCGATGACGCGGACGAGGAAGAATTGATGGCGGTCGCGATCGATTCCGGAGCGGACGATTTTACCTCTGACGAAGATTTTTTTCAAATAACATGCCCACCGCAGGATTTTGACAAGGTTCGCGCGGGACTTTTGAAAAGAAGCGTAAAAATAGAGTCAGGCGAATTGAGCATGATCCCCAATAATACTGTCAGGATAGAGGATGTCGAAACTGCCCGTAAAATTCTTGCACTTGTAGAAGAACTCGAGGATAACGACGATGTCCAGGACGTATATTCAAATTTTGACATCCCGGATGAAATACTTGAAGAAATAGAGGATTAGAATACAGTCCACAGTCGATAGTCCATAGATGTCAGAGATAGAGGTCAGAATACAGGACTTTGGGGTGACAATGTGGACTATGGACTATAAAATGAGAATACTCGGAATAGATCCAGGATTGATTAGAACAGGGTACGGTTTGATAGAAGCCGAAAGTCCCGGCGCAATGCGTCTTGTGGAAGCCGGGGTGATAAGGACGAAGGCCGGTGATCATATCCAGACGAGAGTGGCCGATATATTCAATAGTTTGTCGGATATAATCCGTTCCGAGAAACCGGATGTTCTGGTCCTGGAAAAGATATATTCGCATTATAAACATCCGGCTACCGCTATTCTTATGGGACACGCGCGCGGTGTGGTTTGCCTGGCATGCGGCCTTTATGGCGTGGAACTCGTGAATTACCCTGCTACGCGCATTAAAAAAGCGATCACCGGGAACGGTCATGCGTCCAAACAACAGGTGCAGGGTTCCGTAAAAACGCTTCTCAGGCTGAGGCGGCTTCCGGAACCGGCTGACGTGAGTGACGCCCTCGCGATGGCCATAAGTTTTGTGTACATGGGCGGCGCTCGGAAAAAAACAGTAAAATTTTAGATCGGAGACAATAATGATATCACGTATCACGGGTATGGTCGCGGAAGTGAAAGAAAACATGCTCATTATTGCCATGGGCGGTATAGGCTACGAAGTGATGATGCCAAAGGCGGTTATGAAGGCCCTGGAAGACGATTGCAGAAAAGGGCGGGACATAGAGCTGATAGTATACCACTATTACCAGATGGATAAGTCGCGCATCGTGCCTGTTTTGATAGGTTTTCAGAACGACGTTGAAAAAGAGTTTTTTGAAAAATTTATTTCTGTTTCCGGTGTAGGGCCCAAAGCTGCCTGTAAAGCTCTCGCGGAACCTTTTTCCGCTATCGCCGGCGCTATTGATGGCGGTGATATTGGTTTTCTGAAAAGATTGCCCGGTATCGGCGAGAGAAAGGCCGGGGAGATAATCGCGAAGCTGAAAGGAAAAGTTGGCAAGTATGGCCTGATACGCGACGGGTTTGTTGATATGGCCTCAGATCGCCGGGATGTCAGGGACGAAGCCGTTAGTATTCTTTTGCAGTTGCAATATAAAAAGAGCGAGGCTGAAGATATGGTACGAAAGGCCGCGAAAAGGAACCCGGACGCGAGAACAAGTGAGGCGATCTTGAATGAAGTGTATCGGGACAGGAGAGAGGCGAAGGATGGAGTATAAGAGCCGGGAAAAATTTATAGATAAGAGTGAAGGGACAGCTCGAACCGACGAATCTGACGATGATGTGATATTGAATCTTACTCTTCGTCCCAGGATGCTGGATGACTTTATTGGACAGGATGTAGTCAGGGGATCTTTGGATATCGCTCTGAAAGCCGCGATACAAAGGGAAGAGCCCCTGGAGCATTTACTTTTTTCGGGCCCGCCCGGTTTAGGAAAAACGTCTCTTGCGCATATAATAGCAAACGAGCGAGGCACCAAGATCGTGACGACAAGCGGACCGGCCATTGAACGGGCCGGGGATCTTATCGGGATACTTACGAACCTTTCCAAGGGCGATATATTGTTCATTGACGAGATCCACCGGCTTTCGAAGGTTGTGGAAGAGTTTATTTATCCGGCGATGGAGAATTTTCAGATAGATTTTCTCGTTGATAAAGGACCGTACGCGAAGACGGTAAAGTTTAATCTCAAGACCTTTACGCTCATCGGAGCCACGACAAGGTCAGGGCTCTTAAGCGCGCCTCTCAGAGACAGGTTTGGCATGTCGGTGCATCTTGAGTTTTACGCGATTGCTGAATTGACTGCGATACTGAAACGTTCAGCGAAACTCCTGGGTATCCCTATTGATGATGCCGGGGCGGGGGAGATAGCGAGAAGATCCCGCGGTACGCCGCGTATCGCTAACCGTTTGCTCAGACGAGTCCGTGACTGGGTTGAGGTGAAATCCGACGGGCGCATAACCGGAGATCAGGCTATCACGGCGCTGGAAAAGCATGGCATAGATGGGATGGGTCTGACGCGTATGGATCGCAGATTTTTAGAGACCATTTACCGGTCTTACAAGGGCGGTCCGGTCGGTATCGGCGCGCTTGCTTCTTCTTTGAATGAGGAAACGGACACTTTGGAAGACGTTGTCGAACCGTATCTCTTGATGGCCGGACTTTTAAAAAGGACGTCGCGAGGCAGGGAATTGACGGAAGACGGTAATAAATATCTCGGAAAAAATGCCGGTACGCGGGGAGAGCTTTTCTAACGGAATATCCCTGCTCGTTTTCGGAACAGCATTTGTTGCGCGGGTGTTCTTGCTTATTCTGTCCGTAATTTATTCTTCACATTTCAAGAAATAGGATATTTACGCGTTTATGACACGCCACATACATAAAAACAGTTACGTCAAAAAAGTAGTTCTGATTTTTATTTTGGCGATAGCGGGTTTTATCGCGCTCGTGACCTTGCTTTCCTCGATCAGATCCTTCCGTGCTGAAAAATACTTGTTTACTGTGAGGGTGCGCGTCGCGCATGACGCTGACAAATTGCGGCTTTTTGCTAAGGGTCCGTGCGATATCGAGGATATTGAAAATGGGCGTGTCCTTGCGCGAGATGTGGATCTCGCCAGTGCGGTTGAAATAACCGGGCGCGCGGAAGGGATCAGATTTAAAGATTGTGTGCTGACATCCGCGGGTGTCAGGATCATTCCGAAAGGAAAGTTTGACATAGCGCTGAATGATATCTTTTATCGCGGAGTGATAGATGTTATCCGCGTGGGGGGAACCCTTGACGCGATAAACCGTGTGGGACTCGAGGATTATTTAAAAGGCGTGATCCCACGCGAGGTTAACTACTTGTGGCCCGCCGAAGCCCTTAAAGCACAGGCGATCGCGTCTCGCAGTTTCGCGGTCAGTCAGGTGGAGAGGCGGGGGAAGAGCGATTATGACCTACGCGCCAGCACTTTCTCACAGGCGTATGGCGGCAGAAGTGCCGAAAGGTTGAGGACCAGTAAAGCGGTTGGCGCGACGAGGGGAAAAGTATTGGCATATGCCGGCAAAGTCCTGCCCGCGTATTTCCATTCCTGTTGCGGGGGGCGTACCCAGAGCGCGTCAAATTTGTGGGGTGAGTTGTTGCCGCCGCTTGAAGGGGTAGAATGCCGCCGGTGCGGATGGTCACCTTATTTCAGATGGCAGGCGCGCGTATCCACAAAAGTGATAAAAAAAAGGCTCAATGACGCTGGATATGACATCCCCCGGATAGATGATATCAAGACAGGCGTGCGTGACAAGTCCGGCCGGCTCGATTACATAAGCGTTAGGCCGGGTGGAAAATGGTTTGATATAAAATGTGACGATTTCATTCGCGCTATCGGGCCGCGTGTTTTAAGGAGCACAAATTTGCGTGTAAAAAAGTATCCGTTTTTTTACCGGTTCAGCGGTTATGGATGGGGACATGGCGTTGGTATGTGTCAGTGGGGCGCGTTTGGCCTTGCTATCAGATGGCGAAAGGCGGACAGTATTCTCAATCACTACTACCCGGGCGCCGAAATCGTTGATCTCAAAGAAAATAACGAACGAAGAGGGTTTTTATAACGCGATTGATGAGACAAGCGTGAAAGGTGGCGGAGACTGAGGTAGAAAGGGCTTTTCGACAAGACAATATGAGATTGGCAGATTTCAATTATGAACTTCCCGAGGGACTTATCGCGCAGTTGCCGCTTAGTGAGCGGGATTCGGCACGTCTTATGGTGATCGACCGAGCAAGCGGTGATATCGGCGAGAGGGTGTTTAGGGATATTTTAGAGTATCTGAATACCGGGGATTGTCTCGTCATTAACGATACCCGAGTGGTACCGGCGCGCCTTTATGGCAGGCGGAAAACCGGCGGAAAAGTAGAGATCTTTTTGATCAACACTGATCAAGAAAGGCCGTGTGCGTTGATAAATCCCTCCCGGAGAGTTAATGAGGGTGAAAGGATAGATTTGGAGGGCGGCGCGCGGGTTACGGTGCTGGGACGCGCGAAAGCAGGGCGTTTTGTAGAATTTGATGCCCCGCTTCGTGAGGTTCTTGGATCCGGGCATATGCCGCTTCCACCGTATATCTCACGGGATGACACGTTCCGGGATCGTTCCGATTACCAGACGGTATATGCCGCTCGTGATGGCGCGACAGCGGCTCCAACCGCCGGTTTACATTTTACAAGATCCCTTTTAGAAGCCACAATGGCAAAAGGTGTAAATGTTGCAACTGTAACGCTCCATACAAGTTATGGCAGTTTTGCGCCGGTTTCAGTAGACGCGGTGGAAGAACACAAAATGCACTCTGAATATTTTGAATTTACGTCCGAGGCGGCTAGTGTTATAAACCTTACAAAAAAAAATGGCGGGAAAGTTGTAGCTGTGGGGACGACGTCAGCCAGGGTTCTTGAAACTGTTGCCGTGGATAAAGGGCACGTTGAAGCTCGAAGCGGCGAGACGGATCTTTTTATTTATCCGGGTTATGAGTTGAAAATCATCGATGGTATTGTGACCAATTTTCACCTCCCCAAATCGACCCTTCTTATGCTCGTCGCTGCTTTCGCGGGCAGAGACCTTACTTTTAAGGCGTATCACAGGGCTATAGATCTAAAGTACCGGTTTTTTTCATATGGTGACGCGATGCTGGTTCTGTAGGTCTTAAAGGAGAGTATGAGTTTTTTTAAAATTGAACATCAGGACAAGAATTCCCGCGCGCGTTGCGGAAAATTGTTCACAAATCACGGTGAAATAAACACTCCCGTATTCATGCCCGTAGCGACACAGGCTACTGTCAAGGCTATCTCTTCAGAAGAACTGTCGGAGCAGGGGGTGGAGATGGTCATATCTAACGCCTATCACTTGTATTTAAGACCCGGAAGGGATGTATTGGAAAAAGCCGGCGGCATTCATGATTTTATGGGGTGGAAGGGCGGAATAACGACCGATAGCGGGGGATTTCAGGTGTTCAGTCTCACGGATTTGCGCAAAATCTCGGATGAAGGCGTTGAATTCAGATCGCATCTGGATGGAACAAGTCACTTTTTCACTCCTGAAAACGTGGTGGATTTTCAGCTGATGCTCGCGAGTGACATTATGATGCCGCTGGATGAATGTGTTCATTATCCGGCGGACAAACGGTACGTAGAGGATTCAGTTGACCTTACGTTGCGGTGGGCGAAGCGAGCCAAAGAACACCTGGCCGGGAGAGGAAAAGGGGCCGCTCTTTTCGGGATCGTGCAGGGAGGGACGTACCATGACGCGCGGAAAAGGTGCGTGGATTCTCTTTTTGAACTAAACATGGACGGTTACGCTCTTGGGGGCATGGCGGTGGGGGAGCGACCTGAGTTGATCAACGAGATCACGGAATATACGGCCTCCATCTTGCCGAAGGACAAAGCGCGGTATCTTATGGGGGTTGGGTCGCCGCCCGAGATGCTTGAAGCGATATCGAATGGTATTGACATGTTTGATTGTGTTATGCCGACACGTAACGGGCGAAATGGCCAGGCGTTTACATCGACAGGAGAGATACAATTGCGCAACGCTCCGTATAAGGATGATTTCAGACCCATAGATCCGGAATGTGGATGTCCAGCCTGCAGAAATTATACGAGGGCGTATATCAGGCATCTGTTCAAGGCCGGAGAGATACTTGCGCTTAGGCTGATTTCTTTGCATAACATATGCTTTTATGTTAAACTTATAGAACTTTCCAGGCAAGCTATACGGGAGGATAGATTTTTGGAATTCAAGAAAGGTTTTTTGGGGAAGTTTTGTTCTTCGTAATATCTAATACCAAAGGGGTGCTAACATGATGGTTCTTGCATTCGCGCAAAACGCCGAGACACAGGCTGCGGTGCCGCAGCAAAGCCCGATAATGAGTTTTGTTCCAATAATACTCATATTCGCTATTTTTTACTTTGTTCTTATACGTCCGCAGAAAAAATCCCAAAGGGAACATGTCATGATGCTTGATGCCTTAAAAAAGAATGACGAAGTTACAACTTCCGGCGGAATTTTCGGAACGATCGTAAATATCCAAAACGATGTCGTAACTTTAAGAGTGGATGATAACACCAGAATAAAGGTAGAGAAGGGGTTTATTTCGAAAATCAGGAGAAGCCCCGGCGCCTTAGAAGAGGCAAAATAAGAAAGGATGATCCGATATGTGGGGAAAACTTAAGTGGAAAAGTATTTTTGTTGTGGTGATAGCCGGCGCGGCTATCTGGTATTCATATCCGCCGTTCGACCTTCATGACAAAGATGGTAGTATTGTCACGGAAGGGACGATAAACCTGGGGTTGGATCTCAAGGGAGGTATGCATCTGGTTTTGCAGGTGGATACTTCTTCCTTGTCCCCGGATGAGGCCAAGGACGCGCCGCAACGAGCGCTTGAAGTCATACGTAACAGAATTGACCAGTTTGGAGTCCTTGAACCGGTAATACAACTCCAGGGGAATGATCGTATACTTGTTCAACTTCCCGGTGTTACGGACAGGGCGAGAGCCAAAGACATAATTGGAAAGACCGCTCACCTGGAATTTAAACTCGTATCGGATGATCCCGAACTTTTGAAGAAGGCAATTTCCGGTGAAGAAGTGGGGGGGTATGAACTGGAATACATGAGGACTCGGGAAGGTAAGAAGGAACCGTTGCTTCTTTTAGAGAAAACCGAGCTTACGGGCGATATGCTGGTCGACGCGACGATGGAATTCAGCCAGCAAAATTTTGGCCAGCCGTATGTTTCCCTGGAACTGGACAGCGAAGGTGGGAATATATTCGCGGACATCACCGGTATGAATGTTGGCAAGCGCCTTGCCATCGTTCTTGATGGCGAAGTCTATACGGCTCCTGTGATTCGCGAGAGGATCCCTTCAGGCAGGGCGCAAATAAGCGGTAATTTTTCCGTCGAGGACGCGAAAGATATAGCCATTGTTCTCAGAGCCGGCGCGTTGCCCGCTCCTGTCGCGATAATCGAAGAAAGGAGTGTCGGCCCGGCACTCGGGAAGGATTCTGTTGGAAAGGGCATAAACGCGGTTCTGATAGGCGGCGCGGTCGTTCTGATATTTATGGCGGCATATTATCTAATAGCGGGCGCGATCGCGGATTTCGCGTTAATTCTGAATATCGCGCTGATCACCGGCGCACTCGCGTATTTTGGCGGAACGCTTACGCTACCGGGCATCGCCGGTCTTGTGCTTACCATCGGCATGGCGGTAGACGCCAATGTTCTTATTTTTGAAAGGATACGGGAAGAAAGCCGATTGGGCAAGGCGCTCAGGGCGGCTGTTTCCGCGGGGTATGACAAAGCGTTCTGGACGATTCTGGACGCTAACGTTACCACCCTGATAACGGCGCTTATACTTTTTCAGTTCGGGACGGGGCCGGTTCGCGGATTTGCCACGACCTTGAGCATAGGTATTGTGGCCAGCATGTTTACCGCTCTTGTTGCTACGCGTCTGATATTGGATCTCTTGACGCTTGGTTCCGGCGGCCTCAAGAAGCTCACAATGATGCAATTTTTTTCACAGCCAAACATACCGTTCGTGAAAGTAAGGAAAATAGCGTACGTCGCATCCATCGTGGTGATCGCCGTTGGCATGTTTCTTTTTGTGCAGAGGGGATCGAAGAATTACGGTATAGATTTCACCGGTGGAACCTTGCAGCAGTTTGAGTTTAAAGAAGCCGTTCAGACTGAAGACGTCCGGGATATGTTGGATTCACACGGGATGGGCGAATCATCTATACAGCAGTTCGGCGAGGGTAAAGGGATAATTGTACGGTCTCTTTCGGGGAAGACAGAGGAGATAATTGCGGGTCTCAAGGAAAAGTTCAAAAACGTCTCTTTTGAGATAATGCGTGTGGAGGCGGTAGGCCCGGCCGTTGGGGAAGATCTGCGCCGGGCGGCGGTAAAAGCGCTTATTTTCGCGATGATAGGAATATGTTTTTACATTTCATTTCGTTTTGAATTCCGATTCGCCGTTACCGCTATCATTGCTCTTATTCATGATGTCCTGGTCTGTCTGGGACTTCTTGCCCTTACCGGCCGGGAGATATCGTTGCCTGTCGTTGCCGCGCTTTTAACGATCGTTGGTTATTCGATCAATGATACGATCGTTCTTTTTGACAGGATCCGGGAGGACCGCAAATTCATGCGAAAAGCCGGCCAGGAAGAAATAATAAACACAAGCATTAACCAGACCCTTTCACGGACAGTGTTGACATCCTTGACAACCCTTCTCGTTGTATTAGCGTTGTTCATATTCGGCGGGGAAGTTATCAATGATTTTTCATTCGTTCTTCTGGTCGGTGTGCTCGTTGGCACGTATTCGTCGATATTTATTGCCAGTCCGCTTTTAATAGATTGGCCGCGTCGCAGATCAAACAGTAAAAAAAGATGACAAGAATCATCGCAAACGATTATGAAGAAGGAAAGAAGGCCGCGTGGCTGGGGATCGTGAGCAACATTCTTCTCTTTGCTCTAAAGATGTTCGCGGGTATTGTCGGCAGGTCCCAGGCCATGATCGCCGATGCCGTTCATACTGCAAGCGATACTTTTACCAGCCTTGCTGTCGCCATAGGATTCAAGATCGCGCAAAAACCCGCGGATTCCCGTCATCCTTTCGGGCATGGAAAGGCCGAATCTATAGCCGCTAAAATAGTATCTTTAGTGCTTATTCTGGTAGGCGTTTTTATCGCTTATAAATCAGCTCGAATATTAGTTTCCGGGCAAGTCCTTCCGCCGCGCGGCATAGCGCTTATCATGGGGTTTGTTTCTGTAGTTGTTAAGGAGATCACATATCGGTATGTGATGCTGGCGGGCGACAAAATAGATAGCAACGCGTTAAGGGCGGACGCGTATCATCATCGGAGTGATGTTCTTTCTTCGGTAGCCGCGATAATCGGTATAACCGGCGCAATGTTGGGGTGGACATTTATGGATCCTCTCGCCGGCATAGTGGTTGCCGGTTTTATACTTAAGATGGGTATGGAGGCATTTCACGCGGCCTATGATGATCTTATGGATGCTGCCGCTCCAGAAAGTTTAAATTTGCGGATCAAGGAAGTGATCAGGAACTGTAAAGGTGTAGACGAGATTCGTAAAGTAATGGTCCGCAAATCCGGCATTGAATTATTTGTTGAAGTAACGATAGGTGTTGATGGCAGAATGACAGTTGAAGACGGGCACAGAATAACCATGTGTATCCGGCGGGATATTTTCAAATCAATACCGAGAGTCAGGGAAACTATCGTTCACGTTGAACCGGGCATCACAAACCGCATAGACGAAGATCATAACCCACCCAATGGTGAATAGAACAAGATGAATAGAACATGGACAACATGCCAAGCTGATCCGCGATTACAGGCGGTGCTTTGCGACAATCTGGGCATTACACCACTTTGTGCGCAGCTACTGATCAATCGAAATATCCGAACCCCGGAACACGCGCAGGTTTTTCTTTTTGGGGGGCTTTCCTCTTGTCATGACCCTTTTCTGATGAAGGATATGAAGAAAGGAACTACGCGTATAAAAAAAGCGATCGCGCGCGGAGAAAAGATTTTAATATATGGTGATTACGATGTTGATGGTGTTGCCTCAACGGCTCTTTTGTCATATGTTCTTAAGGAGCTGGGCGCTAACTACGAAACGTTTATTCCCAATAGGCTGGAAGACGGATACGGCATGAATGTCAGGGGTGTCGCATGGGCAAGGGAACATGGCGTCGGCCTTATTATCACCGTTGATTGCGGTATCAATTCGTTCAATGAAGTCGCGTGCGCGAATGATTACGGAATAGATGTTATAGTGACGGATCACCATGAAATAAAAGGCGAAGATTTACCGTCCGCATACGCCATTATCGATGTGCATCAGCCGGATTGTGAATATCCCTTCAAGGGGCTTGCCGGTGTAGGTGTGGCATATAAGCTTGCTTCGGCGCTTATGGAAGGAAAAGAAGAATTTCTCGAGTCGCATCTAGATCTTGTGGCACTCGGCACAGTGGCCGATGTAGCGCCTATGAATGGCGAGAATCGAATATTGACGAAAGCCGGGCTAAAAACTCTGAAAAATACCGATAAATGCGGACTTAAAGCGTTAATGGATGTCGCGCGGGTAAAAGCGGATGGTATCACATCAAAACATATAGGGTTCGCGTTAGGTCCGCGTATAAATGCTATGGGGCGGGTAGGTTCGGCTAATACGGCGCTGGAACTTTTGATGTGCCGGGATGAAGCCAGGGCTCGTGATATCGCGGCGATACTTGACAAAGAGAACAGAAATCGACAGAGCATCGAGAAAGACCTATTGAGCGGTATTGTCGAGCTGGTCGAATCCGGAGTAAGATCGGGAGAGACAGGTCCGATAGTTCTGGCCGGTGATGGATGGCATCCGGGGGTTCTTGGCATTGTGGCCTCACGGTTGGTCGATGTGTATGATGTCCCGGCTATTCTTATATCACTTGATGGTGATAAGGGGAAAGGATCAGGAAGAAGCCCGGATAACGTTAATTTATTTGAAGCGATCAAAGAAGCGCAAGAACATCTTATTGCTTTTGGAGGGCATGAAGCGGCCTGTGGCTTGAAGATCCACAGGGATAATATCGCGGGTTTCCGCGCGGCGTTGAATGGTATTGTTATGAAGAGGGTTTCTCATGGAGAAAAAATACAGCCGGAACTAAAGATAGACCTGAACCTGAGCTTTTCCCGCATAGGACTTAAACTTGTCAAAGAACTAAAACTTTTGATGCCTTACGGTCCGGAGAATGTCGAACCCGTTTTCGCGACAAGCGATATTGGTGTGAAAAACGCTCCGAGAGATATCGGCAGGGGAGGGTTTAAGTTCCTGGCGACATGCAGGAACCTGACTTGTGAAGCTATCACTTTCAACCGAAGAAGTATAAGCAAACCGCGAAAGGGCAGTATTATAAATCTTGCGTACACGCCATCGGTCAATGATTGGGGTGGTGTTGAGACAATACAGCTTAACATCAAGGATATTCAGATCGTATAGTGAGACATACCATTGACTTTTTGGCCCCATGGAATACAATATTATTCGATGTGCGGATGATATGGATGCGGCTTGCAAAGTTTCAAGAGGATGAAGTGAAAAACCTGCCGAGATCGATAGTTTTGATTCTGGTGGTGATCGCCATCGTGGTAGCTGTGGGGCGGGTTATGCTTATCGGCATGAACGGTGGGCCGATCGGGGGGATGCACGCGACAGTAAGGCGCTTTTTGTTCCACGCGGACGACAGCATAAAGGAGTGGGATGAGAAAGCACTTTCGCGACATAAGACAATTTATTCTATAACAGAACATAAGGGAAAAAAATGCGTGAGAGCCGTTGGCGAGAATTCGGCATCGACGCTTTATTTCAAGAAAAAACTTTCGTACGATAGGAGACCATTTGTCTCGTGGGACTGGATAGTTGAAAAATTCCCTGAACGAAAGCTGAAAGAAACCCTGGACAGAAAGAAGGAATTTGACTTTGCGGCCCAGGTATATGTGGTGTTTCAATCCAGGTTTTTCCCCAATGCCAGGGCTATACAGTATGTTTGGGCCGAAGGCCTGCCGGTTGGGATGGTTTCAGACAGCCCGTATACCGGGAACGTGAAGCTTATAGTGCTGGAATCGGGGCCGTCGGAGGAGTGGAAGCATGAAGAACGGGATATTGCTCTCGATTTCCGAAACCTTTTTGGAGAAGATCTGAAAAAAAACGTAGATGCCGTGGCATTCATGACGGACGCGGACAGTACGAAGACCAGTGCTGTTGCTTATTACGGTGACATAACGCTTGGGTTTCTCGGTCCGGTCGCGGGAAAAACGTCCGGTGAAGGAAGCTCAAGCGCGGGATACCTTCGGTGGTTGTCTAAAATCCCATTTTTTCGGGGAGAACAAAAGGAGGAGCCATCAAATATCTAAACAGATCATTACAAACCCATTACCTGGTCATTATCATTTTTTCCATGGTCATTCCGACGCTGTTTGTGGGAGGGTGCTTGTATTATGTCATTCTTACCATCATGGCCGATCAGATCGCGTTACCTGATGTTATTGCGCGGGATCTTATTCCGGTCATTCAGCGCATCAATGTTCTGCTGGGGGTAGGTCTGCCTGTGGTGTTCACGTTGATAAGCGCCTGGGCTTTTATCCTATCTTATCGGTTCATTGCGCCATTGGAAAGATTAGAAGAAGATCTGCAGAAGATCGACGACGGGGATTATTCGGTGCGTCTCCAGATACAGGAAGACCATGACCTTAAACCAGTGGCGGATATCATCAACGATCTTGTCGGCCAGCTGGACAAAATGAGAGGATAGAGACAATTGAAAGTTCATAAAACGGCTGTTATTTCAAAAGATGCTGAGATAGATCCTTCTGTCGAGGTCGGTCCCAATGTGATCATAGAGGGAGGCGTGCGTATCCATTCAGGTGTTACGATAATGGCGAATGGGTACATTTGCGGGGGTACCGAGATCGGAGAAAATACGGTTGTTCATATGGGAGCCGTTATTGGTAACGCGCCGCAGGATTACGCCTATTCTGGCGCGGAGACATTTACCCGTATAGGCCGGAATAATGTTATACGGGAGTATGTAACGATACATCGCGGTACGAAAGAGGGAAGCGTTACAGTTGTCGGTGATAACAACATGCTGATGGTCCAGTCCCATCTCGGGCATAACTGCGTGGTAGGAGATAACGTTATAATCGCGAACGGTGCTTTACTGGCCGGATATGTAGAAGTGGGTGACGCCGCTTTTATTTCCGGAAATGTTGTTATACATCAATTTTGCCGCGTTGGGTGCTATTCAATGATCGGGGGTTTTACGGGAGTCAATATGGATGTCCCTCCCTATATGCTGGTAAGGGGTCCTTCCGTGATACGCGGCATAAATCTTATCGGTCTAAGACGTTCCGGTATGGCGAGAGCCTCGATCCGGGAAATAAAAGAAGCATACAAACTTCTCTTTCTTTCCGGACTGAGCCAGGAAGACGCCTTGAGCCGTATAAAAGAGGCGTATCATTCAGAGGAAATAAAGACTCTGGTTGGTTTCATCGAACGATCAAAAAGGAAAATTTGTAAATACAGATATACAAGGGAGGAATACTTCTAGTAGCCCACGGTCCATAGTCCACAGTGAATGGGCAAAGGGCACGGGTCAAGGGTCAAGCGGTGAATCGTGAATCGTAGGGGCGAAAAATATTTCGCCCTAAAAAGCTGATATCTGAAAGCTGAAAAACGAAGGAGGCGAGGGAGATGGCAAAGAAAAGTGATCTGAACAAAGTGATGGAAAAATATGGGCCTATAATGAAAAAGTTCGGTAATGAGATCGGAGAAGCCGCGAAAAAGGGCGAAGAAAGTCTGGTCATGATGTCCAAAGTGCTGAAGATACAGATGGACATACTTGGCGGCACTCTTCAGAAAGAGAGGATATATCACGAGATCGGAAAGGAAGTCGCGGCCAAGCTGTTTAAGGGCGGCCTGGACATACCGGGTATGGACAAATACAAGACGCGGTTGGATCGGATTCAGTCCGAAGAAAAAAAGAAAAAGAAAGCCATATCGCAGGTGAGAAGCGCCGGTAAGAAAACGAAGAAAAAATAGGCGCGGTATATTCAACAAATGGAGGAGAAGCGTTGCAGGCTATGGGTTCAAGAAAATATTTTTCAACGATCATCCACCTATCAGTCTATCAGTGAAAGAATAGAAATGGCGGAGAAATGGGAAAGTGGCGGGTGATGAATAAGGGAATGGTCTTACACAGGATGCATGAGCTTCTTGAAGGTCATTTTGGTGATCTGGGTTGGTGGCCGGCGGATACGCCTTTTGAAATGATCATCGGGGCGGTGCTGACCCAGAATACGGCATGGCGTAATGTAGAAACGGCGATAAAGAATCTGAAAGAATGCGGGTTAATGGACATAGAAAAGATCGAACGCGAAGAACCATCCCATTTAGCCGCGGTTATCCGTTCTTCCGGGTATCACCGTGTAAAATCAGCAAAATTACAGGAGCTTTCAAGGTATCTGATCGCCGAGTGCGGGGGCGATCTAAAAAAAATGGAAGCGAGGGATATGAAAGATCTTCGATGTGGGCTCCTCGGGGTAAAGGGAGTAGGGCCCGAGACGGCGGATTCTATATTGTTGTACGCATTTGGAAAACCTGTATTTGTTGCCAGTGCGTACGCTAAACGCGTATTTTCGCGGCACCGGCTGATCGATGAAGACAGCCCCTACGATCTCGTTCAGACTTTTGTTCATGAGAATTTTGACGGGACGACAAAACGGTTTAACCAACTGCACGCGTTTTTGGTGGAAACAGGGAAAAAATTCTGTAAAAAGAAGAGAGCCCTTTGCGGGGAGTGTCCGCTGGGCGGACTTGCGAGGGGGCCTAAAGAAAGGAATCATCATGGACATTGCTAAGATCAAAGAGGTCGCGGTCGCGGCCGCTAAGGAAGCGGGGAAGATGGCGTTATCCCGCCTGGGTAGCCCCGGTAAGATATCTTATAAGTCCGGTCTCAATGATCTTGTTACTGAAGTAGACAAGCAGTGCGAAGAAATAATAGTCGATATCATAAAAAAACATTTTCCGGACCATTCGATACTTGCCGAGGAAAGCGGCGGAAATGCCGTTCGAGAAGGGGTTTTGTGGGTGATCGATCCGATAGACGGCACAACGAACTACGCGCATTCTTTCCCTTTTTTCTGCACCTCAATAGGGGTAATGGTGGACAATGAAACGCAGGCCGGTGTAGTGTACGATCCGTCCCGTGATGAACTGTTCGTCGCGGAGAAAAATGGAGGATCGTTTTTAAACGATAAGAGGCTCAACGTTTCAACAGTTTCCGCGGTCAAGAGTTCTCTGGTAGCTACCGGATTTGCTTATCACATGTCGAGCAAAATGGAAATGTTGCCATATTTTCGCTGCATGTTACATCAGGCGCAAGCTGTGAGGCGGGCAGGTTCCGCGGCTCTGGATCTGTGTTATGTCGCGTGCGGGCGGTTTGACGGATTTTGGGAATTCAAGTTGAACCCATGGGATACCGTGGCCGGCGAGTTGATAGTGCGTCGCGCGGGCGGACGAGTTACTACGCTCGATGGCAGCGACTATGACATATTTAAAAAAACTATTGTTGCCACCAATGGGAAGGTTCATAAGGAGATACTGGGTCTGTTAAATTCCGTTCAGAATTAAGGTTATCAGTTTTCAGCTTTCAGTGCTCAGTCGTCCTGTAATGAATTCTCGTTTTTACTTCACTTTGGTTTTGTTGCATAAAAACCGCGCGCAACAATTCTAAACACAGGATTTAAAAAATACTCAAACTATGGTTCCGTTAGAATATGACATTTTTTTCGGCATGGATGTCGATAAAAAAAGTGTCGTGGCTATAATTGTTGATCATCATAAAGAATGGGGATATCCCTAATTATTTATTTACAGCTTTTCTTGTAAATGCCCATAAATATGGGTATTATATCCTTAGTAAGGTGGTTTTTTGGGGGTCATGTTTTTGACGGAGGAAAAATGCAGGATCTGGTTCGCAGGACGGAAGGTGAGGCCGGAGCGGTCATATTAACATTGACGCTGGACTCCATCACTGTTCATCAAAACAAAGAGTTAATGGAGTTTTTTTCGGCTATACTGGACGACGGCGTTCAAAAAACGATTCTGGACCTGTCAAATACGTCTTATGTTTCTTCGATGGTGTTAAGTTCCCTGATGTTCTTTCATAAGAAGATCAGGGCTTCAGGCGGGGATTTTGTTCTTTGTGGTGTGAATAGCCGGATAAAAGAGATACTGGCTACCACAAAACTGGATAAGGTGCTTATTTTTTTCGAGGATACAAAAAAAGCTATGGCTTATTTTGCCAAAAGAAGTGAGGTAGTTCCCAAAACAGGAAAGGAGGCAGAAATGAAGCTGGATGTAAAAGGTTTTGCCCTTGCAGGAGGTATCTTGTGGGGAGCGAGTGTTTTTCTGATCACCTGGATGAAGATCATCGGCTATGGATCAGCGCTTGATGTGATAAAGAGCTATTACATCGGTTATTCAGTAACACCTTTGGGAAGCATAATTGGCGCGGTATACGGTTTTTTTGATTTTGGTATCGCATGTGCCATCTTTGCGCTTCTGTATAACAAATTGGCTAAACAATAGAGAGATAGCCGCATAGTACGGTGCGCCCGGTTATTACGGGCGAGTGAAAAGCAGCAGTATGTCTTTGGGCGTGTTGCTGCTTTTTTCTTTAACTATCTATTAGGCCGCCTGTTACGTTGATTTTTAAGGGGACAGTAAGACAAGACGGGAAAATGTTTTGAATAATGTTCGAGTTCAAGTATAATGTCATTATCAGCAAACAGGTGTTTTTTAATAATTACCCACTCAAGGTCTTTGCGAATACCGAAAGAAGTCAATGGCGGAGCTCAGAAAGTTCATAATATGTTTTTCTCTGATAATTTTGGCGTTATCCAGCGCTGGGTGCCGGACGATCAAGGCACCTTCGGAACCATATGAGACATGGGTGCCGCCTGCCCGCGAAAAGACCTCGATCTCCCCGGATACCATGTGGGAGGCTATTCGGCGACGCGAAATAGATACCTCAAAACCCCTTGTATTGTTTGAACTTGTGGACATAGCAATAGGCAATAATCCAACCACCCGACAGGCGTGGGAAAATGCCCGGGCCGCTGAAGCAAAAGTGAAGCAGGCTCAAAGTGAATGGTATCCTCAGGTAGAGATCTCCGCTGAAGGCGCCGGTCAGAAAAAGGACACCAATCTGGATGTCAACGATCAGGACAACATATATGCCAGACCGGGCGGAGAGTTCACCTTTCTTTTGCTTGATCTTGGCGGAAGGAACGCCAGGATCAGAGGGGCGATCCAGGACATGCTTGAAGCCAATTTTCAATTCAACCGTTCTCTTCAAAACTTGATACTTAACACAGAAACGGCGTATTTCGAACTTTACAGCGCCCAATCACAAGTGGAAGCCGCTACAGCCGATCTGGAAGACGCGGGAACGGCATTTTATACGGCCCGAGAGAGACACAAGGTGGGGCTTGTATCCAAACTTGATGTTCTTCAGGCTGAATCCAGTTATGATCAAGCGCTTTATTACCTTGAAGAGGCGAGGGGCAATGTCCAAACTGCGAGGGCGAATTTGGCGCAAGAACTTGGTCTTCCTGCTGATGCTGTATTCGAGATCGCCTGTCCGGCACAGAAAGTACCCGCATATCTTCCACGGGAAAACGTAAGTTTGCTGATAGAGGAAGCCCTCATGGAAAGGCCTGACATAGCGGCGGGACGGGCGTCGCTACGATCGAAAGCAGAGGCGATAAGAGCAGCTGACTCTGACATATGGCCGTCATTGACGATCGGCGCCTCCGGTAATGCGGGCTGGTATAAATATTTCGGCAACGAAGAAACGGCATTGGACCGAAAATACGGACATGATTATGAGTATTCCGGATATTTCAATGTTTCATGGGATATTTTTGACGGTTTTCGAAATATTAACAAAAAACGCGAAGCACGATCCGAGATGGAAAAGGAACGCGAGAAATTAAGGCAATCCGAACTTGCGGCAAGCGCGGACGTTTGGACAAAATATTATAACCTTAAAACCGCGGGCAAAAAATTTGTATTTAGTGAAGCTTTTCTGGAAAGTGCCACGGCTTCGCGTGAACTGGCGGCCAGGGGGTATAAAACAGGGTTGAAAGATATACTGGATCTTTTGCAGGCCCAAAGTCAGCTTCAGGACGCGCGGAGCAAACTGATAGAATCAAGAAAAGAGGTCTTTGTTTCTTTAGCCGAGCTTATTCATGCGACCGGGATGCTTTATGTAGTTGAGGAACAGTAAATGGAGGGAAGGTAAATGGCTCAAAAAATGGATGTATTTAAATATCTGAAGGATAGGCTGAGGATTATAATGTCTTTCGATTACAAAGGATTTCTTGCGCGGGTTAAAAAATTTGATTACAAAAAATTATGGAGTGAAATAAGATCATTCGATTATAAAAGCTCTTCGGAATATGGAAAGTTATTTCAGGACAAAAAGTTCTGGAGAAGAGTTCGTGTGGTTATTGCGTTGCTCGTGTTGATATTTTTACTCAAGGGCTGTTTTAATCATCCGCCAAAAGAAGTGGCGCGGTCGCGTCATGTCCAGACGTCGCCTGTTATCCAAAAAGATGTTCCGATATACATAGATTCGTTTGGTACATTGAGATCGTTGTACAGTGCGGATATTGTGGCTCAGGTAACCGGCAAGATAGAGGCGTACCATTTTGACGAAGGCAAGGAGGTCGCGAAGGAGGATCCTTTATTCACTATTGATCCAAGGCCGTACAAAGCTGATCTTGATAAATCCAAGGCTGCTTTGGCGGAAGACCACGCCGAATTAAGATTAAAGGTCGATACCCTTGAAAGAAATAGAGGGCTGATCGCGAAAGATCTTATCTCACAGCAGGATTTTGAAAAGTATCAAACCGCTGTCGCGGCTGCCGAGGCGAAGGTGGAGTTCGATAAAGCCGAGATCGAGACGGCGGAAATAAACCTGGGATATTGTTACATAGTTTCGCCGATAGATGGCTTAACGGGAAAACGCCTGGTAGATCCCGGTAATATCGTGACAGCAAATTCCGGGCCTGTGCTTGTAAACGTGAAGACGATAGATCCTTTATACATCGATTTCACCATTTCGGAAAGAGATCTTCCGCGGGTGAGAAAGGCTATGTCAAACGAGGAACTGAGAGTTGAAATCCGTCCGGCGGGAGATGATGACGGGCCGTATAACGGAGAACTTAAACTTGTTGATAATGCCGTGGACGACTTGACAGGAACCGTTTCTTTGCGGGCGACGATATCGAATAAGAGCCGAAAGCTATGGTCCGGCCAGTTTGTGAAAGTAAAGCTTATCCTGTACACAGAAAAAAACGCGGTTCTTGTGCCGTCTAAAGCAGTGCGCATAGGACAAAAGGGACCGTATCTCTTTGTTGTGAGTGAAGACGATAAGGCTGATCTGCGTCTTATCGATATCGGCCAGCAGGAAGGTGATTATGTAATCGCGAAGAAGGGCGCTAAAGTCGGGGAAAGCGCAGTTGTCGCCGGGCAGCTCGGATTAAGCCCCGGGATGTTGGTGCAGGAAGATCCCGCGGACGGAGAAACCGGGAACAATAAGGGCGGAAGGAAACAGTGATCTTTTCTGAAATATTCATAAGAAAGCCGATAATGACGACGCTTATCATGATGGCGGCGCTTATTTTTGGCGTTGCCGCGTATTTTGCTCTGCCTGTCAGCGACCTTCCGGTCGTGGATTATCCCGTAATAACCATAAACGTGTCTTATCCGGGGGCAAGCCCTACGATGGTGGCTTCGACGGTGGCAACGCCGCTTGAGAATGAGTGCATGGAGATTCCCGGCCTTCAGACGATAATCTCCGATAACACCGAGGGACAGTCACAGCTTACTTTGACATTTAATCTGGATAAAAGCGTTGATCTGGCTGCTCCGGATGTGCAGGCGGCGATTTCGCGCGCTCAATCTAATTTACCCGACGATCTTCCCAATCCGCCGACTTACACAAAGGATAACCCTTCAGATAAGCCGATCATGCATTTTACCGTAACCTCGGACACTCTTACCTCAGGACAGCTTTATGATTTTGGGAATACGACTATAGGACAAAGATTGAACATGGTTGATGGTGTGTCGAAAGTGGACACATGGGGAGCGAAAAGTGCGGTCAGAATACAGGTGGATCCAAACAAACTTGCTTCGTTTCAGATAGGTATAGACGAGGTGGCAAAGGCAATAACGCAAGGGACGGTCATTATTCCAGGGGGGAGCTTGAACGGTCCGATCCATGCGTTTTCGATAGAACCCCAGGGGCAGTTACTGGAAGCGAAGGATTACGCGAAACTGATCGTTGTATACCGTAATAACGCTCCGGTTTATCTGGGTGACATTGCAAAATGCGTTGACAGCACAGAAAATGATGTACTTCGTGTCATGTCATGGGAAACCGGTGAGGATTGGATCACCGGTTGTGTTCATCTCGCTGTCAGCCGCGAAACCGGCGCGAACACCGTTGCAGTGGCTCAAGAATTAAGAAAAACCATGGAGGAGATCCGGGAGGAGATCCCGGGTTCCGTCCATGTAAGCGTGTTTTATGACCGATCGCTGCAGATCGTGGAATCAGTTGACGATGTGAAGACCACCGTTTTTATCGCTCTTGCTCTTGTTGTTCTTGTGATATTTCTTTTTATCGGGAGACTTACTGATACGATTATTCCGGGGATCACTCTGCCTTTTACGATATTTTCCACGTTCGTTATTATGCTCGCCGCCGGGTTCAGCCTGGATAACCTGTCCTTAATGGGAATTACCCTTTCAGTGGGATTTCTTGTTGATGATGCTATCGTTGTGCTTGAGAACACAGTAAGGCATGTTGAGGCGGGTTTGAGACCCTTGCAGGCAGCTGTAAAAAGCATGAAAGAGATCACTGGAACTGTTATCTCAACAAGTCTTGCGCTAATAACAGTGTTCATCCCCCTGGTTTTCATGAGCGGTGTTGTCGGGCGAAATTTTCGGGAATTTGCCCTTACGGTTATTTTCGCGATAATATGCTCAACCATAATTGCCCTGACATTGACACCGATGATGTGCGCGCGAATGTTAAAACCAAAGAGCACCGGTTCCGGAAACGCGGAGAAAACCAGGGTAGAGAGATTTACGGAAAAATTTGTAGGTGGATTGAACGCCAAATACGGTGTTTTACTTAAATGGACATTGGATCACAAATTTGTTTCTGTTATAGTGTGGGCCGCGTGCATACTGGGTACGCTTTGGCTTTTCACTATTCTTCCAAAAACGTTTCTGCCGGAAGGAGATTCAGGAGCGATCATGGGGCAAATGGAAGTCCCTCTTGGTACTTCAACCAAACAAATTCGTTTATTTCAAGATCAGGTCAATGAGATCCTTCAGGGAAATCCGAGTGTCGCGCGTATTGTGACAGTTACCGGCCTGCAGGCCGGCGCCGATCAGAGCACAGGCCCCTTTTATGCTATCCTTAAACCGCCGGGGGACAAGGAAAGAAAGCCCATGCAGGTGGTGGTTCGACAATTGCGGGAGGAGATGGCCCGCCTGATGATGGGAAATGTTTATGTTGAGGCCATTCCAGCTCTACAGATAAGCACCGGCGGCGAGAGTACGGCACAGGGATGCAAATATTCATACATCATGAAAGGAAGCAATAGCGAAGAATTGTATGGAAGCGCCATAGAACTGGCGGATCGGATGAAGAAATTCCCCGGGTTTGTTGACATACAGAACAGCGTAAAATTAGACATGTTCCGGTTAAATGTGAACATTTTCAGGGATCGTGCGTCATCTCTTGGGCTGACAGCGCAAGACATTGAATACGGGTTAAGTCTTGCGTTCGCTCAAGGGAAAACCACATTGTATAAGACGGAGATCGATCAGTATTATGTGATAGTTGAGCTTGATAAGAAATACCAGAATATTCCGATGGATCTTTCTCAAATATATTTGCTATCTCAAACGACAAATAAACTGGTGCCGCTGGCATCCATCGTAGAATGGTCAGAAGGTGTGGGGCCCCAGAATGTGCCGCATTCCGACAGATTGAATTCCGCGACACTTTCGTTTAATTTAAAAGCAAATGTGGCGCTTGGGAACGCGACCAGTCTTTTAGAGAAGAACGCCGAGGAGATCCTTCCGCCCGGTATCAGCGGAGCTCTTCAGGGGGAGGCTCAGGAATTTCAGGACGCTGTCGCAAGTTTAAGCGTTCTTCTGATAATAGCCGTATTTATTATGTACATCATACTCGGTGTCCTGTATGAGAGTTACATACACCCGATAACTATTTTAACAACCCTGCCACCGGCGGCTTTCGGTGGTTTGGCCACGCTCTTTTTATGCGGGTCCGAACTTTCCATGTACGCGTACATAGGACTGTTTATGCTCCTCGGTATTGTCTCCAAGAATGGCATCATAATGGTTGATTTTGCTAATCAAAATTTGGAAGAAGGTAACACGACCAATTTTGAAGCGATATACAACGCCTGTATTGTTCGTTTTCGTCCCATACTTATGACCGGAGCTTCGACGATAATCGGGGCAGTGCCTATCGCCCTTGGTTTCGGCGCGGATGGCGCGTCAAGGAGGCCGCTCGGACTCATTGTTGTGGGGGGACTTTTGTTCGCTCAGGTTATTACTCTTTTTGTCACTCCGGCCATTTTTTTGTATATGCAGGATTTTCAGGGAAAGTATCTTGACAGGTTTGAACTGTTTAAATCAGGCGCGGCACGAAAAGTAGAAGAGGAAGAGGAAGAAAGTGAAGTGGTTCGTGGTGAGATATCAGTCCTTTGACGGAGCAATTTCTTGTCGAGCTGGAACTTAAAGTTGCTTACTAATATCATCGATTTTCCCACGCGACATAACATATTTCAAATAAAAGACTTATAGACTTTAAGGCGCAGGTTAAGATATAAAAAAGTCAACACGATAGATTTGTGAAATTGTCTTTATGTGGTATACTTTATGTTAAGGAAATGGGGGTGATGAGTTGCTCTGGTCCACGCGCAACTTTTTTCTTCACCAGTTACTAAAAACTATTACAAAGTTATATCAATGTAGGTATCAAAATGACTGATTATTATGATAGCCTTGTGAAGCCTAAAAAAACGGATAATTATCACGACTGTTCCGCTAACGGTGACAGTTTAAGTATATCCGGGGGATATTCGCGCCACAAGGGATTTTTCAAAAGCGTCGCGCTTATTGTAAGTTTTGTGTTCTTTTTTCAGCAATTGGGAGTAGCGCAAGCCGCCTCCGGCGCCGGTGGTTCCCAGGCGCGGGAGGCGCCTATATCGGCTGCCAATGCCGCGAAAGGCGGCCTTCACATCAATCTTCATAATTTCTCTATTTCACGCGATATCGGTATTACCCGTGATGTCCAAATTTACGATTCAAAAGAAGTCATCATAAACATAAAAGACGTTCATGATAATTACGGCGCGCAGGAATCCATAGTTTCGGTTCTGGATAACCTCGCCATAAACTATGACGTTCGTTTTGTGGGTATCGAAGGTTCAGAAGGATATATCGACATGAGCCTGATCTCCGCTTTGCCCGGCGAAGAAGCTAAAAAGATGACAGCGGAATATCTGATGCGCGAAGGAAAAATATCCGCCGGCGAATTTTTCGCCGCGCTTTCAAAAACACCGGTCACGCTTTACGGGATAGACTCTCCCGATCTGTATCTAAAGAATTATCACGCTTTCATGGGGCTCCTGGATAAAAAGGAACGCAACATGAAGCTTGTCGCGGCGCTGAGAGAGGCGTTATACGCCCTGGAAGACCATGTATTTTCAAAAGAGCTCAAAGCGCTTAACAGGAACTCCGTCCTTGCGAACGATAACGGTAAAGCTTTCACCGAACGCTGGTATTTCATAGAAGAGATAGGCCGAAAGCGCGGGGTGGGTTGTGCGAGGTACCCGAACGTAGGCGCCCTCATGAAGGCCGCCGAAATCGAGAAGGCCGTCAATTACGCCGCCGTCAATCGCCAGAGAGACGCCGCGCTCGATATCCTGACAAACCGGCTCAAAAGAGACAGCCTTGAAGAACTCATACTCAGGAGCCTCTCGTTCAAGCTCGGCAAGATATCAAAGAGCCAGTTTTATTCTTACATCCTCACGCTTGCCAAAGCGGAAGCCCTTCCGCGGGAGGATTACGACGACCTCGAAGGTTTCTGCGATTATGTCAACCTGTACGAGTCCATCGATATAGGGGGGCTCATGGACGAGATAGACGATTATGAGAGACGGATAAGAGAAAAGCTCGTCAGGAACGATGATGAAAGAGAACTTACCGCGCTTTTGAAAAACGCGGAAATACTGCGCAACCTTTTCGCCGTAAGGCTCACCAGCGGCCAGCTCAAGTATTTCAAGAGCCGCATAGAGGATTTCAGGTGGCCCGCTTTTCTGGATTTCATAAAAGCGCGTTATAAAAGATACGGCATCCCGATCCCGCGGGACCTTGCGGAGGTTTCGCGGCTCTTTGAACAACTCCCGCAGGCGGTAGACTTTTACGAAGCGGCGACGGGAAGGAACAGTCGCATGGTGGAGAACACCATCAAACAGATGAGAAAAGAGGGGGTCAGTGTCGCCGCCGTCGTTACCGGCGGGTTCCATACAAGAGGTATCACCGATATCCTGAAGACGGACAAGGTATCCTACCTGATCCTGCTCCCGCGTTTCAATTCCAAAACCGGTAAACGCCCGTATATCACGATCCTGACGAACAAAACCAACGAATACAAACATTACACCGGATCGGGAGACTACCTCGCGGTCCCGTCGTTCTTCGACGTTATGAAAAACATCCTGCGCGGCGCGGGAAAGGACGAAGCGGGTTTTAAAGTAAAAATGAAAACACTGGCGGCATATTTCGGTGGACGAGTTCTTGAAAACATGGAAGCAGGGAGATTCAGCCAGTCGGGAATGGAGAAGACGAAGAATGATTTCTTTAAAGAATTCGTAAGATTGCAAGCCGAGTTGATAGAAAAAAGCGAAATCAACATAGACCGATCAAAAGAAAACAAGCGATTCCTGCGAAGCCTGCTCGATTCCATGATAATCGAAAGAGACAAGAAAAGAGGTGAGAACCGTGTAAAGATATATTTTGAGACAGATAAAGGAAATTTTATGTATCGGGTCAACCTGACGGAGAAGGACGCGTCCGGAAAAAGAAAAGTGAAACTGGAAAAGTTTGATGGTGTCACGAAAGAAGCCGTGGGTCAGGCAAGGTTTATAACGTCGGTGACGCTGGCCGAAGACGCCGCGGGTGAAGCGATCTCCCGCGGAGAGGAACTCGCCGGCAAGATCAGGGAGATGAGGCTTCAAGAACTGCGGCAGCGGCTGGCGAAGTATATCGAATGGAACGAAAAGAATATCTTGAACAAGCAAGGCGGACTTGATCCGGAGAAACTTGAAAACGTCATTGAAAAAATAGCGGGTCGTATCGGCATAACCGTCGATAAAGGGACGAAGGAGTCCATAATAGCGGATATCGTATCCGGCTGGAGGGAAGAGGCACAGGTTGAAGAGAAAACCCCTGCTGCTGAAGAAAAACTTGCCGGCCTTAAAGATGAGGAAAAAATCGAAAAAGGAGCGCCTGCCGAAAAACAGGTCGAGAGAAAGAGTTTTGTGCATGAAAAAGTCCCAGCTATTTCGTGGCAGGGCAGTAAAGTTGATCATGGTGAAGTGAACAGCAAGATAAATAGAGTGTTTGAAAGGATAAAGGAAGCGTTAAAGAACGTAGAAAGTGATATTAAAAAGACAAAAATGCTGAATGATAAACAGGATGAGCTTTTAAGTATTTTACTGAAAGAGGGAGACCTGAAAGAGTTGTTGGACGCGAAAAGGATAGATCTAGAGACATTAGGCCGGTTGGTATCTCTCTACAAGCGGGTATGTAAGGAAAACGATAAAAAAAGTAAATTAGATGATATCGAGATTATTCGGATGAGAGGGAAAACTGTCGTTATCGCGGACAGGATAGTTTCCCACTGTGCGAGAAGGAGTGATGTTGTTTGGATAGGCAGAGGTGATTTAAAGAAGAAAACAAAAGAAATTGTCAACATTAACAAGAACATTAACAAAGAATTCGCCGGGAAGTTGGCCCTGGAATCCATTGTGAGGCATGAAGTAACAGAGAGGGAAATATTGTTGACTGAAGTCAAAGAAGAAATGAAAAATACAGGAGCCTCAGCCGAAGAAATCGTAGGTTGGCTTTTAAAAATAGAAAGCAAAGACAAAGAAAAATCTAGAGAGATACACAAAAAAGCGCACGAGGTGGCTAAAAAAGTTGAAGAAGAATATATCGCTACTCAGGTGGCGAGTGCCATGGAGAAAATGAAATTCGAAAAGAAATTTGTTGGGGTGTTCGGGGAATTGACGCCGCAAATTCGGAAATTGCTTCTGGAGAAGATCATGGATTTATCGGAGGAGTTTGCGGATAAATCGGGATTTTTGGGACAGCCGACGGAACGCGCGCGGCCGGGGGCCATGTACGATTTCAACACTCTCGAGCAGAAAATACCATTAGAGATTTCAGATGATGGCATAATTATTGAGAGAGGACAAACATATCTGAATAATTTCCGTTTGATTTTAAATGAACTGCGCGAAGTTTTATGGAGTAGTGACGGGAAATTCCGGGGGAAAATTGTAAAGTTCGGATTTGTCGAGAATAGCGAAAAAAAGATATTCATGGAAACCTCGGAAGACAAAAACACTATAATCATATATTTTAATGCAGCCTTATTCAATCCGGATAATTTTGATGTTTCCAACGATGAAGACCGGGATGCCATTTCTGTTTTTAGCCGGCACTTGAAAAATTACGAGATAGACGGCCATCTGGCCAACCGGCGTGAAGGGTCAGGTAATGAGGAACGTCAGGCGGAAGAACGCTACGCTATTCTGTCTGGTCTCGAGGATTTTATCGGTGCAGGTAAACAGAAGGACAGGGATCGTCTGTTGGAAGTTTTCGAGAAGCTTGGATACGCCCAGTCTTCATACTATAAGCTTCTTCACGGTGTAAATATGGTTGTAAAGGAGGGGATTATCGGAGAGGAGAGTCTTACAAAGTACAAAGGCGACCCGGATGAGACGCTTAAGGACTTTAAAAAGTTGTTCGACGCGTATGTCGAAAAAAACAAAGAATCTCAGAGTTTAGTGGGTGAATTAGATAAGAAAGAAAAGGATATCGAAAAGGCCGAGGAAACCCAAAAGGGTCGATTGGTTTCTCAAAAGGAAGAATTAACGGAGAGGTTAATGGTAACAGAAGCTGACGTTAAAGACGCTCATGACGCGTGTTTAAAATTCGCGGCACAAATCGATTTAGACGGCGATTTTGATGTCCATAACTTTCTGCGGGAGAGGCTTTTGCCTTTGAAGAAAAAACACAAAAAAGACGAGCAAAGCTTGCAAAAAGAATTCCTTAAAGACGCGCGATACGCGTTCATGATCAAAAAATCCGCGGAAACGTACAGGACAAAGAGGGAACACGCACGGCTTTCCTGTGAAGCCGCGCTTATGCAGGACCTTACGGAAGAAGAGATGAACGCGGTGCTTAAAGAGCTTGAGGACGAGGCGAACTGTAATGAGCTGCTCGAAGCAATAAACAACGCGCGGAAAGGAGAAGACTCGCTAACGAAACTCCCGGATTGCCTATCCCTGAGGGAAGAGGACTTCTATGAAAAAGGTGATTTTAAAAGCGGACAGCTTAACGCCTTTGGTGAGGCGATAAACCAGAAAATAACGGCGCGACGCGAACGCGCGGAGACCCTGGCGAAGGAACAGGGCGAAGCCATATATGACGAGGATAACGAGTATCATCGTGAATTTGTGGTAAAGGGAACCGCGGCGTTTCTTTATACCATTTTTCTTGAAAAAGGCTGGGGACCGAAAGGGCAGGATAACCGTTGCCTTGCTTCCGGGAAACTGGTACTGGGAAAGCTTCTTGAATTTCCGACAGGTGAAGGTAAAACGACGGCCGCGGCGCTCGCGATCGGCCTTAAGGCCCTGAACGCGGAGGGACGGCCGGTATTTTCGTTAGAGACGAACGATGTCCTCGCGAAACGGAACGCGAGCACGGGAAAACACGGCATGGGGGATGTGTATGAACGTTTTCTCGGCAAAGGTTTTCGCGATGCACCAAAAACCGTGAGACACATAAATAATGGAAGTGAGCCGGAAGACCTGAAAGGTGCTTTTAAACAGGCGGGGATCACGTATGTAAGCATGGCGAATCTCGCGTTTATGATCCAGAAAGATATAAAAGAAAGAAAGGAAATTTTTGGCGACAATTACAATGAAACATCAAAAAAATTTAGTTTTTATTACGGCAACATAGACGAACTCGACGAGGTCCTTCTGGATCAGTTTTCGACAGATTACATTATCGCTGAGTTTGGCGGGAATGTTACACAGGAGGCAGAGGTTTTTCATAATAACCTCGCTATGTTGGCGTATCGCGTAAGGCAGGAAGCGCAGGTGGATAGATACCAGGTCGGCAGACGCATGGAGCTGGTTTCTGAAGACGCCGTAGCGGCGGACAGATCGGTTCTTGTGATGGACAAGACTAAAAAGACTATTACTTTGACCGGCGTTGGGGAAAGCTTTATCGAGAAGTTATATTTAGGTCTTGACTGGAAGGTGGAAAGGAAAAAGCTTACACAAAAAGAGTTTCGGAAGCATGTTATCAAAGCGCTTATTGTCGAATATACGTATGAGAAGGGAAAGGATTATGAAGTTGTAAAAAAAGAATGGGAAGTCGAAGGGGAAGAGTGGGCCGTCAGGGCTGAGATAAGCTTGATGGAAGAGAGCGGTCTGCTTACCGACAGGAGATTGTCCGACCTGGGCAGGTATCTGGACGCGAAACACAGTATAACAACCGGTACGAATAAGGTGAGGATAAAGGAAGACAACAAGACGAGCAGTAAACTGAGCGGTATAAACGTGATAGAGAGCTTCGAAGGCTGGAGCGGATTTACCGGCACGTTTCCGAAAGAACAGGTGGCGGAGGAAGCGGGGAAAGTATTAGGGAAGAAAAAAGAGGACATACTTCAGATGCCGAGATTCGCTGAAAGGATCGTCGTGGAGGGCAAGCCGATCTATGCGATGACGTTGGATGACCTTTGCGAGAAACTCGCTGAAGAGGTTAAACGGCTGCGGGCAGACAACGAGTCATCGCCGATCTCAATAATATTGTCCAACGGTATCCAGACTCGAAGAGTTTTTGAAACGATGCGGGATCTGGGCATTGTTGACGAATATTTACATCTCATCAGGGTTAACGAGGATGTGGATCTGGCTGAGGCGTACGGCGGCCGTAACGGGCACGTTACCATCGGCACACCTATTATCGGGAGGGGCATAAACATGAATCCTTTGCGTTTTAGTGAAGGGATAAATAAATACCGGAAGGTTATCGAAAATGGTATTGATGTCGGAAAAATTGCCGACGAAACACTGTTTTCCGGGATCTGTTCGGGATTCGAAGCTCAGGGGCTGACGGAGACAGGAGCTAGAAATAAACTGAATGAAATGTTACGGAAAATGGTAAAGGAGAAAAAGTCAGTTGATGAGATTTTGAAAGAGGACGAATACAAAAGGTTTGGAACGGTGATAAACACTTCTGATTTTCGTAGGAAAATGGAAAAGATGGAGCAAATCATGTCGCAGGCGATGTCGCAGGCGATGGCTCAGACGGAAAAGATACGCGGGATCTGTAATGATTTGAAAGAAAAGTTTCGTGAAAGAAGCTCGCAAGGTGGAGATTCGGAGAAGCGCAAAGAGAAACAGGAAGAGTTAAGAAAGGCGCAGCGGGAACTGGCGAAAATGATCGGTATTGATCTTGATGAAGCAAAAGAAAGAACGAGGAAGGCGGAAGAAAGCCTGGCGGAGGCTCAAAAAAATCTGAGAAACACTATCGAAGCGGAGGAAAGGGAAGACGGTACGATAGAAGGCGCGCGGGAGCTTGTCAGCGAGATAACAACGGGCGTTCTTAAAGTGGCGATAGAAAAGACGGAAAAGGGGCAAGAATATGATATTGGAAAGATAACAGAAGAATTGTTAACAAAAAGAATCGAACTTAACACAAAGTTAAAGAAATATTCGGATCGCCTCCAAAACACGATAAAAGCAGCGGTGGAGAACAAAACGGAATTTGAACTTTTAAGCGGCTCCTCTATCGCAGGGGAGTACGGGTTGGCGGCGTTTAGGGCCGGGCAGAGGTACGTGGAAGTGAGAGACAAGGACGATATTGCCGGGCTTAAACAGGCGAAAAAAGCGAAGGACGACGCGGAAGAAAGACTTGACAGACTTGATAATATCATAACCGCGGAACAGATGTTTCTTAACGCGTTCCAGGTCGTTACCGCCGCCAGCATAAATGGCCTTCAGCTTTATTCCTTGAAAATGGGGACAAAAAGGCTGTGTGACCAGGTTCTCGGGAGATCGGCAAGGGAATGGGATGCCGGGCGTATTACGGAATGTATCATCATGGAGGCAAGTGACCAGAATCGGCCGGAAGACTGGGATGGTGAAGGCAGTTTTTCGTTCATAATGGAACGCGGCATAGGTGATCTCAACCGGGACGGGTACATCCCCTGGGGAGAGAAGAGGAGAAGGTGGTTTTTTAATCGGATGTCTTCGTATGGTGAGATGAGAGATGTACTTTTTGAGGGAGTACGCGACCTCAGAACCGAATGGGTGAAACTGACCCAAGAATTGAAACGGTTGGAGTTAAAAACTCAGTCGGAAAAAATACAGGACGACTTAGCAGAAGAACAGCGACAGAAAGTGCGTAAGCGTGTGATTGAGGTGGAGGGTCGTCTCGACCTGTTCTTTGAGCTTGCTCTGCGGAATATTGACAAGATGGCCGCGGATAACCGTATTATGCGCACCCCTTTCTCCCAGGCGGATTATGAGGAGATGCTTAGATTGGAAAAGGAAGAAGAAAAGGAGTTCGAGGCCATTCACGACAAAACGGTTCAGGATATTCGCAAGAACAAGAGTGGAGAGGACGAGGCTTCTTATGGTGCCAAGGAGATGGTGGAGGATATCTTTGATATAATTTTTGAAGACGTGATCGAGGAAGTGAAAAAGGAGAAGAAGGCAAAGAAAGGGGATATGGCGGAGGAACGAAAAAAGAACGGAAAATTATTGCGAGAGAACCTGTTATTTCTGGGAATAAAAGAAAGTCAGATCAAATGGGCACTAGAAGAAATTCTTCCCGTGAGGGAAAACGGCAGCGTGAAAACTCTGGAAGAGGCGATAGAAGGCTTAAGCTCGAAAGAACTAATCAGGTTTTTCAAAAAACTCAGGAAGACACTTAAAACAGGGTTTGCTGGACATATACACATCAGCATGAAATGCCTGGAATGGAGCAGAAAGGCGATCAAGTCAGACCTTTTCGAAAAGTGGCAGGAGACACAAGGCAGGATTTTTTCTAAGGCGCAAAAAGGCAGAGTCAAGGAGAAGGTCAAGTCATATAAAAGCGAGATCCGAAAAGCCACAAAGAAGTTTCTTAAGGAATACAGTAAAAACTTCGCCAGGGCGTTTTTTGAGAAGCAGCTCATGGAAAGAGACCGGAACAAGAAGGGGACGGATAAGAAGATGGAGGGCGAAGTCATTGGAAAGATGGTGAGTGAAGCATATGCTGAAGCGAAACAAAAGCCTCCCAGCGATTTTGAAAGAGTCATGAGGTGGATCGGTGTAACGCGTGTCGGCAGAGGGGTTGCCGGGGCGTACCGCCGTTTTGCTAAAGGTGAAGGCAAGATCGGCTGGATCAGGAAGGGGATTGACCAGGGAAGCAGGCCGCAGGTGAACGACCCTATAAACATCAAGGGGGGTTCTCCAAGACAGACCATGCAGCTCAAAAAAAGCACGGAGGTGTCCGACTGGGTAAACGCCGCGAGAATGGATCCCGCCGCGCCGGGCACCGAAGTGGAGAAGGAGTTGGAGGAGGAAAAGCTGTCTATAGAGGAAAGCGTCAAGAAAGAAGAGGAGAGAAGGAAAGCGGAAAAAATAGAAGAGAAGGCGAAAAAAGAGAAGCTTCGGGACGCGGCGGAGAGTGATGTCGATGCGGTTCGCGCGATGGCAGTACGCCCGGTGCCGTCCGACGGGAAATCGCCAATGCTTGAGTCCGGGATCAACGTGTTCGGTGGTATGCCTGATGATGATGACGAAAAGGAAAAACTGTTAGCTTCAGTTAATGAACTGATCGGCGATGAAAAAAATATAAACCAGGAAGATAAAAAGAATGTGAGTGTCATCGTGGATGAGTATGAGATGCAGGGTGACAAACGGATCGTGATAAAAGCAAGGACATTTACCTGGCACGGTGATGTCCTTGTCCTGAAATATTACGGGCAGAAAGGGAAGACGGATCCGATAAACGAGGGTGATTGCAGAAGAGCAGCTTTTTCTCTGCCGGAAGGGAAGTTAAAGGAGGGCTGCGCAATATTGGTTATCGGTGGCGATGTTTCCGCGTCGAATACGAAAGACCTGGTAGAAAAAGTCATTAAAATGCGGCAGTCGGGTAAGAACTTTGTGCTGGGTGTAAACGACGTGAATTATCCCGGTGGGGAAGAAGAAGGTGTGGATAAACTGGAAATAAAAGGTATCGGTGTAGTCGGAGATGCACGCAGTTTCGAAGCGGATAAGGCGATCGCCGACAGCGAGAAAAGGGTGAATCCCGGGCTGAAAGATGCTGAACTTTCCGGGAGGCTGAGCCGGGTGTCTCCGGAAACGCGTATCGCGGCGTTTAATGTGACGTACATTGATGGCGATGGCAATACGGCAACAAGGAAAAGGATCGCTAATAACCGTGACGGGGTAGTTCTTGTCGAAGATGCCGGAGAAGGAAAATTTTCCAGAGATTTCATGACAACCGTTCACAGGCTTGGTACAGGCAGGGGCATTTCGACGGATCTCGTTCTCGGCGAGATACACACGCTTGACGACGTGCCCCGGGACCAGATTGAGATCGCTGTTAAGGCCGGCATGGCCGTTTTAAAGATCGGAAATCAGGACAAATATAGCGAGAAATATGTCGATGACGCTTATCTGACAAAAAGGCTTCCCGCGGTAGCGATGCCCGAGGCGAACCGGATCTTAATGCTTTTTTATAATTTATTTGAGTGGTTATTTCAATGGATGGACTCGGGGTATCATCCGGCATGGAGGAAAGCCTTTGTGTTTGTAGGCGGCGTGATGGTTTTAACATTTTTAATTTCAGCCTTGGTATATACAGGGGGGATTATTTTCGGCGCAATTACTATCACTCCACCGGTGCTTAAAACGGCAGTGGCGTCACTTAGCCCTATGCTGGTAAGGAGCTTAAAAATAACAGCCGGTGTCAGTTTGATCGCCGGGGGTATTTATCTGTGGAAGAAAGCGGACAAAATAAAGAAACCGTTCCGGAGAAAACTGGCAAAGGGCGCGGTTATCACGGCCGGTGTCGCGATCGGCCTGGCTGTTTTGTGGGAGATGGGGGTTCTTGCTTCTATCTGGACAGGCGTGACAGGTTTATTCAGCGGTAAAGGTCTCGGCGCTCTTAGCGCCGGCGGTTTACCTGGCGGCACTCTCGGTTGCGTTCTCATAATAGGAGCCCCCTTATTTTTTGTTGGTAAGAAGAAATGGCCCACGTTTAAGAAATGGTTTTCTGCCCGTATCGATAGCTGGCTCAAGCTTGAGCGGCGAAGAACGGCCGCGGCGTCGGAGGGGATTCTGGGGTTTAGCGAAGTGACAGATACCGAACAAAGAGCAAAAAAAAGCAAGGCAGAAAAGATACTGCTCGAACATCTTGGCCTGGGGGCACAAGAAAGTGTGCCGGTCGATCTGGTTGAAAGATTTGTTATGGCCGCAACTATGGATGGAGAGCCGGATAAAAAAATAAGGATTTTGTTTGAAAAAGTAAAAAAACAGGCAGAAAAATTAAAAGAAGACAAAGAAGGCGAAAAGAAGGATACGGAAAAAGCGTTAAAGTATTATGAATTCGCGCTCCGGCTTCAAAAACACATTTTAGCCGTGACGGGGGACGTCCGGGACCGTGACGTAAACAGCGCTATCGCCGAAATTGGAAACGAGATTATCACCGCCAAAGACGAACTTGGGATCAAAGAGGAACCGTCGCCGAAAATACCTCCGGGAATATCACCTGAGATGCTTAGGGGGGCGGGGATGGAAGGGATGATGGGCGGGCCGACATTGAAGGATGAGGTGAAGAAGGCTGCCCGCGCGGCGCTTGGTGATGATGAAAAATGGTGGCAGAAGATGAAGATAGGGCACCCGAAAATTGACGGAGAAAAGAGAGATAACATGAGAACGATTCTCGCGAGATTCGCGCTTGATTCCAAAGACAGGAAGGAAGCCCTTCGCAATATCGCTAAAATAAAAGATCGCGGTAAAAAAGTCGATTATTACAAAGAGTTTGCTTATACGAAATTCGGGGAACAGAAAAGCGAAGTCCCTGAAAAGATTTTTACGTCGAAGATAATGAAAATTTTTAAAGATTTCGGGGCACTGATCTTTGCGGTTGGCTATATGATCTCGGCTATTTCCGTGTCGCATATGATAGCGGCGACGGTGGTTGTTGTCCTGGCGGCGCTTTTTGCGGACTATGTCGTGCGGCCGTTGGTCATATACCTGAGGGATTACCGGGAACATGAAAATATTTTGAACAAAATGGCCAGGAAAGAGAAGGATCTCGTCACAAGTGAAAAACTTGAGAACGCGGCCCAAAAGCTGGATGAAGCAAAAGAGTCTCTGCTGAAGCTTTTGAAGAAGATGGTGGTTTCCGCGGCGATTATAACCTCGTCTATCACTTTGACGTCTTTGCGGAGTTATTCTTACGTGGCGCTCGCGGTCGGCCTGATCACGCTGATTGCGTTGGCGTTTCCCGCTGTAGCCGCGATTCGTAAAAAAATCGTGTATCCCGATTTTGGTGAAACCGCGCGGTTCATGCAGCACGTTCTTGACGATTATGAGAAGAAGGCAGCCGGAGAAGCTAAACAGCCTTTGCCGGAGGCGGCGGAAAGGATAGTCAGGGTTTTGAAGAACAAGCGAAACGCGAGAAAACTCGAGAAGATGAAAGAAAAAGAAAGTGAGAAAGATTCCTGGTTTAAAGTTCGGCTCGCCTTTGTGAGGTTCCTGCAGCTTAAGGGCAAAGATGAAAAGACCGGGGACGAAACCGCGAAACTTATTAATGATATCACGGATTATGTCGATGGAAAAGGCGGGTGGGAAAAAACCGTTGCTGATTATAGGCAAAACGAGGAAATATTATTTGCGATGGCTGAGATGATTATGGGTATACCGCCTGAAAAACGGCCGGAGGATTGGCCGGAAATCTTGAAAGACATAAATGAGAAATTGGATAAACCGGCATATGAACCTGATAAGCCTGTGGAAGATTCTTACCTGGACGGGCAGAAGAAAGAAAGTGAAAGGCCGAAAACTTCCGAATGGTCGTTCGAAAAGGAACAGGATGAATTGAGGTCAAGGAAACTTGGAAAAATAAAAGACGTATTAAGAAAATTGAAAGATGAAGCCGAGGGGACGCTAAAACGGACAAAGGAAGATATAGACGTTCTAAAGGAGAAGAGTTCACAAGCTGTAAAGCCTGCGGAAGAGCCGACGGCGATCGAAACGGAAGAAAAGGCGAAACCGCCTGATGAGAGGATAAAAGAAGCCGAAGAGGAGATCCACACGGAAAAGGACCGTCTGGGCGGACCCAATCCCGAAAGACTTAGCCGCCTGTATTACGGGCTTGCCATCGCATATCAGGAAAGATCCGATAGCCCGCAAAGTGATGACATGAAGCTTGCCGAATTTTACTTTCAGCAGGCCCAAAATACCATTTCAGGCAAAGCAAAAAGCGCAGGCAAAAGGCTTGGGATAGATGCGTTAAACGTTCTCAAAGAAGAACTTGTTTACAGGGGGCTGCCGTCACTTTTTATGATAGGTTCTATTGGCTTCGCGAAATTTCTGGGGATTAATCTTATCAATTACGCGATACCGGTATTTGCCGGCCAGGTTCCTTTAGCCCCCGTACTTTTCGCTGTTTCGCTTGCCGTGGGTAATGTGTTCTTCGTTCTCGGACATAAACAGGATTACAGGGCGCCTCCTTCAATGTGGGGAACGCGCCTTCCCCCAGCCGTTTTAGGGGTCTTTCTCAATATATCCATTCCCGCCGTTATGGGTAACATATCACCCCTTTTCGATTTATTACCGGGTCTTCTTACCGGAGTTTATACGCAGTATATCCTGTATTTCGCGATAGCCGTGCTTCTTCACGCTGTTTGTAACGGCGTAGTGCGGGTTATTAACCTCGCCGCCGGCAGGATGGTCGCGGGTTACGCGCTCAGGCGGTTTGACGTGACGGAAGAAGAGAGAGGAACGCTTGATGAGGAAGGGCGTAGACTGTTTGATGACATCCGACGCAACCTTACCGCTGTCAGGATAGAGCGCGGGAGCTTTTTCAAATGGATTTTCCGGCAAAAAAGTCATGTAAGAAAGGTATTAAGCGAAGGGCAGAGAGACGTAAAGACGCTGAAAGAGAAATCAAATGAGATCACTGACGATAAGGAAAAAGAGGAACATGAGAAAAGAATAGAGCTGGCTGTCCGTAATCTTGAAAGCTTGGCGCGTTTGCTTTTCAGTGCGGATGATTACGACACGTTGCACGGGGGAATTCTTTGGGTCAAGGCGGCCAGAAGACGGCGAAAAGAATATCTTGAGGGGTTTGTCGAGTGGCTTGAAAAAAACAAGAAGGGTCATGACGTTTTAGCCACGCTACATGAGGATGTGCTGGGCAAATTATCCGGAGTAAAAGAAAAACAGATGTTTTCAGCCCTCTGGCAGGTCCGCAGAGAAGTGGCGGAGACCGAAAAAGCGTTTACAGAACAACTGGAGATTGTCGGGGAGAGCCGGGAAAAAGGGGAAAAAACATGGAAAGAAGACGACCTTGACAGCGAAAAGACAAGATTGACAGGAATACGGAAAAAGCTCATAGAAGCATATAAAAAACTTGCTCAGGAAGAGATCAAGGCCCAGCTGGAAGGGGTCAAGAACCCTGAAGCCGTGAAGAAAATTGTCGAGGAAAAAATTGTTCCTGTTTTTGAAGACATCATTGAGCAGACGAGTAATCTTGATAAGTTTATCGGCGCTGTAATTGTGGAGTTCAAGGAAGCACAAAGGATTGCAAATGAAATCGTGCCGGCCGGGATAGAAAACGTCAATGAAATACGCGACCATTTACGTTTGGCGTGGTTAGGATGGATGAAAAAATCCAGGTTTCTGCATTTATCGAGAAAAGAAGGAGAGGGAGATGAAAATTATCGTAAAAGAGAAAAAAATTGGATTAATAACGCAAATGCCGTTTATAACAATATAATTGGGCCCTTCTTATCGGATTCTGATGAAGTGAGGGATGCGGCATTTGGAGTTTTTGAGGTTTTGTTGAATGACGGAAGGATCACGCTTGAGACGATAAAAAATGTCCTTGGTCAGGTGAATATAGAGTTAAGAGATCATCCTGACAGTCGGCTTCTTCTTATGGCAAAAGCGTTTTGTATGGAAAAGATGTTAGATAAGAAACTTGAAGATGGCAAGCCTAAAACGATAATGTCTGAACCGGATCTCGAGGATTTGATAGAAACTTATACGCTCCTGGCGGAAATGGCGGCCGAAGAAGAAAAAAAGAGGTACGAGGAAAGGATCGTGGGACTTTTGACAGATGTTCATATTGAAAACTTTGCCAATGCGACGGCAAGGCTGAAAAAAGTAAAAGACTTGTTGCTGAAGGAAGAGATGAAGACGAGAAAACCTTTTCTCGTAAAACTCCTTAAGTGTGAGATAGAAAGGATGGAAGGCCCGTCCCCGGGAATTATTGGCGTAATTATCGGTCATATCCAATGGCATAAAGACAAACTGGTAGGCGACGAAGACGGGCAGTTCAGTTTTGATGAGGTGCTTGATATGATGTTAGAAAAGGTTATTTCCACCCCGGATACGGATATTTCCGATAACGAAAAAACGAAAATAGTTACACAAGTATTAGGTATCCGGGGCGACAGGATTGACAGGGTGGATAAGTTTATGAAATTTTTTGAAAAATTTATAAAAAATAGAGGTGACATGACCAAAGCCGGGAATTATGAAAAAGCGGTCAGGTTTTTGGGCATTTTTAACGATGCCGGAGCGTTTGGGCCTATTTCTTTTCATTTGGAAATAAGGGAGACAGGCAGCGATGAGATAAGGTTAAAGAAGGCCGGTATTCTCATAACGGTCAGGAATGTTCTTGCCGGGATTGTCTACGCCGACTTGAACGGGGATCCTGAAAGGAAACGAGTTGCGGATAATAACCGGCAGATTCTGGATAAGATAGAGAGTTTGTTAGATGAGTATAACACGGCAGTCATGGAGTTTAAAGAAGCCGAAAAGAAACAGGCAAGAATCCGTCTTTGGACGGCAAAAGAAAGGCAGTTTGAATTGCATATACTCCGGGTGCGGACATTTGAGACGGAAGGAAAATATAAGGAGGCGAATGAGGAGTATGGAAAGGTTGTAGAGCTTTTTAAGGAAGAGGTGGAGGAACTTGAAAAAGAGCTCGAGGAATCGTTACAGAAGGAAGAAAAGGAACTTCTCACAAAAAGACTTTTCATGCTTAACAACCGCGTTATCATTGCCCATAAAGTGAAGGAAAGACTTTACGCCAGGGAGGGCAAGAACGCTGAAGCTGAAGAGACGAATGCCCTTCTCAACAAGTACCTGGCGCTACATTCCCAACAGACCGTTGTTACCGATGTGGGTGATCCATTGAGTGCTTATTACAGGGCGCTCAGGCGTGCGGTCAAAATAGCGCCGAATGATGCCTCTGTCAGGAAAAAATACGCTGACGCGATGGCGGGTGATTATATCGAAGCCGCGCGGGCGCGGGCGGAAGCGGAAAGAGTGTTAAGAGAGGATGAAGACTTTAAAAGCAGGGTGGAAAAGGATCTGGTTGAGGTGACAGGAGAACGAGGTAAATTGCAAAGAGAAATGGATGGATTAAAACGCGAACGGGACGTTTTAGACAAAGAAATCGATCAGCTTCGGGGGAAGCTTGATGAGGCGATACTTGCTTTGCAATTAGAAGAACAAAGCAGAATTAAGGGGGAAATATTCGGAGTTCGTAAGCAAAAAGAAGGCAATGATGGAGCGATAAAAGAAAAAGAGGCACGGGTTCAAAAAATAAAAGAAAAACTCGATAAATTGGAAGAAGAGAAAGAAACATTGAAGAAAAAAGTCGAAAAATCAAGTAAAGAGTTTGCCGAGGCGCAGGAGAAGGAAAAGAAAAGAAAAGCCGAAAAGGGTGAAAATGATGCTAAGGGGGATGATGCTTTGCAACGGGCGCGCAACGCTTATCTTGATGCCGTTGAATTGGCGGACGATTCTGACGACGGGAAGAAGGTCGCCGAGGAAGTCGCCGACAAGTTGTTGGATTATATTTATGGCTATAAAGAGAAGCTTGTGGAGCTGACAGGGGAAATAGACAAAAGACTCGAAAGGATCAAACATACGGAAACGGACAGGAAGAAACGAAGGATGCTTGAGGAAAGATTTCGGGACCTGCGGCTACGGCTGGCAAAAAAGGTTGTTGGGATTGACGCGATGGCGGAGGCGTTTGCGAGCGCACAGAAGGACAAAGTATTGATCGAAGGAGTGGATTTTCCGGTGCTTGAACTCCTGGAATATGTAACAGAAAAACTTAAAAAAGACGACAAGACCGGCAAACTCGCGAGATTGCTGCTTGCTGTTTTTATGAACGGTAAGATCAGCCGCCTGGCGCGCGTTACGGCACTTGAAGGTTTTATCGACCTCGCGTACGAAAAGTCAAACCTGTCAAGTCGAGAGATATTACCGGAGTTTGACGAATTTCTGCGGGAAGTGATAAAAGACGTGTTTAAACTTACGCGTTTGGCAGAAGAACCGGGGCTTGAAGACGCCATTTTAGATGTTATCGCTAAAGGCAAAGGCAAGATGAACGTGGTTGAAAAACTTGCCGATGATCTTAAAGCGCTTTATGTCGAGAAACTTATCAGTGATCTTGAAGTGCTTTACACGGACATAAAGACGTGTCATGCGGATAAGAAACAGAAGTCCTGGCATGATATGACGGGTGAAGAGAAAAAGTGTTTTCTCGCGAGACAAACTCAAATCATTCCTGAAACGGAAAGAAAGAGCGCCGAAGACGAATTAGCGTCTTATGAGCTGTCAAAAAGCGATTTCAAGCAGTTGATCAATGAGGCGGATGTGTTTGCGGGAGTGGACGAAGAAGGTTTATATGAAAAGTTTGGTGAAGAAGGAATGATAAAACGCGCGCGTAATCTCCTTTCCGCCATTGCTATGTACGAAGAGGCCGTGAAACTTGACCCGGAAAACAGCGAGGCGCATTACAAGCTTGCCCGGGCGCATTTTAGCCTCAACCATTTTGAGGAAGCGCTCGCTGAAGCGAAAAAAGCCGTGGAAAAGGATAAATACAATTTTGAAGCACACAAACTTACAATAAAACTCGAGAGGATACTTTATAATCCGTTGGAACTGCATAAAGCTTATATCGCTCTCGCGGCCGCGTATAATGGAAAAAGCGAAGAGGAATCGAAGGAAGGGAATACGGATGCTACGAGTGAATACGCTGATGAGGGTCTTAAAGCAGTCGAATCGGCGAAAAGAGTGCTTTCTTACGCGGCGGAGGCGATGGTGCTGAAAGCGGAAGCACTTAAGCTTTTGGTGGGCAGAACGGACGAGGCATTGGAAGAGTTGAATGAGGTCTTGAGATGGAAGGATTTTTCCAGGTTAAGGAAGTTTCTTTCGTTCAGGATGAAGAAGAGGTTGCCCGGCGGGTTGAACGACGCGGAACTTAAGGCGCGGCTTCTGAGGGCGGAGATAAATCGTGACAAGAACTGGAAGGGAAAAGCATTTTCAGATTTCAGAAAATGCGAGAAGCTGAAAGACGTTTCAAAAGAGACATATGCAGGGATCGCCGAAGGCTATATGAACAGATACAGGACGTATAGCGACGTGAAAAGTGTCGTTCTTTGCGCTGGAGGAGTCATTATTTTGTTATCTTTGCTACTGTTGTTGTCGTATTGCCGCAGAGTCGGTGTGCTGCAGTTTATGGGCATGCTTGAAACCGCCGGTACACATCTGCACGGAATAATGCCCTATGTTATCGGAACTCTCGGGACACTCATTGTTGCGTATTTAGTCTGTAAATATCTCATTTTCAGGCCTATCGATGATAGAAAGAAAACGTTTGAGTATTACGACAAGGCGATCGAGGCGGATGGAAAAGATGCAGGGCTTTATGAGAAAGTTATTGAATTCGCGTGGAAAGTGAAAGAACAGGAGAAGGTCATTACGTACGCGCGGCAGGCGATAGAAAATATCAAACCCGATGAGATAACTGATGAGAAAGAGAAAAACGAAACAAAAGATAAATTGGACGAGATAAAAACAAAACTTGTGGAAGCGCTGAAGGCGCGCATAGAAAAAAGAATGGAATGGAAATGGAGGGATGTATTGCGTAGACCCGCCTCGAAAATACAACGCTTGCGGGAGGTCCTCCATGAAGTTTCTTCGGCTAAAGAACATATCGAGAATATTGAGGATGAAACCAGGAAAAAAGAACTCAAATCACATTTTGATAGGATTACCGGTAAGGCGCACAGCAGGATCGTAGCCCTGCATGGGTGGTGGCAGGCTCCTTTGCGGTATATCAGCGCCGGCAAGAGATATGCCGCCCGGTTTAAGCTGGCACAGGCGCTGATAGAACAGGGGAAGGCCATACCCGATGATAAATATAAAGAAAGGGTGTTCGGGAAAGCGAAATCTATTATGAAAAAGTTAAGCGGCAGAGAAAACGCCCCGGATGTTACTGGGGAATTGTCAAACGCATATCTTTTATACGCGGAAGTCGCGCCCATGACGCGTGCACAAAAATTGATAGATTATGAAAAAGCTTTATCTTTGAATCAGTCAAACGGCAGGGCACATTTTAAACGGGGGCTTTTGCATCTGGCCGACGGCAGAACACGGCCGGCAGCGGATGATCTGGAAAAGGCTGTTGGGGAAGGTCTTAATGATGAGGACGCCGCAGACGCTCATGAGAAATTGATCGGGTTGTACGAAAAGAGCGATGACACCGCGGTTAAGAATAACGCGAAAGCTCAGGAACATCGTGTAAAACTGAATGAATTGCAAAGAAAGAAAGACGCGGAAATCGAAAAATATGTCGTGACAAGAAAGGAAAAGATAAAGAAGGCAGTCAGAGAGAGAAATATTTCTGTCATGGCCGAAAAAGCCCGGGAAACATGGAAACTCGGACAGAAGAAGGAAGCGTTAGAGGAATATATTAAAAAATTCGAGAAAATTCCGAAAAGAGCCGGTATGACGGCGGCGGTTAGGGGGCGCATAGGTAAGCTCGAAAAGGAAGTCGGCCCGCTTAATACTGATATCACGGGAACATTTGATTCCATGAAGGATATTTCGTATGAACAACTTGTCTATATCCTCAGGGAACGGGGGCTGGACGGCGAAAAAAGGGCGGGCGCGATTTCGCTCTTAAGGTGGGTTATAAGCGTCAAAAAGACAGAGCTGGGAGAATATTTGAACAGCTCCAAATTGATACTTGCCGAACTGTTGCTGCAAGAGGCGGATGTCTCAAAAATTGCCAGGACAAGGATCAAAGAGTCAGAAGAGCTTCTGAATGAGTTTAGAGCGGGAGATGTTGAAAACATTGACGAATGGATGTTGTTTTATTTACTGAAGGCTAAACTGGGGCTTGCTTCGGACGAAACGCGGGACGTCGAGGAAACTGTCGCGGAAAACCTTAAAGAAGCGATAAGGCTCAGGTATGACTCGAGGCATGACGACCAGATTATTGAACTTTTCGTCTCTTGGACCAGTCGGATAGAAGAACTTGGAGGGCTGGGGAAGAGTATTCCATCCAGGGTGCAGTATTTTATCTCGGATGATGGTTTCAAGAAGGTGATGTTCAGTGCTCCTCATAGAGCAAAAAAAGTGAGCATTGTTTTATTGAATGAACGGTTTGGTCTTAATAACGGAAAACTTATTATCGAGGTCCTTGAGCCTAAACTTCTCTCGGTGGAAGATAAAACGGAGCTTCTTCGGCTTTTAATGGGGCAAATAAGAGAAACCATGCTTGTCCGCGGAATAGTGCCGACGAGTGTTGATCTTGGAGCCCTGACACTTGCCATTAAGAAACTCGAAAATATTAAAGCGTGCCGTCAGTACGCGTATATGATCCGGGGTTATATACACAGGTTCCGGGGGAGGAGGATGCGGGCTCGCTTTCGCTTCTGGCGTGCCGCGAAAGCAGGGGAAGAAGTTAAAGCGGAAAGTTTGTTTAGGTCAGGTATCGAAGCGTATGAAAGGAATGATTTCAGTAAGGCCTATTCACTTTTCCTGAAAGCCGAAAAGTCCGGTTATGAAAAAGCCGAGCTTTACAGGTTTATGGCGCTGTCCGGACGGGGGCTGGCGGAATTCGAAGTTTCGGCGAAAAACATGACGGAATCTCAAAAACTTTTTGATTTAGCAATAGATAACATGGAAAAAGCGAGGCAGTTAGATGAGAAGTTGAAAGAGGACAGCGGCTTTATCGATGAACTTCGCGGCATGTATAAGAGTGTGATAGAACATATGGGAGCGTATTCTGCCGGGGTGGACAGGGATGCGGCTTTTGTGGAAAAAGGAGTTGATTATCTTGAAAAGATGTATGAGTTTTTTCCCGACACGTTTCGCACGGACAGTTTTGCAATAGGTATATGTATCGACGTGTTGCAGGGGGCGTATTCTGATTTATCCAGCAGAAAACAAAGAAACAACAGGCCGTTACTGGCGCGGCTTACCGTGCTTAAAGGACTGACGTATCTTAAGGGAGAAGTTAGGGATTTTCGGAAAGCAGAAGAAAGCTTCTATCGGGCGTTATGGATGGATAAACGCTGCGTTCTTGCGAAAGTCGGTCTCAGGGACCTGGCGCTGGAAGAAGGCAGGGAAGCGGAAGCCGAAGCGGTCGAACGGAATGAAGAAGCGGCAGCTGAAGCGATCGAGCGGCATGAAGAAGCGGTAGCGTTGGATGCCGATTTTGCACGGAAGACAGCGGGACAACAGATGGCAGATATTTTTGTTGATCGGGCAAAGGGACAGAAAAAGGCAGGGGATAGGATAGAAGATTTAAAGAAGGCGGCAGAACTCAGTTCCACGCCGGAAAACAGGTTAAACCTGGCCGAGGCATATTTTGATGAGGGCAAATTCGAAGAAGCAAGTCGCGTATTGAAAGAATTGGACGCGGAAGATGACCTGGCCGGTGAGACAAGGGGAGAAGTGAAGGAAAGGGTCGATAAGATTAACAAAATTAGAAAGAATGTAAACCGGACAATAGCAGGATCAGCGAAAGCTAGGCAGGATTTGGCGCGGTTCGAAAAAGAAGAAAAAGAAATAAGTAAAGGGATAACACTACTCAAGGGTGAGAGAGCGAGACTGGAAACCGAATTGCGGCAGTTGGAAAAGGAAGGAAAGGATGCGAGTATAGAAAAAAGGCGCAGAAGAGAGATCATTTCCTGGATACGGTCACGGGAAGACGGCCTGGAGGATTTGTTAGGTTCGAGAGAGAAAGAAATTCTTGAAAAACCTTATATGAAAAAGGATCGTGAAGAAGCCGTTCAAAAAGTGAGCGAAGATCAAAAAGAAGAAGCCGAAAGAAAAAAAAGGCTCGAACAGGTCCGGGGTCTTCTTGAAAGGAGGAAGTTAAGCCTGAAGAAAAACGTTGCGGTTGCCGAAAAACAGAAACTTGAACCTTCCGGGCTCGAGGATGCTGATAAAAAACCGACGGTAAATCTTATTCTCGGGATGGCTGCGAGGGCGCTGCAGAATGGCGAGCTTGTGAGGGCTGAGATTTTGCTAAGGAAGGCGCAAGAGATAGCTCCCGGAAGTGAAAGATTGAAGGATTTGTCAAAGGAGCTTGTATTTAAAGGAGGCGACAAAGCCCGGATGGACGATTTATTGAAAGGGCATATTTTGACATTATCCGCGAAAGGGAAAAACGCGCGGGAAAAGATACAGATATACGGAGATATTATATCATGCCATGAAGAAGTGTACCGGATAGAATCGGGCAGGAAAGTGTCACAGGAAACGCGGGAGAGGAAACAGCGGCGTGTTGAAAAGTTACAGAAAGATGCGGATTCTGGCAAAGCGAAAGCATACGATGATGTTGCTGCGGTTATAGGGGGTCTTAAGAGCGATGAGTTCGAAACTGTCCTGGAAGAATTGCCGGCGTTGCTGGAGAAGATGTTCACTTTCTGGAAGGTGCGGAATGAAAACGATAAGGTATTTAATCTGTCGGTTTATCTGCTAAAAACGATTCCCTACAGTAAGAGTGCGGACAGCGTGTTTGAAATTTGCATTAAGGAGATCGGGAAATCCGTATTGTTTGACGACGGGTTGAGAGAGAGAAAGAGGAAAAACTTAAGAAAGCGGCTTATAAACGATAAGGTCTTAATTGATGGGATTAAAGCGATTTCCGAAAAAACGTTTAACGAGACATTGGCAAAGGAGCTTATTAACTTATTCTTTCTGAATGACGGCGCGTATCACGCCGTGTTATCGGCGATGCTTTCGAGGCAAGGGGAAAAAGACAAACTGTTTATAAGCACTCTCCTTGGTCATCTTAATGCCAGGTTTTCGGAAACTCTTATCCGGGCTATTACTGGTAAAGGAACATTCCTTCCAGAGATAAAAACAATCAGAGAAAAAGTGTTGTTATTTGATTCGATTCAAAATGCGGTAAATAACCTGGGAGAAATCGAGTTTGCGGAAGAAGAATTAAAAACTAATTTATATTTTTGCCTGGCTTTAATGAATCTCGCCGCGAGGGATTTTGATGGCGCTATACCATTTTTTGATAAGTCTTTAAAAGGCGAGTTCAGACTAAAAGCGCGGAGATTGTTGGTCCATGCTTATTTGGGTAAAGGTGACAGGGCGGGCGCGTTTCAGGTGTTTTATGCCATGCATAAAGAGGCACCTTATTCGTCTGTCGTAAATAGTGCCCGTAACAAACTTGGGATAGGGAAAGATGATTCCATTTTATGGAATCAGACTAAATTCGGTATGGAGCATTTGCTGCTGGCGCCTTTCCGAGAGAGGATGGTATACTTCGGCGTTCCTCTTCTTTTAACGCAGTGTCTTACGCCTGTTATCACAGGGCTTATGGGGGTGAGCCCTTCGGTTCAGACATCTGTGCTTATTTTAGCGTCTCTTCAGATATTATCCGGGATATTTTTCGTGCTGTTGCATAAACACGGGTGGAAAACAGCGCTCCTTGTTACCGGATTAAATATATTTATGCCTTTCGTGATTGAGACCGGTGTGTGGCAGTTGTTAACTGTTGCTGTTGCGCTTCATTCAGTGGTAAATCTAACCGCTTTTATTACAAATACGGTAGTCGGGAGAAAAGCCGTTCCTTACGCTACGATAAGGTCAGGACCGGCATCCTTGCCGCCGACGACGAAAAAGATGCCGCCGGTAATCACGCCTGTAGCCGTTATCGGGATCGTGGGCGCGGATGAAGGCGCTATGGAGAAAAAATATCCGATCATAAAAAATTACGCGAATATAGAATTTATCGCGGTAAAAAATAAAGAAGCTTTCGAAAAGATCGCGACGGAAGCTGGCTTAAAGCCGCATGTGCTCATTGAAATGAGAGAAGAAACGGATATGGAAGACGCGATAAAGGAAGCGGTAAGGATCGCGGAGATCCAGGCTCTTGCGAATATGTTCCCATACCTTATTCATCCGTATGCCGGCGGCCTGGATGAAGGCGCGATGATGGCCCTGGAAGGCAAGACTCTTGATGACATGGGAAATATACTTAATGTATTGCAGGATGTATTGCCGGATGAGGCTCATCATGATGTGTTGGGTTCTATCATGCGGGATTATTATCCCAGGGCATTGGCCGGGGAAGAATTTCGATTTCCTTCCATAGTCCCGGGTGATAACGAAAAATGGGCCGACGAGTATTGCAAATCAGCTGGCGAAGCGGTTACCGCAGATCGTGATGACAGCCTTTCTGATGAAGAAAAGGCGGATCTCAGGGACAGATTTCTCGGCTATCATTCCGGATTTGTGAAATATCTTAATGACAACCCGAAAATGCCGTTTGGCGATCTTCTGGATTTCAAAAATATGGCGGCAAAGCATGAGGATGAAAAGATCAAGGGTATGGAGAAGAGTTTGATGGAGCTGATCCCTGAGGTTCCGAAGGCGATTGTCATTGATACAAGATTTCCGGGTGTTGACATAGGCGAAATGATTCCCGCGATAAAGGCATTTGCGGATAAGCGTTTTTATATATGTGTCGCCACAACGCGTGATGTTCCGATCCCGGAAGAAATCATAAGTTTAAAGAATGTCATACCTGTTGTGCTTGATCCAAACCGGAAGAAGGAAAATATATCCAATACGGTTAAAGAGGTATTGAAAAGCCTGGAAGTCAAGGGAGTGAATATACGGCCTGCAGACGTTTCAATGGCAGCGGTCGAATCCGGGGCCTTAACAGAAAATTTGATCAACTATATGCGCGCGGAAGGGAAAGAGAATGTTCCCGGTTTTGTGCTTTTGGGAAAGAATGTATTAACGGATGACGCCGCAGGAAAGAGGATAAATCGGATATTGCCGGAAGTGGCAGTGGTGAGCCTTCTTAAGAGGACACTGGATGAGAAGGACGCGCCCCGGATAATGGCCGTAGAATGCGCGGAAGAAACCTTAAAGCGATTAGAAAAAGGGCTAAAAGATATTCTTCACCTGTTGATTAAGATCACCAGGCTGAACATAGGCGAAGAGATCCGGCAGGAGATCGATGCCATCACAAAGACCGCTGTGGCGTTGTAAAGCTGTCAATGGCTCTGGGCTGAAAGCTAAAGGCCGCGACGAGAAATCTTTTTCTATTGCTATCTCAGAAGGCGAGGCAGGAGTCGGAGGTTTTAGTATCATTTAGGTGCCTTGTAGGTCTTTGGCGCGTTGTATGTCTTCGGTATTTTCGGTGGAGTGTATACTTTTGGGATATTCGGCGAAACAGCTCTTTGCCGGCGAAGCATTTGTTGTGTCCGGTTGATATTATCTATTTCCCTGAGATTCCTCAGCTGTTGCTGTGTTTTTTGGAGGTTCTCGATATTTTTGAGATTCTTGAGGGATATTTGTTCATTGACCGTTCCTGAAAGGCCGGATAAGGTGTCTTTATCCAGTTGTTCAAGTTGTGTGCCGTTATACTCCACGACAACACCCTGGCCGGTTTCGTCGACCACGATGCCCGGGACACCCTCCCGGATATCCAGACGATATTGGAAAATATGGTTCAAACGTTCGACTATTTGTTCTTTTGTCAGTTCTTTCGTTTCGGTCGTTCCAGTCGTTCCGGCCGTTTCTGTTTTCTTATCCTCTTTTTTGGCTTCTGTGTCCTGCTTGCTTCCCGCCCCGAAAGCGTAAGCCGCCGTCAGGGCCAGCATAATGCCAATCAACAATACGGGTAAAATAAACATTTTTTTCATGAGGGTCTCCTCCTCCGTTTCCGGCGTTATCCGCCAGTACAGTGTACCATATGAGACGTGCTTTTTCAAATTGAACCGACCCGTGTGAACCGACCCGTGTCGCAGAAACGCGGCGGCGGCGCAAACGAAATTTTATGTTGGAGAAACCGAGAACAGCAGGTATAGTATAGGCAGAAAGGAGACGTCTGATGAGAAAATGGATATACATTTTATTGATAGTTATGGCCGTGATCACGGCGCTGATCTCAGCGAAAAACGCCATATTGATGTTTGTGATCGTGAAAGAGGTAAAGATCATAACCGGTATTCAATTGGGGATGAAGAGCCTGAAGGTAGGTATTATTGATGCGACTATTGAGATAAAAGATTTCAAGATCTATAATCCTCCGGAATACCCGGATAAGGTAATGATCGATATGCCTGAGATCTACGCGGATTTTGATCTTCAGGATATGCTAAAAGGGGAAATGCACCTGCGGCAGCTGAAGCTTGATGTGGCGGAATTCATGGTGGTGCGTAGCAGCGCCGGTGAACTTAATTTGAACACCTTGAAGGTTGCCAGAGAGGCTAAGGGCAAAAAAACAAAAGACGAAGAACCGAAAAATAAGGAAGAACCGAAGAAGGTTCAGATAGATCTTTTTCGACTAAAAATAGATAAAGTGGTGTTTAAAGATTATTCGAAAGATGTGAAACCCGATATCAAAGTTTTCAACATCCATATAGATCAGGAATTCGAGAATATAACCGATCCGGATTCTCTTGCGCGGTTGATCGTGGTAAGGGCGTTAAGGAACACCCAGATAGCCAATCTTACGGGTTTTGATCTCGGTGTATTACGGCGACAGGTCTCCGGCATATTGCAACCGGCCCAGGATGTTGTAAATAGGGCAGGTACCGGGGCGCGAAACGTGCTTGCCGGCGCGGCGAATACGGTGGATAGAACGGTTGTAGGATTTGAAGAAACATTATTTCATCCGGCATCTAAAGAGGAAGATAAGAAATTACCGGGGAGTTCAGGCGAGTGAAGAAAAGGACATTGAAAAAGGAACTCGGTTTTCTAGATATCTTTTGTGTGGCGACCGGGGCCATGATAAGTTCCGGTCTTTTTATCTTGCCGGGATTGGCTTTCGCGAAGGCCGGGCCGGCGGTGATCGTTTCCTATATAATCGCGGGAATATTCTGTATTCCCGCGCTATTAAGTAAAGCCGAACTGATAACCGCCATGCCGCGCGCCGGCGGTGATTACTTCTACATCATGCGCGGATTTGGCCCGCTTCTTGGCACGATAGCGGGTTTTAGCGCCTGGTTTTCTTTGAGTTTAAAAGGCGCTTTCGCCTTGATAGGTATGGGAGCTTATCTATGCATGTTCACGAACCTATCCATGAACATGATCGCCTTGATCTGTTGCGTCCTATTCATGGCGCTTAATCTTGTGGGAATAAAAGAGGCGGGAAAATTTCAGGTGATACTTGTCATAGGGCTTTTGGCGGTCCTTTTGATATATGTCGTGAAAGGGGTAGTGATAATAAATCCGTCTAATTTTTCTCCGTTCTTTTCCACGGGATACGGCGCGGTGTTCTCGACAGCAAGTTTCGTTTTTATTTCCTACGGTGGTTTAACAAAAGTGGCCGCTCTCGCGGAAGAAACAAAGGATCCGAAAAGAAATCTTCCTCTCGGGTTGTTTTCATCCCTTATCGTGACGGCTGTCGTTTACGTCCTGGTGATATTCGTAACGGTTGGAAATCTTGACGCGAGCGCCCTCAGGGTTTCGCTCACGCCTATTTCCGACGGTGCCGCGGTTATAGGGGGCGGGGTGCTGCAATTGGTAGTGGCCCTGGGAGCGTTCCTGGCGTTCATATCTACAGCGAATGCCGGTTTAATGACGGCTTCGCGGTATCCTCTGGGCATGAGCCGGGATAAGGTCCTGCCCGTTGCCTTTAGTAAGATAAGCCCGAGGGGTAACGTGCCTTATGTGGCGGTTCTTTTTACCGGCTTTTTCATGATCGCCATTCTTCTATTCCTGAGATTAGAGGTTATGGTCAAGGTGGCGTCGAGTTTGCTTATATTGCTTTTTACTTTCGCGAATCTCACTTTGATACTGTTCAGGGAAAGCCATGTCTTGAGCTATAAACCGAAATTTCGCTCGCCTTTCTATCCGTATTTACAGATCGCCGGGATATTGGGTGGTTGTTTCCTGCTGATAGAAATGGGGACGTTCATTGTCTTTCTGACTATGATCTTTATCTTTTTCGGGTTCGTCTGGTACAAAATATATGTTGAAAAACGTGTAAGCCAGGATTCAGCGCTGATATACCTTCTTGAAAGGTTTATCGCCCGGGATAAAGAGCTGACGTCTGATAACCTGCTCATCGAGTTGAAAGATGTCGTTATGCAAAGAGACGATGTGACGGAAGACAGGTTCCATCGGCTTATCGAAAAAAGCAGCGTATTGGAGATAGAAGAGCCGCTTAAGGCCGGAGATTTTTTTAAGATGGTATCGGATATGCTCGGGAAAGAGACGGGACTTTCTGCCGGCGGACTTT
>Ga0180007_10000721_pt1 | contig 51558 bp, 52 predicted proteins | sample MM_PC_MetaG_FD_121122 | JGI IMG/M metagenome (GOLD analysis project Ga0180007, IMG submission 121122) | Groundwater microbial communities from the Aspo Hard Rock Laboratory (HRL) deep subsurface site, Sweden - MM_PC_MetaG | ecosystem: Environmental > Aquatic > Deep subsurface > Groundwater... | reverse complement strand
TCATCTGCAAACCATGCGCAAAGTTGTCCTGCCACCAGCACTTCACATGGTTACGCCGGCATTGGGCAATATGATGATCGCTCTGTTAAAAGAAACGTCACTGATCTCAATCATCGGCGTAATGGAATTAACCCTGTCTGCACAGCGTGCAATCAGTGACACGTTTCGACCCTTTGAATTCTATGTGGCAGCAGCCGCAATTTATTACATATTCAATTTTATCCTGGACAAGACAACAAAAAATGTCGAGGCCCGATCAGCCAAATACCGATAGGGAGTGAGCATGGTAAAACCAATCATTAGAATAAAAAATCTTCATAAGTATTTTGGAAAGCACGAAGTATTAAAAGGTATCAATATGGAGGTTACACCCGGTGAAATTGTAGCCATACTCGGGTCAAGCGGTTCAGGGAAATCAACACTTTTACGCACGATTAACCAACTTGAAGAAGTGACCAAGGGTGAAATCTGGTTCAACGGAGAGCTGGTTAATAAAGACCTGGCATATTCAAAACGAGAAAAACATCTGAATCAGCTGCGACAGCATATTGGTATGGTATTCCAGCATTTCAACCTGTTTCCCCATTTGACAGCCCTTGAGAATATCACCATGGCACCGAAGCTGCTTAAAAAACTATCTGCAGGTGAAGCGCGCCAGCTCGCCGAAAAAAACCTTGAAAAAGTCGGTATGCTTGATTGGATTGACTACTATCCGTCTCATCTTTCAGGCGGTCAGAAGCAACGGGTCGCTATTGCACGGGCTTTGGCAATGGAACCCAAGGTGATGCTGTTTGATGAAGTGACATCAGCCCTTGACCCTGAGCTTGTAGATGAAGTTAACCGGGTAATGAAACAGCTTGCATTGGAAAAGATGACCATGATCATTGTCACCCATGAAATGGGTTTTGCCGAAGATGTAGCAGACCGGATAATTTTTATGGATGGCGGTGTTATCATTGAAGAGGGCTCACCCCAGGTAATTTTCAGAAACCCGAAACATCAGCGTACCCAGGCTTTTCTTACCAATTATCTTAAAGGAAGGGCCTGAATCAGAACTCAAACTTAGATGGGAAATTTTAAATTAACTGTTGTTGATTAAGACCTTTGGCTGTGGTACTGTGAAATACAATAACTTACTCAGGAGGTTCTTATGCAAATATCCATTACTTTCAGAAATATTGATTCCTCAGACGCGCTTAAATCACACATCCAGGAAAAACTGGATCGATTGGACAAAATGTTTGAAAGCCCTGCTGAAGCACATATTGTTTTATCCGTAGAAAAGATACGGCATATCGCTGAAATTAGTCTTAATTGTGATAAATTTCAAATTCATTTAAAAGAAGAATCTGAAAACATGTATTCAGCCATTGATACCCTTACAGATAAAGTGAAATTACAGGTTAAAAAGAACAAGGAAAAACTCAGACGGCATCTGACCGGAGATAAAGAGAGCATCAAAACAAATACCATAGAACCAGGATCTTTTGAAATCATGGATCAGGGATAACATCAGTTTAAAAACAGGTTTCCAAACAACTATCTTAAACCCTTTTCTGTTCAACAGTGGGAGAGGATATGACCACATGCCATATTCTTCTTGTTGATGACGAGAAGACGTTCATTGAAACACTTGCTCAACGTCTTCTCCAAAGAGGGTTTGTCGTGGATTGTGCTTTTTCAGGGACAGAGGCGCTGAATCAACTCGATAGGGACACCGGCATTGATGTTGTTGTCATGGATATAAAAATGCCTGGCCTGGATGGCATCGAAACGATAAAAAAAATAAAACAACAACACCCTCTTGTGGAAATCATCATGCTCACGGGCCACTCTACAATTCACTCTGCTGTTGATGCCATCAAATTCGGCGCCATTGATTATCTGACCAAACCGTGTGATTTAACGATTCTTATCTCCAAAGCAACACAAGCTGTTGCCAGGAAAAAAGAGCGCGAAGCCAAAATTTTTGATATCCGGACAAAATTATACATCACAAAACAGGAACGTGATGAACTGATATCCAAGATATTGGAAATATAACCAAGGCCAGTCTAGTCTATTCCCATCTGTTTTTCAACTCTGGCAATCTCTTTTAAAAGGCTTTCTTTTTCTTTCTGGGTTAACCCTGCGGCGGAAAGCCGTTTCTGCAATCCCAAAAGGATCATTTCCTCTCTATATTCATTGCAGGTGTATCGTCCACCCGTATTTAACGTTTCCATATTTTAACCGGTGCTTGATCGAATACTGCCAGTTTTCCGATCACTCACCATCTGTTCTCCGGTTGAGTTTAATATAATTCATATTTTACAAGCTTGCCATCAAGACCGCCAATTTTCAAAGGCCGCTTCCAGGATGGCGACAGGGGAACTTTTTTAATATATCTGGGTTCTCCAAAATATACAAATGCCGTTGACTTGCGGCATTTCGTTTTTAAAAAAAGACCAAAATTTTCATAAAACGTATTCAGATTCTGTTCTTTTCCCATCCGGATACCATAGGGGGGGTTGGTGACGATCACGCTGTGGTCTATGGATTCAATATCCTGAAAGTTTTTTTGTTCTATCTTGATTTCATTGCCGAAATGAAGCCCCATAATATTGGTTTTAACACAATTAATTGAGTGTTCAGACACATCACTTCCCGTGATCATGTTGGGTTTCAATGCCCTTAAATTATCATGGGACTCTTTTTGAATCTGGGTCCATAAATTTGCATCAAAATCAGGCAGCCGTTCAAACCCGAAACAGGTTCGAAATATTTGAGCCGGTATCCTGCAATACATCATGAGGGCTTCGCACAAAAGCGTACCTGATCCGCACATGGGATCATACAGGGGCATATTTCCATCCCATTCAGTCAGCCGGATAATGGCTGCAGCAACCGTCTCCTGCATGGGTGCGGCAACAGATTCTTCCCTGTATCCGCGTTTGTGCAGAGGCCCGCCAGAGGCATCAATGGTAAGGGTGGCCAGATTCCGATGGATATGGATATTGATGGTGATATAAGGGTCTTTTGAATCCACGTTCGGTCTTTTATTGGCCCTGTCTCGGAAATAATCGGCTATGGCATCTTTGACCCGCAGCCCTGCAAAATTGGAATGGGTAATTTCTGATTCAGATACATTGGCCATAATGGAAAAGGTTTTTTCAGGCGTTAGAAATTCTTCCCATCTTATTTTTCTGGCCGCCTTATACAGATCATCCTTGTCATGGCATTCAAAGGAAACAAGGGGGACCAATACCCTTGAAAGGAGTCGTGCAAAATACGTAATCCGATAAAAATCCTTTTTGGTCGCCTTAAACCAGATCCCTCTGAAAACCGGTTTTAAATCATAGGCCCCCAGTTCTTTGAGTTCTGTTATGGCAATGTCTTTTACACTTTCGGCAATCTGTGCAAAATACACTGATTCTTTTTCATACAGGTAATCAAGTTTTGCCTGTTTCCGGGTCTTGCCTTTTCCTTTTTGAAGGATACTTTTTTGACTTATATTCAACTTTTTTAACCCATCTTAATTGTTTTTGGACTGCTGTTTTTTCTTTTTAGTGCTTTAGTCTTAATAAAAAGGGGATCGCCGTAAACCCGATGACCGCACTGACAATAAACATATTCTCAAGCCCTGCCAGATCCCCGATCACACCTGCCAGAACAACTGCAATGGATCTGACGGCAAAAGAGATCATCATAAACAGGCCATTGGCTGCCGATGGATTGACGCGAGCATTTTCCTGGATGATGGCCAGCATGACAGGGGTTGTTGAAAGAACGGTAAACCCTGTAATCGCCAGCATGATAATTTTTAAAATACCCGTTGAAAAAACAAAGATCAAAATGGCAACAGGTGCGATCATCAATACCCAAAACAATACCCTTTGTCTTCCCAGCCAGTCACTGAAGGTTCCGGCGCTTAACACACCCGCCACGCCAAATACCTCATACAGAGCCAGGGCAGCACCGCCATACCAGAGACTTCCTGTCTCTCTTTCAACAAAAACCGTGAGGAAAACCCCCATGGAGGCATGCATAAAGGATCGTGCCGCTAGAATGCCGGACAAGGGGATCAACACATGTTTAATTTCCTGAAATGATGCTTTTAAAGAACTGTTTCTTTTAAAGGAAGTCTTTTGTTCCTCTTTTTCAAGGGTAAAATACAGCAGTATGGATGTTAACACGGCAAATCCGATAACCGTATAAAAATGATCTACCCCCAGGAATGATACTGCCGCTATCGCAAACATGGGACCCAGGGTCCTGGCAGATTCTCCGCCCGTCATAAAAAGGCTCATACCGCGTCCTTTTTTATCTCCTGAATACTTTGCCACCAGAACGGGTGACGGCACATGATATAGTGCCACGCTGATACCCGCAAAAAAAACAAGGACCAGTAATACATAATATGATGATGCATTCAAGATAAAACTCATGGGAATGGCCGTAAAGGTCGGGGCCAGAATAACCAGCCACCGGGCCAGCCCTTTGTTGTCTGCAAACAACCCGATAAACGGATTGAGCAGCGCCGGAATCTGCATAACAGTGGATAAAAGCCCTGCCTGGCTTAGGGTTAAAGACAATTTTTCAATGATTAAGGGCAATAATGGCGCAAGAAAACTTGTATACATATCATGGATAAAATGAGAGAATGAGACAAGTGCGATCCTGCCGGTCTGGAAATTTTGAGTTTTCATCCCGGTATAACTATCAGATTTATTAAAAAAAGTAAAAAGATTTATAAAGGATGGGCCTATGGATAATTTTTCCTACAAAGCATTCATTGTTGAAGAACCTGAAAAAAACCACTTTGTTCGTCAGATTAAAAATGCCAATAGTCATGATCTGCCAAAAGGCGATGTTCTCATTCGGGTTTTGTACTCTTCCTTGAATTATAAGGATGCCCTGTCTGCCACGGGAAACCGGGGCGTCACACGGCAATATCCCCATACACCCGGCATTGATGCGGCAGGGATTGTTGAAGAAAGCCATGCTGATTCCATTCAGAAAGGCGAAAAGGTCATTGTTACAAGCTATGACCTGGGCATGAACACATCCGGGGGATTTGGGCAATATATCCGGGTGCCTGCGGACTGGGTGGTCAAGCTTCCGCACGGCATTGATCTCAAACAGGGCATGATATTCGGAACAGCCGGATTTACCGCTGGTATGTCCATTTTCAAATTAATCCAGACCATCCGGCCCGAACACGGGGATGTTCTTGTCACAGGTGCCACAGGTGGCGTGGGAAGCCTTGCTTCCGGCATATTGTCGCATCTTGGATATTCTGTGACGGCTGTATCTGGAAAAACAGATACCACCCTGCTCAAGCACCTGGGGGTAAAAACCATCATCAATCGAAATGATTTCCTTGAAAATACAAAACCGCCACTTTTAAAACCCCAGTGGGCAGGTGTCATTGATACGGTGGGAGGAGACATCCTTGCAACGGCCATAAAGTCAGCAAAACAGGATGGGATCGTCACCTGCTGCGGGAATGTGGCATCACAGGATCTGCCCATGACCGTTTTTCCTTTCATATTAAGGGGCATCAGTCTGCTTGGGATCGATTCACAGCATTGTCCCATGGCCTTCAGAAAAATGGTCTGGGAAAAGCTGGCCACGGATTGGAAATTTGACTATCTTGACAGCATATATGAGGAAATTGTTCTGGATCAATTAGATGATAAAATCCAGCTTATATTAAACGGGGAATTAAAAGGAAGAACCGTGGTAAATTTGAAATAAATTAAATTTTGTTTTGTCTTGACAATGATACCAAATTAAACTTTAATTTTTTAATCGTTTCTTGTTTAACCATTTAAATCCAGAATTATGGAGGGACTTATGACAACCCCAGCACACTGCCCAGGTTTTGAAAACTTTAAGAATTTAAAATCCTTTACCTGCAATTGCCCTAAATGCAATGCACCAAAGGAGATTTTCTCGGATGAATTTGAAAAATCCCATAAATGCGATAAATGCGGCGAAGCAATAGATTTCACATCCTGTACCTATGATGCAGGTTAGTAAATCCAGCAGTTGTAAACCATAACATCCTGGTTTTTCACGATGGGCTTTTTTTTGATTCATTGGATTAGAAACCAGTAGGTCTGCTATAATTTTTTTTCATTATCTGGAGAACACAAATGCGGAAACCAGGTTTTCTGATTGGTGTTGGCTTTATTCTTTTATCTGTTTTTTCATGCAGTGCCAACAGTGCCAAACAAACGTTTCAATATCAAACCAGCAGTGAAGTAAAAGCGCTTTTAAAAACCAATCCGGTTTATCCGGATGCAAAATTCATCCATCTTTCTGATCCTCATTTTTATGATAAAACCCTTGGTACAACCGGGAAAGCATTTCAAGACTATCTTGATGATGATCGGAAACTGCTCGTGTTGAGCCAGGAGATCCTGTCTGCAGCAGTTGAAAAAATCGCAGCAGAACGTGCAGATTTTATACTCATATCCGGTGACATGTCCAAAGATGGGGAAAGAATAAATCATCAAGGTGTTGTAAACGCATTTAAAAAATTGGAATCCTCTGGTGCTCAGCTGTATGTTGTTCCGGGAAACCATGACATCAATAACAGTCACGCCGTTCAATATATTGGGGATACAACGGTACCCGTTCCGACGATCAATGATAGAGAATTTAAAGACCTGTATCATGATTTTGGATACAAAGAGGCCATTAATGAGGATTCCTCTTCTCTGAGTTATGTGATTGAACCGGTAAAAGGGCTCTGGGTTCTGGCCCTGGACTCCTGTCGCTGGAAAGAAAACAAGCCTGACCATCCGCCCATTACGGACGGGGCTTTTTCACGAGAAACCCTGGAATGGATTGAAAGCCAGCTTATTTCAGCCAGAAAACAGAACAAAGCCGTTATTGTATTCATGCACCACGGCATCATGGAGCATTACCCTGCCAATGAAAAATACTATGGCGAATATGTGATTGATGATAGTGACATGGTTTCAAACCTGTTTGCAGCATATGGTGTCAGACTGGTTTTCACGGGCCATTTCCATGCCCAGGACATCACCAGAAAACAGGTTAAGAAATCTGATGATTTTATTTTTGATATTGAAACCGGCTCTCTTGTAACGGCACCGTGTCCCTATAGAATTATTCAGCTTTCAAACAGTCATACCGCTTCCATTAAAAGTAAGTTTATTGACTCCATACCATCCCAGAATGATCTTTCAGACTATGCTTACAAATATGTGTTTGATGGCACCATTACCATGGCCAATGCCAAGCTTGACAAATTCAGGGTATCAAAAGAACAGCAGCCGCTGATCACCAGCCAGATCTCAAAAGCCTATTGCGCTCATCTTCTGGGAGATGAACAAAAGCCGGATGTCACCATCGATAAAAAAGGGTTTGGATGGTGGCTGAAATTTATTGCCTGGATGCAGAAAGATCTGATCAATGGCTGGTGGACGGATCTTCCGCCAAAAGACAATGTTTTAACCATTAATCTTGACACGGGAGACGTTCTTTAATCAAAACCTGCTTGAGGAGTCATAAGAATGACATGCACATTAAAAAAAGAGTTGGTCGAAAAAACAATCGCTTTCCATGGCCATAACTGCCCAGGACTTGCCATAGGAATCCGGGCTTCGGAACTTGCAATGGAAAAACTTGCTATCCATCATGCAGAAAATCCCGTATGCGTTGCTGAAACCGACATGTGCGGTGTGGATGCCATCCAGTTTCTGACGGGGTGTTCCTTTGGCAAAGGGAACCTGATCCACAAAGATTACGGCAAATCCGCCTTCACCTTTTATGACAGGGATGCAAAAAAAGGATTTCGGGCAGTATTCAATGATTTTGCAAGGGGTGAAACCAACAGGGCCAATCGGATCAAACAGATATTGCAGGCTGAGTTAACAGATCTTTTTACAACCCAGGGGGTGGACGTACCACCCGTAAGCCCTGCCCGGATACTAAAAAGCATTCCATGTGATTCCTGTCATGAAATGACCATGGAATCCCGCATCCGCCTGTTTGATGGTAAAAAATTATGTATCCCGTGTTTCCAGACGGTTGAACAGAAAATTTAACTTACCCCAAGGGCAAAACCGGCCCAGTCATTTAGATGAACCACCTTTTTAGAGGCAATGCCAAATTTGTGTTGCCTAATCAAAAGATTGCCTTGACTTATGTCACCGACAGGTGATATGAGTTTCGATCAAATGGTTTTTAATTCAATTTCATTTCAGGAAAAACAATGCCCCAGAAACAGGCACTGAACATTCGGGATAAGCAGATTACGAGCAGGCGCTTGATTAGTGCCGTGGGCAGCCTTCTGGCAAAAAAAGGATTCAAGGGAATCGGTGTAAATGCCGTTGCCCGGGAAGCCGGAGTAGATAAGGTGTTGATTTACAGATATTTTGGCGGGCTTCCAGGATTGATTGCCGCATTTGGAAAAGAGGGGGATTTCTGGCCATCTGCGTTAGAACTGGCAGGGGGTGATCTGCAGCGGTATTCCCATCTTCCCCTTGAAAATCGGCTGTCTGAGCTGGGCATCCATTTTATCCGGGCGCTTCGTAAACGGCCATTGACACAGGCGATTATGGCCTGGGAAATGGTTGAATCCAACGAGTTGACAGAAGAACTCGAACGGGTCAGAGAACAGAGTATTATGGAATTTTTTCAATTGTTTTTCATGAAAGATCAAACCCGGGTTGATTTACAGGCCATTGTCATGCTGATTGGAGCCGCCATTAGTTATCTTGTGATACGTTCCAACAATATCGATCTGTACGGTGGATTGAAAATTGGATCTGATCAAGGCTGGCAACGCATAGAGCAGGCCATTTCAGCTATCTGCAGCGGCATTGTGAAATCCGTGTAAAATATATTTTTTTGATTAAAAAAGTCACCATAAAGTGACAATAGTTATTGGAGAATTTAAAATGGATAGAAGAAAATTTTTAAAAAAAAGTGCAGCAGCCACATTGTTTATCGGCTCAGGACTGTTTTTGCCGGCATGCCGGCGAAATTTGCGCACCGATTTGATGGGCAATGATCAAATAGCCAATGTCCATGCCATTGAAACCCTTGATCCGGATGGATATAAGATATTGACTTACGCATCCCTTGCCCCCAGCGGTCACAACAGCCAGCCCTGGTTTGTACGCGTAAACAGCCGGCTGGAATGGGTTGTCGGTTCTGATGCAGATCGACTCCTTAAAGTGGTAGATTCCAGTAACCGGGAGACGTTATTGTCACTTGGTGCGTTTGTTGAAAACCTTGTCCAGGCAGCGGGTAATTTTGGCTATGCAGTGGAAACAAAGGTAATTGCCCAGGACAGGTTTGATCCTGATGTGATAAAAATAAATCTATCAAAATCAAAACCCGTTGATATTCCGCTTTCGAGAATGGTTACCCGAAGAACTGTGAAAAGCCATTTACTATCAGCTCAACTTAAATCGTCAGATGTGAATGATTTTTCAAAATCTGTTGACGGTCATTTTTTTTATTTTCCACGCGGAACAGACCATGCAGAGATTATGAATAAACAGGCCGTGGAAAATTATAGTATTCAGTCTGAAAATCAAAAAGCCGTGGAAGAACTGGCTTCCTGGATTCGATTGAAAGACACTAAAGCCAAGAAATTCCGAGACGGCCTGACATTGGACGGCATGGAAATCACAGGACTGGCCGGGTGGGTTGTCCGCAATTTTATGGATAATAAAAAGGTGATGACCAAAACTTTCACTGATAAGGGAATCCAACGGACAAAAGAACAGGTCAAAGAAGGGGCTGGCTGGGTGGTCATCACCAGTGACGGCAATACCGTGAAAGATCTTATTGAAACAGGCAGAAGATTTCAACGGATGGCATTGACAGCCCGGGAAAAAATGATCGGCATTCATCCCATGACCCAGGCACTGGAAGAAGAACACGGTCAGAAAAATATCAAGGAAAATCATGGGGCCCGTGTGATTCCCCAGTTCATGCTCAGGCTAGGGTATTTAAATAAATATCCTGACCCAGTATCGCTTCGAAGACCGGTCGAATGGTTTGTCAGGGTTTAGGAGGATAAAACAGATCGGATGACGTCGTCAGGTTGGAATTTCGATCTTATCCGTTGTCAGTCTTTTATTTTAACCGGTTTAGATCAACAGATTGTTGAAAAAAGGGGTATTTGGGGGAAATGTTAATATTAACAAAATCCCCAAATAGCATTTGGCTCAAAAAACCGGGTTCAAAAGACTATTGACTTGATCGTCCATATTTTGTAAATTGTCATATTAATTTTTTGGTTGCCTGGGCCAACGGAACACGGTGAGACTCCGTGACGGTCCCGCCGCTGTAACCGGAAACATCTGTTTTTTTTATAATGGTCACTGTAAAAACGGGAAGGCTGAAAAGAACAGGTTTAATGCCGGAAGTCAGAAGACGAGCCAGGTAACACTATCTGTAAAATCCGATGGTAAAGGGTTTTGTAAGAATTTATTTCTTGCAAAACCCTTTTTGTTTTTGCAGGAAGCGCAATAGACAGGAGACTGTATTATGTCACTATTAGAACAGACCATTTTATCCATTTCCAAAACACTCAATGAAGATGCCTTTCATGCGGCAAAAGAACGACTTGCCAATCAGGCCAAACCTGCCGGGAGCCTTGGGGTCATGGAGGATATTTCTGCAAGGCTTGCAGCAATAAAAGGTACCATTGACGTTAAACTTTTAAACAAGCAGATTGTTACCTGTGCCGGCGACCACGGGGTTACCGAAGAAGGGGTAAGTCTTTTCCCGGCTGAGGTCACCCCCCAGATGGTATATAATTTTGCCCGCAACGGGGCCTCGGTCAACGTGATCGGAAACCATGCCGGTGCCACGGTAAAAGCTGCTGACCTGGGAGTTAACCATGACTTTGACCCTGAACTTCCCATCTTCCATAAAAAAATCAGATACGGAACGGCCAATTTCACAAAAGAACCTGCCATGACAAGGGAGGAAGCCATTTTATCCATTGAAGCCGGGATAGACATTGTCAGCGAGCTTTCAGCTGCGGCACCCGTTGATCTTTTGGGAACGGGTGACATGGGGATCGGCAATACAACCCCGTCTTCAGCAATCATTGCAGCCTTTTCCGGCATTGCCGTTGAAAAACTGACAGGCCGCGGCACGGGCATTGGTGATCAGGCCCTGAAAAACAAAATTGCCGTCATAAAAAAAGGCCTGGCCCTTCATCGGCCTGACCCCGGGGACCCCATTGATGTCCTTTCAAAAGTCGGCGGCCTTGAGATCGGTGGGATTGCCGGTCTTATCCTGGGGGCTGCTGCCAGGGGCATCCCCGTTATCTGTGATGGGTTTATCTCAACGGCCGGTGCATTGATTGCCTGTGAACTCTGCCCTGCTGCAAAAAATTATCTGTTTGCCAGCCACAAATCCGTAGAGATTGGTCATCGCTATATGCATGAAAGACTTGGACTTGAACCGTTGATTGATTTGAAATTCAGACTGGGAGAAGGAACGGGCGCTGCCGTCTGTATGGAGCTTTTAGATCTTTCCACAAGAATTCTTGCAGACATTAAAACCTTTGAAGAGGTTGGTATTAAGGACGCTCAATAAAATTTGATCTGACCCAGGCCATGACAATGTGTCATGGCCTGGGCCAAAACTAAAGTATCTTAAATCCTGCTGCTTTCCAACCATTGATACCCTTGTCCAGAACCCAGATATTGGTGTATCCCTCTTGTGTATGCTGTACGGCAAGACCTGCCGCAGAACTATCATCAGGTCAGTTTCAGTAAAAAATAATATCCGTATCCTTGGAAAGATCCGGTTTTATCTTTAAGAATTCACTCATGGGAATGGCCCCATCAAGGTGGGCCTGGGAATTAAATTTGTCATCATCATAGATGCACACCAGAAGGGACAGGTTCGCCTCCACCCGTTCTTTTGCATCTGGTGCTGAAATTCTGTTCACCGCCGTCATAACCATACCTCCATCAATTTGGGTTTGCGATCCTAACATTCTTTAATGTATCACTCAACTTTCAGAGTTGCCAGATTTTAGTGATTCCGGGTGTTCAATAAAAAACTGCGAATTTTTTCCTGAATAATTTTTTCTCCAACGTCAACAATATCATTGTGCCCGCAATTGTCGATCTCAGTCAACTCTTTTTTTCCCTTGAAATTCAAAACCTGGAGCCTGGCAAAATCAACCGGGATGATATCATCATTCCGGCCGTGAAAGGCAATGACGGGTGTTGTGGTCTGGCCTGCCCAGACATGGGCATTAAATTTATGTTTCATTAAAAATATTACAGGGAAAAAAGGGTAATGATACTGGGCAACCCGGGCAATAGAAGGATAGGAAGAGATCAGCATCAATCCGCTGATCTCTGTTTGAGTTGCCACAAAGGTTGCCACCCCTGTTCCCAGGGATTCCCCCATAAGATAAATGGGCAGATGCTGAGGATTCTTTGTTTTGATATGAGAAACCAGCTCAAGGGCTTGTTTGAGGAAAATGGATTCCCCCGGTACATTCCCATCTTTTCCATACCCCGGATATTCAAATACCACAAGATTGGCATTAAATTCCGCTAAAAGATCCAGAAAATAGGTTCGGTCGCAGGCATTGCCCGCATTTCCGTGAAAGATGACAATCCAGGAGTCAGGATCAGGTGTTGTTTTAAGATAATAGCGGATCCCATTTACAGATACTGCCCCGGCATTGCGCCGTTCCATTTCAGGGCAGTCGCCAAACCGGCCTGAAGAGGGGAAAAACAGCATCCTGTCCTGAAAAAAATAGAGCGCCACCAGAGCAAGGGCATAAAACCCGATACCATAGCTTATGATCTGGACAAACAATTTCATTGGTTTCTCTTTTTTCTTTTCTCACGCAAAGCATTCACCGTCCTGAACCCTGATGGTCCTTGTTGCATAGGCTCCCATTTCCGGGTTATGGGTCACCACAATAATGGTATGGCCTTCATCGTTCAAGGATTTGAGCAGCATCATGATTTCATTGGCCGTTGTTGAATCCAGGTTTCCCGTGGGTTCATCCGCCAGTATAATAGGGGGTTTATTGACAATGGCCCTTGCAATGGCAACCCGCTCCTGTTCTCCGCCGGACAGCTGATCCGGCAGCCGGTATGCTTTTGTCTCAAGCCCGACCCTTTGGATAACCTCCAGTGCCATCTGGTTTTTGACCCTGTTTTTCTGGCCGGTGACAGCCATGGGAAGTTTTACGTTTTCCAGAACGGTCAGGTAAGGAATGAGCTGAAAAGATTGAAAAATAAATCCAATATATTCGCTCCTGAAATCAGCCCGCTGTTCACCGCTTAGCGAATAAATATCAAGGGAATCCACAAGAACTTTTCCCTGGGTCGGTCGATTTAGAGCGCCCATTATGGACAGCAAGGTACTCTTGCCAGAGCCGGATTGTCCCATGATGGTGATAAACTCTTCATCATCAATGAAAAACTCCATGAGTTTAATGGCATCCACGCTAGTGTTATAACTTTGATATGTTTTTTTCAATCCCTGAATTTCGATCAAATGATTAACCTGTGTCATTTTTTATTCTCTTTTTTTTTAAAGCGCTCTTAATGCTTCGCTCGGGTCCATGTTACTGGCTTTAAACGCAGGATAAAGGCTGGCCAGAAGACTTAGAGCAACTGCCATGAGTATGGAGACAATGCCAAGGTTTGCATTGATTCCGGCAAACACGCTGTCCTTGATTACCACAGGAATAATACCATAGGCAATCAGATTTCCAATGACAAATCCCAGGATACCGCCGATGATACCGAGCAGCATGGCTTCCAGCAATATAATCTGCATGACATGTCCCCTTCTGAATCCAATGGCCCTGAAAATTCCAATTTCCCTGGTTCGTTCGTTTACGGATCCCATCATGGTGACCAGAACCAGCAATGATCCGATGAGAATCACGATAATGGATATACCCAGGCTGAAAGATCGAAACATGTCAATGGACTGCATCTTTGACATGACAGCCTGCTTCATGGCCGTCACTTTTGCATCTGGAAATTTCTCTGCAATCTGTAATGTCATTTCTGAAATGGGACACCCCTGACAAAAAGCCGATATCTCAACCATGGAAAGCTTGCCCTGCTTGCCCAAAAGGTTCTGGGCCGGGCCCAGGCTTGCAATGATGGCATCATCCTCTGCAGCGCCCGTGGGATTTAAAATCGTTGCCACTGTAAAGGTCTTGCCTGAAAGGCGTATGAAATCACCTGTTTTAAATCCCAGCAAACCGGCTGCCTGGGACCCCAGCATCACTTCGTCTTCCTTTTCCGGAAACGTTCCGCCGGTTTTATGCCACCATGTTTTCAGGGAGAGCTCTTGTTCAAACAATACCCCCATCAACAGGACATTTTTACCATTTACCATTACGGGACCCAGGATTTTCGGGGCAATGATGGCAAGGTTTTTATGGTTTTTTATGGTTTTGATATCTGACAGCTTTTCCTGGTCAAACTCTTTGACCTGGTAGTTGACACCACCCACATCAATGCCACCGTAATTCAGGGACAGGTTTTCACTCTTGGGAACCATGACAATATTGGCTCCAAACTGGTTGAGCCGCTCCTCAATATTTTTGGTCATGCTTTCAGTTATGGAAAGAAGGGTGACAACGGTGGCAATGCCAATCACAAGACCCAGTACCAGAAAAAGCATTTTCCCTTTTCTGCGTTTGATATTTCCAAAAGAGATATTATAAAGCTTCACCTTCTTTCTCCTCTTTTTTCAGTGTTGTCTGATGTTGACGGTGGTTGACCTGATTGAGCAGGGTCACCATCACCTCATGCCGGGCAAAAAGCGCTGTAATATTGGAAATATTGACCATCCGACGGTCATAGGTGACAACAAGCCGCTTATCATGCTTGTCCGTTACAACCTTTTTTACCCCGTGAATCATATTTATCTCAGTAAGAACACCTGGAGGCCAGGTTGAATTCGATTCCAGCTTGAAAATCACATCATCCAGATGGCGCGTGGCCATATAGGAAATCGCCTGGGGAATCGTCACAACACTTAAGCCCAGGATAATTACCAGGGATACCATTATTGCAATGGCGCCAAATCCCATGCCCCTTTTCCTGATGCCCTGGACTTTTTCCCGTTTTTCTCGATATTTTTCCGGATCATATGCCATATAAACACCCTTTATCCAATCTATTCAATTCCTGACCAAAAACCCCGAAATACAGTTTTCCAATTTTAGTTAGAGATTTGCAGCGATCTGAGGTTGTTTCTTGTTTTTTTCTTAAAACCTAAAACTTAAAACCATGCCTGAGCGAGGTTTTCGTTCAGGCATTATTTATACTTGCAATACCATGCATTGGCATTGATATCCGTCATGGAAATCACAAGGTCATTCCCCTCGATCACCCTTTTCAAGGGTGCGGGATTGCATCCGCCTTTGACTTCATTGATCTTGTCCGTGGCAAAGCGTCTGCCGCAATTGGTGCAGACCATGACATTGCCCTCCTGGACATACCCTTTGCCGGAGCGATAGCAGACATCACAGGAATCAATGGCCGCACGGATCACGCCATCTTCACTTTGAACCAGAAAAAAATCTACTATGGTACCGTCATCAGCCGTTGCTTTAAAATAATGGGCCTTCCCATCATTAACGCTGTCAATGGGAATGCCCACTTTCCCGTCTTTAGGGGTCAGGGTCTTAAATTTACTGCCAAAAAGTGCATAAGCGTTTGAACCGGCCAGAACCAGCATAAAAAAAAGTGCAGCAACGACAATACGATTATAAAATAATTTCATGGGTTTTTTCCTTATTATTAAAAATTGTTTAAAGATCCTGGGTTGGTTGGGAGCCACTGGGCAGAGAACAGCATGAGCCGGAATACGAACCTGACTTTTCCGTTGAATCCAAATTGTTGCTTCGGCGGCCGACATATCCGCCGCCGCAACTGCCGCCGCCCGATATAAACCCGGTTCTTTTGGATTCAAGGTATGCAAAGGATTCCGCTTTTGAAATGACATTAACCGTTTCCAGTTTTCCCGGATACCCCAGGTCAATTAATGTCTGGGATATTTTCTCAACGGTCATCGGTGCTATAAAATCAATTGCAATCAATTTTCTAAACAGATTGGCTCCCATGCCTGAATATCCTTCCAAAGGCGCAAGCCCTGCATTGATTGTGGAAAAACATCCCCCACACGACAGGCTGTCAATTTTCACGACAGCGCGGCTTAGCTCCTGGCTCTGGGGTTTTTCAGCGATTGCCAGGCCGGCTATTAAAACCAGAGCCAATCCTGCAAATCCTAAAATCATAAAATTTGTTTTTTTCACATTATCCTCCCGTTTTTAAAATATTTTCTGCCCGTCTGGTTTTAATATACTTCAAAACCTGTGCCACAGATTAAATTTAATGGGATTTAATGCTAACAATATGAAAAGATAAGGAAATTATTTGATCATGGTTCTGATGCGGGCAGCTGATGACACAAAAATTATAGACTATTCCGCAGCCCGTTGTAGAATAGTCTATAATTTTATATTTTATATTTTTCCAACCGGTATAAAAGAACGTGCCTGGGTATTTTTAACAGTCTGGCAGCTTCTGACCGATTTTGGCCGGCCTTTTCAAGGGCTTTTATAATATACCTTTTTTCAATATCTTCCAGGGCAATCCCTTCATCCGGAATAACAGGCGTAAAGGCTTCCGAGGATGATTCATGAACCAGCAGGTGAAGATCTTCCGGTTCAATAACCGTCTTTTTCCTTAAAATAATACACCGTTCCACGATATTCTGCATTTCCCTGATATTCCCGGGCCATTGATACGCTTTTAAAACATCCTGGGCTTTTTTGGAGAACACAACATCCCGGGGGGCTTCAAACTTTTTTAAAAAATGGGTGACCAGGGCTGGGATATCCTCGGTCCGCTCCCTTAAAGGGGGGATAAACAACGGAATCACGCTCAGCCGATAATACAAATCCTCCCTGAAGTTCCCTTCTGCAATTCTTTTTTGAAGATCCAGGTTTGTGGCTGCAACAATCCTGATATCAACTTTCTTTACCCTTTCAGATCCCAGGGGCTGGACCTCTTTTTCCTGGATTGCCCGCAATAGTTTAACCTGGATATCCGTTGCCAGCTCTCCAATCTCATCTAAGAAAAGAGTCCCGCCGGACGCCGTCTGGAAATATCCTTTCCGGTCTTTTACAGCACCCGTAAAAGATCCTCTGACATGGCCGAAAAGCTCGCTTTCCAGCAATCCTGCAGGAATGGCTGCACAATTGACGGCAACCATGGGGCCATTACTTCGGGGGCTGTTCTGGTGAATCAATCGTGCCAGGACCTCTTTCCCCGTTCCCGACTCACCCGTAATTAAAACCGTTGCCTCACTGTTTGCTGCCCTGGATGCCGTTTCCAGCAGTTCTTTCATGACAGAGCTTGCAGACACAATGCCTTTGGTACCCGTAAGCCGATTGATCTCGCTTGACAGCAGCCTTGTTTTGGACCGTAACCGTTTAAGCTCCAATGCTTTTTTACAGGACAAAATCAGGGTATCCCGGTCAAACGGCTTGGTTATAAACGTAAAAGCCCCCTTATTCATGGCCTGGACAGCCATTTCAATGGAGCCGAATGCCGTCATGACAATCACGGGAATATCAGGTGCATCCTTTTTGATCTTTGTCAGGATATCAAGCCCGTTCATATCCCCAAGCTTGACATCCGTCACCACAAGATCTGGAGCGGTTTTTTCAAAATATTCAAGTCCCTGTTCACCCGAGGCTGCAGTTACTACTATAAATCCTTTTGCCGTCAGATTGTATTCTGTTACCCTCCGTAAACTTTGATCATCATCTATCAATAATATTATATCAGACATGTTGGATACGCTCACTATATAGTGCCGACTGAAAATTCTAATTTCCGGTCAGGCACTGTTTACAAATTGTTTACAGGCAAAGTTATCGTAAACGCTGCACCCCCAAGGGTTGATTCTCCAATAACAATTTTTCCCCCCAGGCTGTCAACGATTTTTTTTGAAATGGAAAGCCCAAGCCCTGTTCCATCTTCCTTGAATGTGACAAACGATTGAAATACCTCTTTGACCAGCTCTTTATCAATACCCGGCCCATCATCTGAAATACGGATAAAACACGCTGCATCATTCCGGCCAAACTCAATGTTGATCCTGCCGTTTTTTTCAACGGCATCAATTGCATTGAGGATAATATTCATCAACACCTGGGTCATGGCAGCGTCCTGTGCCATGAACAGATCCCTGTCAGATTCCGACCTGACAGACACATGGATCGATTTTTCCTTCAGGCCTGATTCAAGGAGCAGGACCACCCGGTTAATAATTTTATCAATGGATTCCTGCCGTCCTTTGTCTTGATGCTGCTGACCTCTGCAATAGGTTAATACATCGTCAACAGAATGATTCAGCCTTGAAATTTCAGACCGCATGATTTCTATGAATTCATATTTGGGGTGACCTTTGGGTACCTCATCTGCTAAAATTTCAGCCGCCCCTTTTATGGATGCCAGAGGATTTTTTATTTCATGGGCAAGGGATGCCGACACATGTCCCAGCAATGACAGTTTCTGGCTGTGTCCCAGTTGTTTTTCCGCCTCTACAATCTGGGAGGCCTGCTCATGAAGCCGTTGATATGACCCGGCCAGTTTTTCTGAAAGTGTTTTATATTTTTCCCTTAATTTATTTTCCCTGCTTGAAATAAGCCCGATGACAACCCCTGCGGCAAGATAAAATAATATTTCCGACAATTCGCTGTAATAGGCTTCCGGCCCACTGGCCCAGAACTTGAACAGATGCGGGACAAATGCCAGACAGGAAAGAACGGCAAGGCTGAGCCCGCCCCAAATGCCGTAAAGGATTGCACCGATGGTAATGGGAAAATAACTGAGCCGCCGGTAGGTGTCATGGTAAAAAATCATATGTCCCGGAGTAAGGGTATGAAGAAGGCCGATGACTGCGACACCGATCACAAGCAATATAAATAAACCCATTTTCATATTTGGCTTCATAGGACATCCTCAAGAGCAAATCACAATGATCTTTTTTCTGTGCACGCGAACCCTCATATCAAACACTGTTTTGTGCGAAAAAACAATAGCGTAACGCAAACAACAAAATTTTAACCCCTCCAGCTAAAACAACTGGCATTAAAATCATAAGACTGTTAAAAAGGAGTATGATAAATTAATATCCATGCACAAGGAGGCAAACGATGAGATCAATTCAACCTAAACTGATATTGCTCTTTACGATTATTGTATTGCTCATTTCCGGCAATGCCGTTGCAGACAAATACTCAGACACCATTGACGTTTTTATAAAATCAAATGCAGTTAAGCCCTTTTTTAATGAGGCCTATGGCTATGCCGTGTTTCCCACGATCGGAAAAGGAGGCATTGTTTTAGGCGGCGCTTATGGAGCTGGCAGGGTATACAGACAAAGGGCCATTTCCGGAACGGCCTCGCTGATGAAAGTCAGTATCGGCTTTCAACTGGGGGGGCAGGCTTTCAGCGAAATTATTTTCTTCCAGGACAAAAGAGCCTATGAAGAGTTTACAAGCGGAAACTTTGAATTTGACGGATCCTTGTCAGCCGTGGTCATCACAACGGCTGCCCAGGCACAGTCAGGCACCCAGGGCAACAGCGCAGGGGTAAGCCTGGGCCCTGCGACAGGCACACAGGCCGAGACCAATTACACCAAAGGAATGGCCGTATTTATCCATACCCTTGGCGGGTTGATGTATGAAATGTCCATTGGCGGACAAAAATTCACATTTACACCTGTAAAATAGACCAGGATATTTTATTAAGAAATATTTACCGGAGAAGACAACAGCAAAATGATTCCCATGGGCAAACTGAAACAAACTTACCGCGTATGCGTTTTTATTTTTTCCTTATCCTTTTTTATCAGCCAGACGGTTTATGGAAACGCTGATTTAACGACCATCAGGCAAAAGAATCTTGATGTTCAGCCGATAGATGTTGCCGCTTCAGAAGACGGAAGTATGATCTTTATTCTGTCGTTAAAAGAGTTGGTCATCTATTCAGCAAAAAATGACCAGATTCTCAGCCGGTCCGCTCTTGATGACACCTATGACAACATCAGCTATTCTGGAAAAGATAAAACCCTTATACTGACCAGCAGGTCTTCCAAATCACTTAAAATCATCCGTGTTGAGCAGATACATGACATATCCTTATCCGGCCTGCCCTTTAAAGGACCTTCTGATGCAGCAGTAACCCTTGCGATCTTTGATGATTACCAGTGACCGTATTGTGCTCGCTTAGAGCCGTTTTTCCGGCAGTTGTCGGACAAGTATAAGGACAGGTTAAAACTGGTTATCAAACATTTCCCCCTTAAAAATCACGCATTTGCCCGCAAAGCTTCCCAGGCAAGCCTTGCTGCTCATAAACAGGGAAAATTCTGGGAATTTCATGAAAAATTGTTTGAAAATTATAGCGATATTAATGATGAAAAAATCGAACAGATCGCAATAGAACTGAATCTTGATATGGATAAATTTCATAGCGACATCAATCTGCCGGAAATTCAGGCCATCATTGACAGGGATATCCAGAATGGTAAGGAGATAGGGGTGCCCGGAACCCCGACAATGTTTATAAATGGGAAACAGATCAGTCCCAGAGCCTTTGATGAGTTTATAACCATAATTGAATCTGAACTGAAAAAAAATACCAGCAAATAGCCTGTGGTTTAAACTGATAATGTTTCAAGCGACAGACATCCCAAAATTTCAGGAAAACCTTGGCACCTGGTATCAGGAACATCATCGGAACCTGCCCTGGCGCAAGACCCATGATCCTTATCACATCTGGATATCCGAGGTCATGCTCCAGCAGACCCAGGTTAAAACAGCGATTCCCTATTTTTTAAATTTCCTGGACCGTTTTCCCTGCATTCATGACCTGGCACAATCTGATCTTGAAACGGTTCTTAAAATGTGGGAAGGGCTGGGGTATTATGCCCGTGCCAGAAATTTTTTTAAAGCCGCCCAAATCATATCCCGGCAGAAAAATGGCGTTATCCCAAAGGATTTTAATGAATTCAAACAACTGCCCGGCGTTGGGAACTATATCAGCGCTGCCGTTCAAAGCATTGCCTTTGGCCTGCCGTTTGCCGTTGTGGATGGAAATGTGAAACGGATCCTGGCAAGACTCTATTGTATTGCCCATCCGATCAACAAGTCCATTCACTACCACTCTTTTCAAGATTCTGCCGACGGCCTTCTGAATAAAAATGACCCTGGAACGTTTAACCAGGCCATGATGGAACTGGGTGCCCTTGTGTGCACCCCCAGGAATCCCAAATGCATCACCTGTCCTGTTTCAGAATTCTGCAGGGCCTTTGTGTCTGATCTGGTGAACACCTATCCCGTTCGTGTCCGTGCCCGAAAAGTCCCTACCTATCACATCGCCGTTGGCATTATCCGTAAAAATAAAAAACTGTTGATCACCCGGCGAAAACTTGAAGGTCTTTTAGGCGGGTTGTGGGAATTTCCCGGGGGAAAGCTTAACCCCCATGAAACCGCTTCATCCGCCTGTGTCAGGGAACTGAAGGAAGAAACGGGAATCACGGCCAGGATAGATCATCACCTTGCAACCATACACCATGCCTATACGCATTTTAAAATCAAAATGGAAGTTTTTCACTGCAGTTATGTCTCTGGCCGAGTTTTTCTAAGGGGACCCATAGATTTCAAGTGGATCCGTCTCAGGGATATTGATACCTTTGCCTTTCCAAAAGCCAATTTAAAGTTTATTCCTTTGATACAGGAATAAAGAGTTGCCCATCTCTGGGGCAGACCGTTTTCAAAGATTGCGCTGATATTTTTGGCAGCCTTGCTTTTATATTGCATTTTTATACTACAATGTGATATAAAAAGCGAGTTTATAACAATATTTTTATATCACTATAATTATTTTTCAGGAGAAGACGTGTGAAAATAGTCTCCATAGCCATCAGCAAAAAAAAAGGGACCATTAAAAAATGTGTTCAAACCGCAGAATTAATTGAAAACCACGGGATAAAGGATGATGCCCACGCTGGCGACTGGCACAGGCAATTGAGTTTTCTGGCTTCCGAAAGTATTGAAAGTGCCAGCACTGAAGATTTTCCATTAAACTTTGGGGATTTTGCCGAAAATATTGCAACAACGGGAATTGATTGGAAAAATCAGCCCATAGGCCAGGTTTTTGATCTTGGCGAGGACGCCCGGGTTGAAATCACCCAGATCGGAAAAGAATGCCATCAAAAATGTGCCATCTTTTACCGGACAGGGGATTGTATTATGCCCAGAGAAGGTGTATTTGCTAAAATCCTCAAAGGCGGGGTCATTAAGGTCGGGGACACCATTGAGCGGCTCATAACAGAATAGGTTATTGCAAGGACAATTCATGAATTATAAAATTGAGTTACAGGATGCCCATAAAGCTTATACCTATGACCAGGACAAGATCATGTCTCCGGAAAAGACCGTGGCAAGATTTAAGGAAAAAACATCCAGGCTGAATCTGGATATTTTAAGCCAGACCCGGAGAATTGATAATGGACGGCTGGACATTCCCGTTTTTTTCAGTGAATGCGGCACGGATGCCATAACCGTGGTGGGAACCAAAAAACAGATGGGAAAAGGCGGGACCCCTGCCCAGTCAGAAGCAAGCGCCGTGATGGAGCTTGCAGAACGCTTCAGTTTTTTTTCGTTTATGAAAAATGAGGAACATTTTTTCTATTCAACCCCAAAAGAACTGGGTGAAAAAGCCCTTTCCTATGAGCAGATCATAAAATCTGTCCATGATAACCAAACAGATGCCTTAAACGTAAAACCCGTTTTTGATGCCCTGCCCTTAAAATGGACCAGAGGATATAACCTGACAACGCAGCAAGAAGTTTTTATTCCCTTTAACTGGTTTTACATGATCAATGAATTTAACGGCCCCAGTGCGGGGAATTGTACGGAAGAAGCCTTAAGCCAGGGAATTTGCGAACTTGTGGAGCGGCATACCTCTTCCATTGTCAGCCATGGAAAAAAGACTGTGCCGGGAATCAATCTGGATTCTTTTACTGATCCGCTGGTCATTGAACTGCTGGATAAATATAAAAAAGAAGGGATACGCGTTTATGCCTCAGATTTCTCCCTGGACACGGGTATCCCCACCATCGGGATTCTTGCCTGGGATCCGTCAACCTTTCCCGACTTAAGTGAGATTGTATGGACAGCCGGAACATCCCCAGATCCTCAAAAAGCCATGAGCCGGGCTCTCACTGAAACAGCCCAGCTTGCCGGTGATTTTAATTCCAGCTCAAATTATGTGGCAAGCGGTCTGCCCAAATTTACCCGGATTGAAGATGCCAGGTTTATCACCCATCCTGAACAGATGATCAATGCCGATACCCTGCCTGATCTTTCAGACAATAATATTAAAACAGAGGTGGAAAACCTGATCCAGACGCTTGATCATAAGGGATATCAGGTTCTTGCCATCAGCACCATGCATAAAGCGCTTGAGGTTCCGGCATTTTATACGATCATTCCCGGGGCACATTTCAGGGAAAGGGCCGTTGCCGCAAGCGTGGGGATGTTTTCTGCCCGGCTTATCACGGAGAATTTTGACCCTGGCAAGGCATTGTCAAAGCTGGATGACCTGGAAAAGGCCCTGCCCGGCAAATACTATACCAGTTTTTACAAGGGACTGATGTTTAACGCCATCCATGACCATGAAAAGGCGTTAACCCAATTTGAAACGGCACTGAAAAGAAATCCTGCAAAGCTGAACATGCCGGATATGTATTCCCACATGGGAGCCTGCTTAAAAGATCTTGGACAATATGAACGCGCCATTGAAATCTGTAACCGTGGCCTTGAAATTGATGAACAGCGCCCGGATATGTTCAATACCATGGGGGTGTGCCATTTTATGCAGAAAAACCACAAAACCGCCATTACCTGTTTTGAAAAAGCCCTGGAGGTTGACCCCTCCCTTGCCATCAACTATGCCAACATTGGTTCCAACTACAGAGATCTGGGAGACATCAAGCTTGCCATAGAATACTATGAAATGGCCCTTAAAATAGATCCCGCCATTACCTTTGCCAGGGATAATATTGAAAAATTGAAAAACAAACCAGTTCATCCTTCCGGGCAACAATGAACCCCCGGGATCGATCAGCATTTGTCGAATCTGGCAGTGCTGCCATTTTCAACAAATGGTAAAAAAGAAATGAGTGCCTTTCTATTTTTTAGGCACAATGTTTTATGGACGCAGATTGGCGCAGATAATCGCAGATTAGTATTGAAAATCTGTGTTAATCTGCGTCCTGTTTAACAGGAAAAACAGCATCTATAAATTCCGGCCAAATCGAAGCGCATTTATTGGCAGGCTGAACCCGAGTGTCTCCTGAACACACTCACTGCCAAAAATTCTAAACGAAATATATGTAAGACTGAATCGCTTCAATTTCAGTTTTTCCTCTGCCAGCAGATTCCAGATTTCTTTTTTATTGATGCAAAGATCCATGAGTATCGGCAGAACAGCCTGAAACCCTTCCGCTATTGGTAAATCTACCGGATGAAACCGCATGCCGGGTATGTTTCTGATCCCAATCGGTTCAATCTGTGCCAGGGTCATCTGCCTGCCAATCCTTAAAAATAGTTTGGGATTTAACTTAAACGCCGGGATATAAAAATACACTGGCTGATTCCCATGCGCAGTTGTGATCACCTTTGGGATATTGGCTATTTTTATCAAATGGGCATGGGTAGAACAGTCCAGGGTTTTGAATTCAATCTCAAAACGCCAGAATGGTATCTGCATATCTGTATCTGACCTCAGGTCATAAAACAGTGTCTTTAACGTATTTAGCTTTTTATTATGGATCAGCCAGGAACGCATGCAATTGTGACACTGCAGAACAAGGGAATCTGTCTCCCCGTCCAGATCCCACCCGCAGTTGGGACAGAGACCGGGCGTAAATTCCAGATGGTATGCCAACGGCTGTTTGTCTGCAATGAGCGCTGAAGGATCCAGGGCCATGGCCGTTTTGGTGAACCCGTCATACAGGGTGTGGGCATCCTGTAAAAAAGGCATAAAGATCAGGCTTAAGACTTCACCGATATATACTTTTTTATCTCCATCCGCACTCATCTGTTTGAGAATCTCTTTTCTGGAAATAGACGGCTTTAAAAATGATCCTGCAATATCTTTGCCGATAAATTTAAGTTTCTGGGTCTGGGAACGCAACCCCAAAGATATGGGTAATCCGCTATTTTTAATGGCCAGGCAGGAATGGTCAACAATCCTGAAATCCGGCTTTTTTTCTCCCAGACTGAATTCCAGTCCCTTAAATCGCCAGTAAGGAACATATAACACCTCACAGCCGGCTATTTTTTCCGGTCTGGCTTCCATATAATAGCAAGGATAGGGAAAGGTATGGATAATATGGCGTGTCCTGCAGAATCTGCATTGAATAATGCATTCTGTCTCTTCTAACACCACTGGTGCCCCACACTGGGGACACTGCGTGTCTATCTGAAAACTAGAGCCGCTCACTGCAATTGTTACAATAGTTTGAATTGATCAGGTTTTCTGTACCGCACGCCTGACAGAATTTAGCCGTTTTCTGTTTCTCAACCCGGGTACCGCATTTTGGGCAGAACCGGGCACTGGGAGACAGGTTCTTGCTGCAGGATACGCATTGCGCAAAAACGATGATCTGGTGACCGCAGAAAGGACAAAACCTGGCATCATGAGGAACCATCTGTTTGCAGTCCGGGCATTTCTGCCTTGTTTCTTCGGGCTCAGGGCCGCCGGTTTGCGGTTGCATCATCCTGGAAACCATGGAAGGCACCATAAATCCGAGTCCCATGCCCATTCCCTGGCCGGCAGTCCCTGGATTTTCAGCTGCTTTTTCCATGGCAGCGGCAGCCTTCAACTGCATGAGTTTGTTCATGTCATCAAAGAGCCCTAATGCACTTCGGTCATCCATGAGCTTTTGCACCTCCTGGGGGGGGGTGATGGAGGTGATATACAAATCCGTCAGACCCAGTCCGAACCTGCTGAATTCATCAGCCAGGCTTTTCTGCAACCCTTTTGCCCAGGTTTCATATCTGCCCGGAAGATTCAGGATGGTATCCAGGTTATCTCCCATATAATCATTGAATCTGGAGACAATCACCCTTCCAAGATACGCCTCAATGTCTGTTGTGGTGAAATTGGCCATGGTACCGGATAGCGAATTGATGAACAACAGAGGCTGGATAACCCGGATATTGAACATGCCGAAGGCCCGAAGGCGAATCAGCCCGAGTTCATTATCCTTAAAAGCGACGGGATCACGGGTCCCCCACGTCAGATCCGGAAAAACCTTCATATTAATGAAATAGGCTTCTGCTCTCAAAGGGCTGGTCATGCCCCAGGGAATCGATAAAAGTTTATTCAGAATAGGAATATTGGCCGTTTTCAGTGTATGCCGGCCCGCTCCGAACACATGAATCGCTTTTCCATTATAAAAGAAAACACCGGCCTGATTTTCCCTTACAATCATTTGAGCGCCGAGCTTAATTTCGCCTGAACCATCTGCCGGAATACGCTGCACAATCTCCTGACCTGTTTTATCAAACCATTCCAGGATTTCCAGAAATACAACATTATTTTGTCCCATATCTCTCTCCTGAGCTAATTGTTCTTGATGATATCATTCATAACACTGTGGCGCAAAGGTGTATAGGCCTTCATTGAGTTTTTTATAACATCTTAACTGTTCAAGTCATGAGAAAGCTGATTTTTATTGTATGAAGAGCCATCAATGTCTACGATCTCAATATTTTTCATGATGTCAGAGTATAGTAACTTCATCAGATTTTTCCACTTCGCCTCAACTTCTTCTGTCTTCATTTTTTTAGATTTCAACCGTCTGGTCAAACAGGTTGCCGCTTCTTCCCAGGCGGCCTTTATCACGGCACTGGAAAAACGGTTCTTGGAAATCAACGACAGGATTTCCTTATCTGCAATCAGGCTGTTCCATAAAGTGTCGATCTGGGAGTACTCGATCCGGCTCCAAACCGGGAATCGTCCGGTGACGGAAAACAACAGCCTGATTGCCTCTTCAGGTGTCTCAGGAGAAAGTCCCCCGCCGGAACTGATAATAAAGTTTGGAAAATTTCTGATAGCGCGATTCAGTTGAGTCACCTGCCGCTCAATGTCCGCGAGAGGTTCCTGCAGCATTGAGATGGCATTGATGTTTCCCAGCACCACAACATCCCGGGGAAGCTTGTAGACGGCATCCCGTGCATCCACATGAGAATCCAGGCTCAGGCATTGGGCGCCGGTCATTACCAATTCATTCAGCAGATAATTCGTATTGCCCGGGATGTGCAAAAAACCCGGAACGGAAATACTGGTGAATATTTTTTTGATGTAGTCACCTGAAAAATTCCGGAAAGCGGTTGGTGAAATCATAACGGCCACTGGTTCTGCAATCCAGAAAAAATCAGCACCTTTCTTTTCACATGCCATGGCCATCACCCACAGTTTTTCGGAAATAATACACACGATCTCTTTCAGGAAAGCAGGATGCATAATGCTGTCAAGACACAGCTTTTCGATTCCCAAAATAGCGCCTGCCAATGTTAAGGGTCCGAAACACGCTCCTCCCACCGGTTTTTCAGACAGCGTTTGAAAGACTGAAACGCATTTTATATATGGAGTCAGATAGGGACTGTTCCTGACATCAACCAGGGACAGTTTGCTTAAATCTTCTCTGGTGCTGACCTGACCTGTAATGATCTGTTCCAACCCATTCCGATTCCATTCGGTTTTCAGTCCCAGCGCCTTGCAGAAGTCAACAACCGGTATGGTTGAACAAGGAAAATCATGCCCATATTCTTTTGACTGGAATGCCATCCACAGGGCCTTTTTCATTTCCAGGCTTGAATTCAACAGATCGTGCTGTCTGTAAAAACGACGCAGTGAACCGCCGCCCACGGGCGAAACACATCTTCGGTTACATTGCAAAAGATAGCTAATTAATTGATTCAAATGGATACTCACACATATTCATCTTTCTCATGCAGATGATGATTACCCTTTTACCCCGCCCGCTGTGAGGCCTGATTTTAAAAACCGTTCCAGAAAAAAATAAAGAATGATAATTGGAATACTGATGATGGCACTTCCTGCCATCAGAAAAGTGGTTGGAACCTCCTGGTTGTCCAGTTGCTGTAACCCCAGGGGCAATGTCCAGCAGAGTGGCTTATCCACCAGGAAGAGCAGGGCATAAAGAAACTCATTCCAGGCCACCATAAAGACATATAACGCAACCGTAACAATCGCGGGTAGTGCAAGGGGAATGGTGATTCGCCAGATTACTTGGATACGGCTGGCCCCGTCAATCCTGGCCGCGTCTTCAAGATCCCTGGGGATGCTGGCAAAATATCCTCGCAACATATGCAAAGCCAGGGGCAGCGAGCCGGCCAGGTATATGATAGCCACCCCTGCCGGGCTTCGCAATTGAAAGCCCAAAGTGTTTTGAATCCGCACAAAAAACACAAACAGGGGAATTGAGACAACAATACTGGGAAACATATAAATGAGTAAAATCATCCAACTCATGAAATTTTTGCCTCGAAACTCCAACCGGGTAGTGGCATAGGCCGAGGGAATGGCAATTAGCAGACTTAACATCACCGTGATGCCCGAAATGAGCAGACTGTTTTTGATAAACCTTAGAAAACTGTAATCCACCAATACGGCCACATAACTACTGTTGGCGACCGCCTGTTCACATGAGTTTTCTGTTGAAGAGAAGAAACAGGCAAACGGCTCCAGAACAAGTTGAATATCTTCCCATCTTGGAACCATCCGGGAGGGGTTCAGGGTGACATCCCCATAGGGTCGGAAGGACAGATTCAACATCCAATAGAAAGGGAACACGGTAATAAACAGGAAAAAAACAATGCTGAAAAAGCGAAACACTTCAAATGCTTTGTTTTCCACCTTTTCCCGGGAGAACTTAACAGTCATCAGGAATCTTCCCGGGAGACTGTCCACCGCTGAAAAGCCATGGCAAGCACGATTAAAAGCATGGCCAGTAAAACTCCGATTGCAGCGGCAACACCCACATTTTTCCGGGCAAAGAACCACCTGTATATCTGTATGCTGAGTACATCCGCACCAGCCACACCACCGTTTAAAAGAAAAATATCATCGAACTTATAAAACGTCCAGATGAAGCGCAAAAAGAATAATATCGACAGGGTGTTTTTAATCTGGGGAAGCGTGATGAAGTGAAACCTCTGCAGGGGACTTGCACCATCTACTTTGGCGACTTCATACAATTCATCGGGAATCGCCTGCATCCGGGCCAGGATAAACAGGAAGGCAAAAGGGAAATAGCGCCACCCTTCAAAAATGATCAGACTGGTTAGAGCAATGGGAAATTGAAAATCAATCCCGAAAACACAAATTTGTATGGCACGGGTCGTTAACCAGGCCATTGGTTGGCCCCCCATCGATTTTACGGCGACATTCACAACGCCCATATGTTTATCGAGCATGAAACGCCAGATAAACGCAGATGAAACCAGGGGTGCCACATACGGGAAAAGCAGCAGAGAACGAAAAATATTCCTTCCTGGAAATGTAGATCTGGCAATTACGGATGCCCACAAGCCCATCATGATCGACAGGGATGTCCCCAGAACAGAATAGATCAGCGTGATTCGCAATCCAGACCAGAATCTTTCGTCCAACGCCTCTTTATAGTTATCCAGTGAAAACCGGCTGAAATCCAGCAGACTGATCTGAGCCAGATCCTGAAGGCGTATGGGTTGGAAACTGAGAACCAGATTCCAGCACATGGGAAACAGGATAATCAAAAAGACAACCAGCATCGAGGGAGAGACAAGTAAGTATCCCAAAAGGGATTCCTTTGCACTCAGGCTCAACCCTCGTCGGCTGGGAACAGGTTTTTTTTGAGGGTATGGGATGTCGCTATTTTTTGGCTTTCTTTTTAAGATCATCCCTCAGTTTTACAACCTCTTTTTGAATCTTTTGAGCGGCCTGTTCTGGTGTTAACACCTTTTCCATCACGTCGCCGATGGCCCGGGGAAAAATCAGTTCTTCATACATGCTGCTTACCAGTTCGATTTCTCCCTCGGCAATTCCCAGAAGGGTAAGATTATCAGCACCTTTGACAATGATATTCAGTTCATCCTGGCTGTAAAAGTCGCTCAGTTTAGCCTGCTTGTCAGGTCCTATTCCCAGCTGTCCCCAGCCGTTGATGAACAGAGCCGGGTTTTCCCTGGTTCCCCGTCTCATGGGAAATTTCCCTTCAGGTCCTACGCCAAGCCAGTCAAGATATCCGTCGTTCAACCAAAAAGTGACAAACTTGATGGCTGCCTCCTTGTCGGCCCCCGTGGTAATCCCCATATAATTCACCTTGCCAAATTGTGCTGGTGTACCATCCGGACCGGAAAAAGCGGGTACAAAAGCGCTGTTTTTAGCAATAAACGCGGGATCACTGCCACATTCAGGGCAATTGGGCAGCATGGTTTTAATCACTCCTGTCAATTCATCCAATAAAAAGGGGGACCAAAGCACCATGCCTGCTTTACCGGCCATATAAGCGGCTCGAGTCTGTTTGTAATAGGTGGACGTGTCCTTTGGACCATATTTGCTCATGAGTTGAGTATAGACTTCGATAGCCTTGACCATCTGGGGGGTGTTCAGAGAAATATTCCCTTTATCATCCAGCAATCGTACTCCATTGGCAAGTGCGAAATGTTCAAAACAGCTTTGCGTATGCGGATGGCCTGGATCAGTACCTGCCATGATGCCGGTGTATCCTTTAATTTCCAGAATTTTAGCGGCGTTGATGATTTTGTCAAAATCCGTTGGCAAGGCCAGGTTGAATTTTTTAAAAAGATCGGCGCGATAAACCAAAAGCTGTCCCCAGCCATCTGAGGGCACAGCCGAATACCCTTTTTTGACAGCGATCATCTTCAATGCCCCTCTGGAAAAAGTTCCTTCACCAAGGGTTTGGATCACAGTATTTGCTGCGGATGCGTCAAGGATTCCATCAGCTTCCCAGCCGCCGGCCAGAACAACCGGCATAAAAACCACGTCCGGCATTGTTCCTGCGGCGTAATTGGCAGCCATGATACCCCCCATACTTTCCTGGGAAATCAAAATTAATTTGACTTCAATCCCGGTCTTTGCCGTGAACCTGTCAATAATTGCCTTGGTCTGCTTTGCGCGAGCCGGCTGAGTCTCAAAGCTCCAGAACGAAATGGTGCTGGCAGACGCCGCATAAGGAGTGGAAAAAAAAATCAATAAGAATAATAACGAACAAAATAATCTACCAAAAAACCATCCTTTTTTGCTGAACATGAAAAATCTCCTTATCTGTTATTGGGTTCTAACTTGCCTTGCCAAAGACCCATGGCTTGCATCGGCCATCTTTCAAAAATCGTATGAACTCCTCTTTCGAATGAATCGGTGTCATGAACTGTGTGGTAAACGTCCCTAACTCCTCTCGAGTGTGCGCGTCACTGCCGCCGCATTGAACCAGGTTGTATTTTGATAATTGACTTATGGCTTTGAAATTCTCTTCATCCGTATTCCTGCCATTCAACGTCTCCACAATCTGGCACCAGCCCTCAGCAAATAGTTGTTCAGAAACCAACCTTTGCTGTCGGAATGGATGGGCGGAAATGGCAATTGCATTGTATCCCTCAACAAGACAGAAGAGCTGCTGAGCAGATAAACCCAATGGAGGTTCATCATTAAGACCGAATACAAGAAAATCACCTTGGCGAGTGCTGTATTCCAGGCCGATAATAACAAAAACACCGTTTTCCTGAATCCCTTCGGAGAGAATCTCCTTGGCCTTCATACTGTGATGATCCGTAATGCAGACCCCATCAAGACCAATTGCTGCTGCCTGATCAAGGCAGTCTTTCACTTTGAGACTGCTGCAGGAAGAATAGCTGGTATGGACGTGAAGATCGAATAACATGTGTACATTAACCTTAAAATAGTCGATTTTTAAATTGGTTTTTACTTTGCCATTTTTATTTCATGAGAACCAACTGATTATTTCAATAGGATTTGTCTTCTCAATTGGTTTTTTCAATCCGTCCAAGGCTATATAAACTTTTGAGATAATAAGTTAAAAATATGGAAAACTCTGCCCACCCATAAAATTTGGCTTATCTTTTTCCATTTATCGTGCTATTATCAGGCCTGATATGGAAATTAAATCAAAATTTCGCCCCCATCAAAAACCCGGATTGATGGACCAGATCCGAGACGTTCTGCAATATCATCACTGCGATCCTGAGGATATATGATGCTCAAACAAACCGACTCATGGAAGAAAAAAATCGTCTCTCCAAAACAGGTATTAAACAAAATTGAGCCGGGAATGAACATCTTTATCGGCACGGGTGCTGCAGAACCCCGGACCCTGGTGAACTGCCTCATGCATGCTGAGGGATACCGTCTGCAGGACCTGACCCTGATCCAGCTGGTCAGTTTTGGAGATGCCATCTCATACGAGGCATTGCAGTCCAAACGGTACCGCCTTAAAACATTTTTTTCCGGATGGGTATCGGCAGAGGCCATCTCCGCCGGCCAGGTAGATCTGGTCCCCTCAAGATTTTCAGCCATCCCTTTGTTGATGAAGGAGGGTCAGATCCCCATTGATGTTGCCTTTATCCAGATAACCCCTCCCAATAAAGCGGGTTACTGCAGCCTGGGCGTGGGCGTGGATGTGGCCAGAAGGGCAATGGAACAGGCAAAAATTGTGGTGGGTGAAATCAATCAGGAAATCCCTTTCACCTTTGGAGATACCTTTGTTCCCTTTGATGCCTTTGACATGGTCATTGAATCCATTGATCCGCCGTTTTATTTTCCCAGATTTCCCGTGGAGCCTGTTTTTAACAAGATCGCAGCCAATATTGCCTCTGTCATTGAGAATGGCTCTTGTCTTGCCTTTACCTTTGGCCCGCTTTTCGAAGCATTGCCCAGGCATCTTGCCGGTAAAAAGGATCTGGGGATTCATACCCCTTTCTTTACGGATGCAGTAATGGAACTTGTGAAAAGCGGTGCCGTGAGCAACCGGAAAAAAGGCCTTTTCAGGGGAAAGTCCTTAACGGCTTATGCCCTTGGCAGCAAAGAACTGATGCAGTTTCTTGATAAAAATCCCATTGTTGAATTTCAAAGTATTGACAAAGTGTTCCATCCCCTGGAAATAGGACAAAATCATCGATTTGTCTTTATTATCCCCGTAAGACGGGTGGATCTTTCAGGCCGGGTGATCCTTCATACGAGCAAAGGCCATGTCACGGCAGGCCCGGGCCAGATGGCCGATTTTTTTAACGGTGCAGAAATCTCCCGGGGCGGCTATACCATTGCCGCCCTTCCCAGCCGAAACCGTCAGGGGAATCCCAATATCACCCTTTCCGTGGAAAACGCCCCTGATTTGCTGAGCCTTCCAGAGTCCATTGATCTTGTCATAACGGAACAGGGGATTGCCCATTTAAGGGGGAAAACACTCCGGGAAAGAGCCCAGGCCCTTATTGAAATTGCACATCCCGAGGACAGACCAGAACTGGTTGAAGGGGCTAAAAAAGCCAATATCCTGTACAAAGACCAGATATTTATACCAGACAGTGCCCATTTTTATCCGAGTGATATTGAAACCAGACATACCTTCAAAGACAAGCTTGACGTTCGTTTCAGGGCGATCAAGCCCTCGGATGAGGAACAGATGCGGCGATTATTTTACCGGTTTTCCGATAAAGCCATCTACTACCGGTATTTTTCCCCCATAAAAACCATGCCCCATGAAAAAACCCAGGAATACGTCAATGTTGACTACCGTAATGCACTCTCCATTGTTGCCATTGTTGGAGATCCTGGACAACAGACCATTATTGCCGAAGCCAGATTTGTCAAACATCAGCACAAACCCTTTGTGGATGTGGCATTTGTTGTTGATGAAGCCTATCAGGGAGTTGGAATTGCATCGTATCTGTATCAAATGCTGGCTCGGCTGGCCAAAGAAAGGGGAGCCCAGTGCATGACGGCTGATGTTCTGGCATCCAACCGGGCCATGCTCAAAGTCTTTGAAAAAGGTCGCTTCCCCGTACAGGCCAAGATGGAACAAGGGATCTATGAATTGACAATTGATCTGACCGCCCAGAAAGAATAGGCAAACAAACACCATTTCACTGTATCTTTAACGCTCTGGCAACGACTTGATTGATTGAACCGTACCGTAAAATGGATCCTGTGTAACGGTCAACCTTTTTTTTTAGACATCCATCTTAAAAGACCCGTTCCCATACGAACCGGCAATGAGTCTTTGCCTGGATTGTCCATGGGCATTTCACACGCAGGGCCATACATTTTTTCCATCATTTTCCGGACCTGACTTTTAATCAATCCCCGGAAAGGGACATTGGCAATCATGCCATACATGGCGGCATTTCCTCTGGATGCCATTTCAGGATGGTCTTTTACATATTCAAGAGCGTCTTTTAAATCCTTAAGATAAAGGTCTGCCACGGCCTCATGGGCCGGGGTGACCATGGCATGGAGCCCAACAGGTCTTTGCAGACGATCGATGTGCCAGCCTTTTTTTTCCATAACATCGCCCAGGGCAAAAATATCCAGGTTTGGATTTGTGGAGGTATATGCAAAAACACTCATTTGCGGTCTTCCCATGACCTTCAGGCCTTCAAGGCAATTGATGCCCTGGATCAGTTTTTGTGTCGTTTCCATGACCTTCCGGGCCATTTGCTGATACCCGTTCTGCCCCATGGCATTCATGGCAGCCCATGCCGCAGCAATGGGACCCCCCGGCCGGGTTCCCAGAAGGGCAGGAGAGGCAAAAACACCTCCCGGCCAGTTCTGGTGGATAAAAAACTGATGTTTTAAAAAATCCATGTTTTTGTACAGCAGTATGGAAGCACCCTTTGCACCAAAGCCATATTTATGGACATCTGCTGATATGGATGTCACCCCTTTACAATGAAAATCAAATGTCGGAATCGAATACCCGATCTGCTTTAAAAAAGGCAGAAAAAATCCGCCAAGGCAGGAGTCCACATGAAACGGGAGGTTGTTTTCACAGGCGATCTGACCGATCTCTTCTATCGGATCAATAACGCCATGGGGGTAAGATGGGGCTGATGCCACCACCATGATCGTTCGTTTGTTGATCCTGGTTTTCAGGATATCCACATCCACCGTGAAATCATCCGTTAACGGAATGCTGACCATTTTAACATTAAAATATTTGGCTGCTTTTTCCCAGGCCACGTGGATACTTTCAGGAGCGATCATTTCAGGTTGAAATTGTCCCCACCATTTTTTGGATCGGGCAAGTTCCCGATAGGCCATCACGGGCAGCAGGCAGGACTCCGTGCCACCGGATGTCATGGTTCCCACAACCTTTTCATCCCCGTTTAAAAGATCTGCCGCCATTTTAATCACCTCATGTTCAAACCGTTTAAGGCTTTGAAATGCCATGGGATTAAGGCCGTTTTCACTGAAATAAAGGTTATGGGCGTTTTTTAAAAAAGCATCGTGCTCATGACTTAAATGGTATACCAGGGACCAGGTTCGACCGTTTAAAAAATCAGCATCCTTATCACGAAAGGAGGCCATTTCATCCAGAATTTCATCATATGGTTTTCCGTTTAACGGGATTTTGTTCATTTTCTCTCCAGGGAATAAAAAAACAGATATCCATCAGCCTGTAATAAACTTAAAAATATATGCAAAACTGATACCCAGATAATTGCCGATTGCATAGCCGATAATCCCCGTGGTAAGTCCTGATAAAATAATCTGTTTGTTTTTTAATGCACTGGCCACCACGGGAACAAAGGGCGGAGAACAGATGGCAGATATGGATGTAATAATAAAGGTGTCTGTATCAATTTTAAAAATTTTACAGAAAACCGCATGAAGCAGTACGGATCCAAAGATACAGAATGATATATAAAACAGCAAAATCCAGTTGATGTGGATAAGATCCCTTATGTTGGCCATGGAGCCTACCACCAGACAAAAAATGAGGATAAAATACATGCCCAGCTGATAGGTTTTCTCAATTTGCCTGACCTTTGTAATAAAGGACGCACCAATACCCAGAGAGGTGATCATTAAAATAGTGATGGCCGTTGCATATGCTTTGGGTAAAAACCCGGACACGCCAAGGGCTGTCCCAAGGATGAGAACGGATAAAACAAGCGCAAGCACAAGCGGCTTGACAACAGATACCGTCAACATGTTTCTGTATGAGCTGATATCCTCGATTTCACCCGGATTGTTGTCTGATACCACATCGTTTACCCGTTCAAACCGGGGCAGAAACCGATTAAAAATCTTCTGTGCAATGGTAATGCAGAAAATGATATACACCAGGCTGATCAATGTATCATAGGTGTGCATGATGATATAGGTTGTCGCATCCACATTAAGGGCTGTTTTTATGGCAGCCATATTGGGAGTTCCCCCCGTATACACGCTGATGGCAAGGCCTGCCAACTTCCAGCTGTCTTCCACCTGACCTGCAATGATCACACTTCCAAGTCCTGCAACGGCGACGATAATAATGGTTGCCCCCATCATGGACAATATGGCCTTGCCTGCTGTTTTTAACCATGCTTTCACATCCATGGAAAACAACAGCAATGGAAGGGCAATGGCAACGGATGCGCTGCTCAAGGTGTCCTGAAGTTCGGCTGAACCATGGGGAAGTCCTGCAAAATTACCCAGGAGGGCGCCGACAACATAGCAGACAAATACGGCACCGATTTTATTCACTTGCTCAAACCGCAGGCAGATCAGGATAACGATGACCGGAAAAAAAAGATAAAAGGATGCTAAAAAAATCATAAGGATTTCCCCATATTGTTATAGTCCCGGAAGCATAGCACCATATTCCTTGAAATTAAGATGGAGTTCAAAACAACGGGCAAGATCGTGACAGATATGGCCGTTGTTGTGTCCCCGTGCCACATAATCATTTAAATACGGCCGATATGCCGGATGGGCACAGGTATTGATAATTTTTTGTGCCCGCTCCAGAGGGCCCAGTCCCCTCAGGTCAGCCAACCCCTGTTCCGTCACCACCACCTGGATGGAATGTTCATTGTTATCCACATGGGGGACCATGGGCACCACGGATGAAATCTTTCCGCCCTTGGCAATGGAAGGGGTCATGAAAATGGATAAATGGCTGTTCCGGGCAAACTCACCGCTGCCTCCCACTCCGTTCATCACATGGGTGCCCATCACATGGGAGGAGTTCACATTACCGTAAATGTCCATTTCAAGCGCTGTGTTCATGGCCACCACCCCAAGCCGGCGGATAATACCGGGATGATTGGAAATCTCCTGGGGCCGGAGCACAATTTTCCGATTGTAAAAATCCATGTTATCCCCAATCTGTTTAAGCTTTTCCGGCATAATGGTCAGAGATGTGGCACTGGCACCCAGAAGCTTTCCCTTATCAATCAGGTCCATCATGGAATCCTGGAACACTTCCGAGTACATGTAAAACGGCGGGATATCCGGATGACGTCCCAAGCCTGCCAGCACTGCGTTGGCCGTATTGCCCACCCCGGCCTGCAAGGGAAAGAACTCGGGCGGAATCCTTCCTGCCTGTTTTTCGGCAAGCAGAAATTCAATCACATGATCTGCTATTTTCCGGCTGATTTCATCCTCCTGGCTAAAGGCTGACACCTGGTCCGGCTCATTATTTTCAACAATGCCCACCACTTTTCTGGGATCCACATGGGCATAGGGAAATCCGATTTTGGTCAAGGGGGTGTGCACATTGATGGGACTGCGTCGTGGGGGAGGCGGTATCATGAAAATATCTGCCAATTCACTTAAGCGGGGGGAATGGCAATGGTTGAGTTCAATGATCACCTTGTCGGCACAGGTAAGCCAGGTCGGTGAGGCACCGATGGAAGCGGAAAAATAGACCCTGCCGTCTGATGTGATCTGGGTGGCTTCCACCACGGCCACATCCACCTTGCCAAAAAACCCGGCCGCCACGGTCTGTGGCACATGGGACAGGTGCATGTCCACGTATTCCACTTCCTGGCGGTTGATCTGGTCCCTGAGTATTTTCCCTCCCTGGTAGGGTGCCCGCCATGAAATGGCATTGGCCTGGGCCAGATCATTATCGATATAATCCCCGCTGGAAGCCCCGGTCAGGACCCGAAGCCGGAATCTGCGCCCCTGGCCATGCTCCTGCCGTGCATGTTCGGCCAGCATGACGGGAACGGCCTTGGCAGCGCCTGCTGCGGAAAACCCGCTAAAGGCAATGGTATCCCCATCTTTTATCAGGGAAAGCACTTCGTTTTTTGAAATTACTGGGTATCCTTCAATTTTCATTGCTCTTTTCCTGTTTGTTCTGAAATTTTATCAACTGTTCTGTTTTTTAATATATCGTTTCTACTCTTTTTCAGATCAAAAAACAAGCTTCAGCAATTTTTGGTTATGATTAAATACCCTTTATCGATGCGCCTTTTATAGTTAACCCCTGGGCACTGCCATGGGCTGTTTTAAATAACGATGGGCCTATTTAGTGATAAAAACAGGGCAGTCTGACTTATTCAGCACCTGGTGGGCAACACTGCCGAGAATCAATCCCTTAAAATCAGTAACCCCTCTTGATCCCATTACAATCAAGTCTATTTTTTCAATCTCTGCCACTTCCGGTATTTTGTTTCCTGGCGCCCCTTCAAGAATACGGACATCAAACGCAACTTCTCCTTTTTCAAGCAGTTCTATAAACGGCTCAACAAGTTCGTCAGATCCTCTGTTGATTTCATTAATTGCCTGCTGAAAATAAGGCTCTGACAGGACAATGGGGAACCTTGCATGGCAATGCATCAGAATGATTTTTGCATCTAAAAGCTTTGCAAGCTCAATGGCATTCTTGGTTGAGCGGATTGAATAATCTGAACCATCAACGGGGTTCAATATTTTTTTAATATTCATTTCATCCTCCTTTCAACCTGTTTGTCAGGCTGATGTATTATCCTGCAATTTATAAAAGCCCCCAACACTAACTGTGGGGTTTATATGAAAGAACTGGCCAATCTTCCGAATTCTTTCATGATTTGTTGTGCCCGGCAGGGCATGGCCGTTAGTGCCAGTATTACCAGTTCATCAGAACAGCTGCAGTCAGGCATTTAATTTTTAAAGCGAGAAAAGAGGAAAGATATCATTCAGATCACTATTTTCGCGAGATCCTTGAGGAGAGACAAAATCATTAATCGGTTCTATACCCCACATATACAATGAGTATACTATTTCACCGGCAGGATGTCACTCAATTTTTAAATGAAAAACAAAGTAAATATTGACAAAATTCTACCACACTGTGATATATATTCTTTGTTAAACTAAACTGACCCATTAAGAGGAACAATCATGAGCCACAAAAGTAATTATCATTTTGAAACCCGGGCCATTCATGAAGGGTTAAAAGACAGCCCCTGGGAAGGCTCAACCCTTCCGCCCATTTTCCAGAGCGCTGCCAATTATCATGAGAGTGCGGAATCCTTAAGCAAAACATTTGCCGGTAAAACCTCCGACCATATTTACATGCGTTTAAGCAATCCCACAAGCAGATTTCTTGAACAAAAGCTGGCTTCCCTGGAATCCGGCGCTGCCGCAGTTGTTACCGGCTCTGGCATGGCAGCCATTAACAATGCCTGCCTGACCCTGCTTCGGGCCGGAGATGAATTTGTCGCCAGCAAAGCATTGTTCATGTCATCATATACACTTTTTACAACTATTTTTAAAAAATACGGCATCAACGTAAAGCTTGTTGACCCGTTAAGCCTTGATGACATTGAACGGGCCATCAATGAAAAAACACGATTTGTTTATGTGGAAACCATTACCAATCCAGGCATGGACATAGCTGATATCAAAAGCATTGCAACCCTTTCCCATGCAAACGGTGTCCCGCTTATGATTGATAATACCCTGGCATCTCCCTGGCTTTGCAGGCCCATTGAACTTGGGGCAGATATTGTACTGCATTCAACCACCAAGTATCTGTCCGGGCATGGCGGCGCCCTGGGTGGCGTGATCGTGGATGCCGGGAACTTTGACTGGACCCGGGAAAGATTTTCTGATTTTGCTCCCTTTGTTGAACAAAAAGGAAACCTTGCTTTTCTGCACAGGCTGTTCAAAGAGTATCATGTTAATTTTGGCACCACGCCGGCTCCGTTTCATTCCTATCTTACGGCCATTGGGCTGAACACTTTAGGCCTTCGCATGGAGCGCCACATGGACAATGCCATAAAAGTTGCCCGATTTCTAAAAGAACAGCCAAAAGTTGAATGGGTCAATTTCCCGGGCTTTGAAGATCATAAGTGCCATGCGATTGCAAAAAAACAATTTCACGATAAAGGCTTTGGCGCCATGCTGACCTTTGGCCTGAAGGACCAGGATGCCTGCTTCAGACTCATTAACAATCTTGACATGATCTTGAACATAGCCAATCTCGGGGATTGTAAGACATTGATTATTCACCCCTACTCTTCCCAGTACATCTCTTTTCCGGAAACTCTTAAAAATCAACTTGCCGACCCCCAGCTGCTGAGATTTTCCCTGGGTGTAGAGCATGTTGAAGATATCTGTAATGATCTGGCACAGGCTCTGGAAGCGGTTTAGGAAAAGGGTTAACGGATGAGCGAGTATATTGGTCAGAACCCGAAAGGGGTCAGCGTCGGCATTGTTGAGAAACAATTCTTTAACTTTGCCATGCCCCCTGACCGGCTGAAACTTGAAAGCCTTGCCAGCATCGGCCCTGTGACCATTGCCTATGAAACCTGCGGAACCTTAAACCTGGAAAAAAGCAATGTTATCCTTGTACTCCATGCACTTTCAGGAGATTCCCACATGGCTGGCTATTATGACCCCAAAGATACCAAACCAGGCTGGTGGGATATCATGGTGGGTCCTGGGAAAGGCATTGATACGGACAAGTACTTTGTCATATGCTCCAATATTATCGGTTCCTGTGCCGGATCAACGGGCCCTTCATCCATAAACCCTGAAACAGGTACAGAATATGGCACCACCTTTCCGCATATCACCATTGGTGATATGGTAGAGGCACAAAAAGCATTGATCGATCACCTTAACATCAATTCTATTTTATCGCTGATCGGCGGGTCCGTCGGCGGCATGCAGGCGCTTGAATGGTGTGTCCGGTATCCGGACATGATACAATCTGCCATTCCCCTTGCCACCACCACCCGGCACTCTGCTTTGGCCATAGCCTTTAATGAGGTTGCAAGACAGGCCATCATGGCTGATCCCAATTGGAATGAGGGACATTATTATTCAGGCAAAAGGCCGGACATGGGTCTTGCCATTGCCCGGATGATCGGACATATCACCTATCTTTCCGATGAGTCCATGCGACTTAAATTCGGCCGGAAACTTCAAAACAGAGCTGCCTTAAGTTTTGAATTCGGTGCTGAATTCCAGGTGGAAAGCTATCTTCAACACCAGGGCAACAAATTTATCGAACGGTTTGATGCCAATTCATTTTTATATATCACCAAAGCGGCAGACTATTTTGATCTGGCAGCACAATATGGTTCAGGCTCCCTTGTAAAGGCCTTTTCAAAATGCAGATCAAAATTTCTCGTGGTATCTTATACCTCTGACTGGCTTTATCCCACTTACCAGTCAAAAGAGATGGTCAAAGCCATGAAGAAAAACGGCCTGGATGTCAGCTTTTGTGAAATCGATGCCCAGTGGGGGCACGATGCTTTTTTACTTCCCAGTGACCGGCTTGACAATCTGATCACGGGGTTTTTAAGGAGTGTGTCCTTTGATACCGGATCCGTTAAGATATGATTTAAAAATCATTGCGTCATGGATTGCACCTGAATCAAAAGTGCTGGGCCTGGGGTGTGGAGAGGGTGATCTGCTTTTCTGGCTTAAAAAAGAAAAAAATGTCCAGGAAAGGGGGATAGAGATAGAAGAATCAAAGGTGATCAAATGTATTGAAAAAGGGATCTCCGTTTTACAGGGCGACATTAATGAAGAAATGGAAGACTATCCGGATAATGCCTTTGATTATGCCATTTGTTCCCAGACCCTCCAGCAGGTCTATCAGCCATCAAAGCTTATCCATTCCATGATGCGGGTGGCAAAAATGGGGGTGGTCAGTTTTCCGAATTTCGGTCATATCAAGGTTCGGATGCAATTGGCATTTACAGGATGCGCCCCCGTGACCAGAGAACTGCCGTATTCATGGCACAACACCCCCAATATCAGGGTTCTGAGCCTTAACGACTTTGAACGATTCTCTGATCAGGTTGGATTTAAAATCCTGAAAAAAGCTGCCATTAAAACAAAAACAACAAATCGCCAGGGTAAAATGGTCAATTTCTTACCCAACCTGTTTGCGACTTATGGTATCTTTTTAATCGGCAAGGAATAAAACCGTACCAAGGCTCCACAGCACTATTTTATTGACACGACAGCATGTATGATTGCATGATAATGATACTTTAATTTGAGTACAACTTCAGTTTGTCATAAAAAGGGTATCCAATGAACAAAATATCTGCAATAGCCGTACTCGGGACCTTCGACACAAAGGCTGCGGAACATCTTTTTCTTAAGACCTGTATAGAACGGCGAGGGGTTCGTGCGCTTACCATTAATGTCGGGACCAAAAAGCCGGCATCCTGTGCCCTGGATTTTGATCTTTTCAACAGCCTGAAGGCAAAGGGCCTTTTACAAGATGGGCAGGATCGGGATCAGATGATTCAGGCCATGCTGGAGCAAGGCAAAAAACTTGTCAGGATGCTTCATGAAAGCGGCGAAATAGCAGGGATTGTTTCGGCAGGCGGGGGGTCTGGCACCTATCTGTGCACGGGAATCATGCGGGCACTGCCGCTTGGCATCCCCAAGGTCATGCTGTCCACGGTTGCGGCAAGAGATATGACCCATATTGTTGGAACCAAAGACATCACCATGATGCCCAGCATTTCTGACATACTGGGGATCAACAGTATTCTGGGAGGGATGCTGGATAAGGCTGCGGCTGCCGTTACTGCCATGGCAAAAAGCAGTTGGGCCCCTGACAGGAATCGCCCGCGCATTGCCCTTTCTTTTTTTGGATTCATTACCCAGGCTGCAGAACAAATTAAAGAATTGCTGGAAAACAAAGGGTATGAAGTCGTTACCTTCCATGCCAATGGCACGGGAGGGACGGCAATGGAAGAACTGGCCGCAGAGGGATTTTTTAAAGGCATCCTGGATCTGGCCACCCATGAACTGGCAGATCATCTCATGAACGGGTACTGCGGTGGGATAGGCCCCCATCGCTTTGAAACCAGAACAGGCATTCCACTCCCCAGGCTGATCATACCGGGTGGATTAGACTGTGCTGTTCTGGAATTTGACCGTTACAGCATTCCGGAACAATATAAAGATCGAAAAATATTTTTTTATGATTTTCGGTCTGCTATCCGGCTTAACAAAAAAGAAACAAAAATAATCGCTCAACAATTATCAGAAAAATTGAATCCTGCAGGAGCAGCAATACAAGTATTGATCCCCATAAAAGGCTGGTCCGTGGCTGACAGCATTGACGGCCCATTATATGATCCAGATACAAACGATCTTTTTGTTAAGACATTTAAAGAAAATTTAGACCCGGCAATTATTGTTAAAAAGGAGGATTTCCACATCAATGATCCGTCTTTTGCCAGGTCGGCAGCCGATATGATGGATCAAATGATCGCCTCAAAAAAATAATACACATTCTTATGAAAAATGAATTTTCAGAACCTTTTTTATCAAGGATATGGCCATGGTGGTCGGAACAGGCAAAATCGTATTTAAACTCTATGGTGTCAGTTCATTAAAGGAAAAGCGCAGCATCGTTAAAGCGATTATCAATCGAATCAAAAACCGGTTCAATATCTCCATTGCGGAAACTGACTTTAATGACAGTCATTTATGGGCCCAGATCGGCTTTTCAATCGTTGGCAATGATTCACGGGTGGTGAATTCAAAACTGGACAAGGTTTTTAATATGGCGGATGATATGGGGCTTGCGCAGATTACAGACACTCAAATGGAAATAATTCATGTATAAAATAGTTTATCAATAGGTTATGGTAGTTGCGGGCAAATCGTTTGTGGTGAATAGAATCAATCCTTTTTTGAGCGGTGTAAAATGATCAGTAATGAAGCACTGGCTGTCACCTGCGGCCTTGGAAGTGCTGTGACATGGGGTGCAGGGGATTTCAGCGGTGGCATTGCCTCGCGCAAAGGCAATCTTCTGGGGGTAATTCTTATTTCCCAGTTCATCGGCGGCGTGATTCTGACAGGCATTGCCCTGTTTATTTCAGAAACGATTCCCCCTGTTGCGTCGCTCGTTTATGGTGCCCTTGCCGGTATTTTCGGCAACCTTGGACTTATCGCCCTTTACAGAGGGCTGTCACAGGGCCGTATGGGCATTGTTGCCCCCTTGTCTGCCGTTCTTACCGCCCTTGTGCCCATTGGATATACAGCCCTTTTCGAGGGTCTCCCCTCCATCACCCAGGCGCTGGGGTTTGCCTGCTTTATGGTGGCCGTGTGGCTGCTCTCATCTGCCGAGGCCGGATTGAGGATGACCCGGAATGAATTTTTTCTCTCCGTTGCAGCAGGTCTTGGATTCGGGCTTTTCTTTATCTTTATTGATCAGGCAAATGATGTCGCGATTTTCTGGCCCCTGGTGGGAGCGAGAGCTGCCTCCGTTTTTCTGCTGCTCTTTTTTATATTAATGGGAGGAAAAACGGCAATGCCTTTGACGGGACAATGGATGTTAATTGGGATTACGGGCCTATTGGATGCGGCTGGGAATGCTTTTTTTTCCCTGGCAGCACATCTGGGCCGGCTGGATATTTCTGCTGTTTTAGGATCTCTTTATCCGGTAGCAACCGTTATCCTGGCCTGGTTTTTCTTAAAGGAACGACTCCGCCGTCAGCAGTGGGCAGGGGTTGGTGTGGCTTTTCTTGCCCTGATTCTCATCTCTGTCTAAGCCGTTGTCGTGTCAGACAAATCTAATCCAGATCCAGCTTTGCCTTGCACTGATTACACCTTACAACCCCCCTAAAAACCTTGTTGCCGCATTCAGGGCAAAAATAGCGGGCCTCTTCATCGATAATCCATTTTTCAGTGCCAAATTCCCGCCGATAGGGAACGGCGCGCAGAATTACTTTTTTCCCGATCGTCATGGGAAAATTGTCAATGTGGGGGCAGGGGAATTCATTGCATTCATGACATCCCGAATATCCTTTGCTTATGGTACAATCTCTGATATCACACTGGTTGCAGTGCATGAACAGATCATCGGACAGGCAGCCTGCGCAATGAATATCGCAGATTGTATTTTTTGCCAATAACGAAGCTGACCCCACTCAATGCACTCAACTTTCCGATCTGGCAGAATACGGACCCGGCAGAAATGCCGTTGTTTTGCCCGTAACATAGTAGGCAGCCAGACCGACCCATTCTTTAACGGCCATGTTCAAGACATGAAGGTTATCAGAAAAGCCCCAGGAGACCCTGAACAGATCGTCTGGTTTTGTCGCGTGGTCTACGGGGTAGGCAATGACGGGCCATCCGGATTTTTCAAAAATACCGACGGATCTTGGCATATGCCAGGCCGTGGTGATGAGAACCCAGTTCTCAGTGGATTTCGGCTTGACCAGGGCCTTGGAAAACGTTACATTTTCAAAGGTATTTTTTGACTGCTCTTCAAATATTATCTTTGATGTGTCAACGCCTAATTCTGAAAACAATTTTCGGGCAACATGGGCGCTTTTGTACTGCTGGAGTTTCATGCTGCCCGTTCCGCCCGTAAAAACAGGGGTGGCATGGGGATATTGTCTGATAAGGCGCATAAAGGCAAAATTTCTTTCCGCACCCTCGCCCAGTTCCACCTGATGCCACAATGCGGATTCATAAGGCTTTTCCGTGCCGGCCAGAACAATGATCCCGTCTACCTTATCCGGCAATTCAGGGTTTGTGGCAAACCGAATTTCCAAAGGGGACAAAAGCCATTCCCCCACAGGAAAGACGGCGATAAAAACCATGATGAACACAAGCGCCGCAAGCATTGCCCTGGCCTTTATATAAGACCCTTTGAACAACAGCACAATACCGGCAAGAGCCCATATCACGAGACCACTGTCCGGAGAGATGATGATCCACACAAGTTTTGAGATCCAGAAAAAAATAGTATCCATTATCAAACCAGCAACCTTTGCGTCATTTTTTTAATTCACGGTACAAGTGAACCCATCCCATTGACGGGGAATTCCCGGCAAAGTCCCAATACCCTCTCTTTGGCCTTATTAATGATGGCCTTGTCTGTCAGATTCATCAATGCCATATCCATTAATTCAACAATTTCTCGCATCTGGCCGCCGCCCATTCCCCTGGCTGATACAGCAGCGCTTCCCAGTCTGATGCCACTGACTTTGCCTGAAGCGTTCTCATCTTTGGGTACCACATTCCGATTCAAGACAATGCCGATGGATTCTAAAACAGATTCTGCTGTCCTGCCTGAAATCCCTTTATCCGTCAGATCCATCAGCACCTGGTGATTATCCGTTCCGCCGCTGATAACATGGTATCCTTTTTCCATGAGCAGCCGGGCCAGAACCCGGGCGTTCTCAAGGGTATTTTTCTGTGCCCGGACAAATTTGTCTTCCCTGGCAAGCCTGAAAATCAAGGCTTTTGCTGCCATGAGATTGACGGCACTGGTGCCCTGGCATCCCGGGAATACGGCGCTGTCTATTTTTTTGGCAAATTGTTTTTTGCAGAGGATCACACCGCCCCTGCCGCCCATCATGGTTTTGTAGCAGGTGAATGTGACAAAATCAGAAAAAGGCACGGGGCTTGGAATCAGGTTTGCAGCCACAAGGCCTGCCAGATGGGCCATATCTGACAGAAAAAATGCACAAACCTCTTTGGCGATAACAGATATTTTTTCATAGTCAATCAGCCGTGGATATGAGCTGGCACCGGCAACAATCATTCTGGGTTTCAGGCAATGGGCCATCTGCCTGACCTGATCATAGTCAATCCGTTCTGTTTCAGGATTGACCTTATAATGGCTGAAATCAAAACATTTACTGGTAATGGAGGCCGGGTGCCCGTGGGACAGATGTCCCCCGTGGGGAAGACTCATGGAAAGAATCCGGTCTCCTGTTTTCAGCACGCTGAAATAGACGGCCAGGTTGGCAGAGGTGCCGCTGTGGGGCTGGACATTGACATGTTCTGCCCTGAACAGCGACCTGCCTCTTTCAATGGCCAGGGTTTCAACCTTGTCCGCATTGATGCAGCCCGCGTGGAAACGGTTCCCGGGATACCCTTCAATGGTTTTTGTATTAAAGACTGAACCCATGACCTCCAGGATTGACTCAGGGGCATGATTCTCCGCTGCAATCAGGTTTAAGGTGGTTTCAAGCCGGGTCTCTTCGTCTTTAATCAGCCCGGCAAGTTCAGGGTCTTCTTTGGCTAAAGTTAACATGGGCTGAGCATACAATATGTTCCAGCCCATGACAAATTAAATTTAGCCGGCAGGTTACATTCTGCTCAAATTCTGGCCTTGTTTACAATATAGGTGTTCATCCGGGCTGAACTAAATTCAATTTTTTGTTCTTTCATTTCCCGGATAAGCTGATCTTTGTCTGTCTGAAGATACCGGATCATTTCTGCTGCATCTTTACCAATATCTGACAGAATCTTGTATTCTGAATCTGTCAGATACAGCCTAGCCTGATAAAATGAGATCATCTGGTCAATCCTGCTTCCATAAATACATTCGGATTTGTCAGCAGCAACGGCAGTTGACAGAGAAACAAGTCCGATAACAACAGACAAAGTGATGATGAATAATTTTTTCATTTCTTTCTCCTAATTCTAACGGTTCATTATTATCTTAAAAAGCACCCATGCTTTCTATTTTTAGAAATAATTTAATGTTCACCCTTATCAGGTATTTTATTCAAATTATTCCGGTTAAACTAAAGCCCTCTATTTAAACTAAAGTCTTTTACTTCAATTTGTGTGCCAAACAGGTAAGAAGCATTCCATAAAAATAAATTTATCTGTTTTATTAGATAGTTATAATACAATACACGCCAACGCCGGAAACCCGGACAAGAGTCAATAAGTGTGCCTGGCACAAACGTGTGCAGCCCATATGTGTGCATGGCACACTTATTCCATTGGTTTTGATATTTAATCTTGGAGACCGGCGTGAAGCCTGTTATAGTATAAGATGTCAGGGTTATGAATCATACAGACAATTGCCCGTCAAGACATCCTAAAACATACAGGTGAGGATTGTGTCCAAAGAATTTATATCTGAAACGCCTTTATATCAGATTCAACAAACAAACCCGGAAAAACCCAAACAGAATAAAGCTGAAAAAATTCCAATGGAAATCCAGGATCCATACCGTTCAATCATACAGGAGATGCCCATACTGATTTGCAGTTTTCTGCCGGACGGCAAAATCACATTTGTGAATAAAACCTATTGTGAACACTTTAACAAAACTTACGAACAACTGATGGGTTCAAGTTTTCTAACCGTTGTCCCGGAAGCCAAACAGAAGATTATGATGGACAAACTTTCAGGGCTCACACCGGATTCACCCATACAGTCCCACGAACACCCATTGATTGGTCCACAAGGCGACATTTGCTGGCAACGGTGGGCAAATTGCGCCGTGTTTGATGAACATGGAACGCTTATTGCCTATCAGTCGTTTGGTGAAGACATCACCGAGTACAAGCGGAAACAGAAAATTATTTTAAAAAAAAACAGGGCCCTGAAACTATACAGTGAATGTAATAAAATTATTGTGCATGGCAAAAATGAACCTGACATCCTCAATAAAATTTGCCGGGTTATTGTTGAACAGGGAAATTATAGGTTTGCCTGGATCGGTTTTGCAGGCCGGGACAAAGAAAAAACAGTACACCCCGTCGCCCGGTATGGGTTGGAAGACGGCTATCTTGACAACCTGAAGATTACATGGGCAAATACCCCGTTTGGCCAAAGCCCTTCAGGCAAATCAATACGTGAGAACAAGCCGGTTATCAGCAGACAAATCAGTTCTGACCCGAATTTCAGCCCATGGAAAGGGGAAGCCCAAAAGCGTGGATACCTCTCAAACCTGGCCTTACCCCTGAGTTTTGAGAACAGGGCGTTTGGCGCTTTGAGTATTTATGCTTCCAAGGAGGATGCCTTCAGTGCTGAAGAGACAACGCTTTTAGGGGAACTTACAAATGATCTGGCCCATGGCATTATGGCAATACGATCTCAAAAAAATGTCCGCCGTGCTGAAAAAACGATCCGAAACGAGCGGGATAAACTTCAAAATGTGGTCAATGGTATTGGGGAAGGCTTGTATATTGTCAATACGGATTTTATCATTGAATTTCAGAATCATATTGTAAGAGACCTGTTTGGAGGCTCTGTGGGAAGTAACTGTTATAAGAGTATTTTTAAAAGAGATACCCCCTGCAGTTTTTGCCTCATGCAGGCATCCATAAGTGAGAACTGCAGCAAACAACTGGAGACCGATTTTTTAAATCAACGGCAGTATGATATTCTTTTTTCTCCTTTTCAGGAAGCAGATAAAAAAATAAAATCCGTTGTTGTGATGAGGGATATTACTGAAAAAAAACACCGCCAGGCCGAGGCCATCCGTGTCGGCCATCTTGCCTCACTTGGCGAACTTGCTGCCGGCGTTGCACATGAGATCAATAATCCCATTACCGGCATCATCAGTATTGCTGAAATCCTTACGGATAAATTCCATGAACTTGGCGGAGACAAAACAATCCCGGAACGAATTATCACTGAGGGAGAACGAATCGGAAATATCGTCAAAAATCTGCTTGCCTTTGCAAGGGATAAAAAAGAAGCCTGCAGCCCCACCCATGTGAAGGATATCCTCAAATTGACGCTTGAACTTGTGGAAAAACAGATCACCAAGGATGGAATACATCTATCCGTCACTATCCCCTGTGATATTCCCCGGATCGATGCACGCAGTCAGGAAATCCAGCAGGTTTTTTTGAATATCATCAGCAATGCCCGTTATGCCCTGCAGAAAAAATATCCAAAACCCCATGAAAACAAACGGCTTGTGATCAATGGAGAAACAATCAAAACGGGGGGGAAAGAATATGTACGCGTCCTATTTTATGACACGGGCCTGGGAATCTCAAAGGATTTCATCAACAGGGTGGCAAATCCCTTCTTTTCAACCAAACCCCAGGGGGAAGGCACGGGACTCGGGCTTTCCATCAGCCACGGCATTATCAAAAATCATGGGGGAAATCTCTGGTTTGAAAGTCAAAAAGGTGAATATACACAAGTGATTGTCGATCTGCCCATTCATAAAAACCACTCATCACAGGTGGACATATGAAATCAAAGATCCTTATCGTTGATGATGAAGAAAATATCCGTTTTGGTTTTAAAATGATCCTTGCAGATCAGGGCCATGATGTCAGGACGGCCATGGATTTTGATTCAGCCCTGGAGATTATCTCAGATACTGAACCTGATCTGATCATTACGGATATTATCCTTGGGGGCCATACGGGAATCGATCTTCTCCATGAAATAAAGAAACAACAGTTGAACTGTCCTGTTATCATGATCACGGGTGAGCCCAATATTGAGACGTCAGCCGAGGCCGTTCGCCTGGGCGCGTTTGATTATATAACCAAACCGATTCGAAAAGAAGCGCTTTTACGCATCACGGCCCATGGTCTTCAACACAAAACCCTTCTGGACCATAAAAAGCAGTTGGAGATGGATAATTTAACGGTTCGCCGTAAAATGGAGGCCATCTTCCAAAGCCTGAAAGATGCTGTTATCACAATTGACCATCACCTGCAGGTGATGGAGGCCAATGATGCCGTGAAAAATATCTGCGGATTTTCTGCCAAAGAAATTATCGGAAAAAATTTGGCTGAAATTAAAACGTTTTGCAATAAGGCATGTATGGATATTGTGAACAAGACGTTAAAGAGCCAAAAAACAATTGAGGAGGTTAGAATTGAATGCCGGCATTCCGGGCAGAACGGGCAGGTGGTAATTTTAACGGGTTCTCCGCTCAGGCAGGATGGCAGCAGCAATTCAGCCGGAGTGGTGCTGGTTGTCAGAGACATCACACGGCTTACAGATTTAGAACGGCAATTGGAAGAACGTCATCAATTTCACCGGATCATTGGAAAAAGCACCCGGATGCAGAAACTGTATGCGCTCCTGGAAAACCTTTCAGAAACAGACAGTACGGCGCTGATTACCGGTGAAACCGGAACGGGCAAAGAACTGGTGGCCCATGCCATTCACTATAACAGCGCACGTAAAGAAAAACCGTTTGTAAAAGTCAATTGCAGCGCCCTGGCTGAAAATCTTCTTGAAAGTGAGCTGTTCGGC
>Ga0180007_10000720_pt1 | contig 51596 bp, 41 predicted proteins | sample MM_PC_MetaG_FD_121122 | JGI IMG/M metagenome (GOLD analysis project Ga0180007, IMG submission 121122) | Groundwater microbial communities from the Aspo Hard Rock Laboratory (HRL) deep subsurface site, Sweden - MM_PC_MetaG | ecosystem: Environmental > Aquatic > Deep subsurface > Groundwater... | reverse complement strand
TGCAAGCTTAAAACTAATTGCTATGATGGCGGAAATCCATTTGGGCTCTTTTATGATTCAGGTAATTGTTTGGGTGTTTCAAACCGTAACTATTGTTATTATGATTATTCAGAAACCAGCATAGACAATTGTATGAACTGCAGCACACTTGATGATTGTTATGATTATAACTCAGAGAGTGCTTGTTTAGCTGATAATTGTTTAATTGCAGGGGCAAATTCATTTGGCGTAAACAACCTTTGCCAATGGACGTATACTTATGAAGAATTTGGAAAAGGAATATGCTATGATCCAGATTATAGCGGTGGAGACCATTGTGATTTGTGTAATAAAGATTCTGGATTGTTTTACACATCAAACTGTTATCAGAATATATGCAGTAAGTTAGGCTCTTGCTATTCTGATGATGCTTCGTGCGAGCAATGCACAAATAATATGAGGTGTGAAACGTATGATAATGAAGCTTCTTGCGTGAATGCTGATTCATCTGGGGCAAGGAATTCATCTATTGTGGATGTCAATGGATGCCATGTGGGTGTAATAAAGAGCAACGATGCCTGTGGATTAGGGACTTGCAAATGGGGGGATCCTTTGGACGGGGTAGCTGGAAATATAGGCTGCTTTAAAGATGCCAATGATGATAAGATACCTGATTGTAGTTTTGGAGAAGAATTATGCAAGGAAGATTCAGAACCATTTATCACTGTTCCTCAGAAAGATATTCCTATAATGAATGCCCAAGGCAATGGCATTACATTTTATTTAACTGAGGGGGGAATGGGGGAGGCTTTAAGTTTCTTTTTCTGTGTAGATAAGGATAATCTATGCTGTCCGATTACTCCAAAGAGCATAAATGAACCAACCACCTTGCCTAATGTTGTTATCAACCCAATCTCTGATGCTCCCATCATATTTGAATTTGATGAAGTAGGCACATATTTCATAAGGTATTATTCTATTGACTCAAACAAGAATATAGAAGAAGTGAAAAGCACAGAGTTCTTTGTGGATCCTATTGCTCCAACAATGAATTTTGGCGATTATAATTATAATACCCTTACCCATAATTATACTCTGATTGTAGCTTCATCAACAGAATATGTAAAGTGCCAATATAATCTAAACAATATCCCAGGGCCATCAGATACTAATTTTGATACAATAAACAACACATTCTTCATAAGATTCCAGGATTTGGATGATGGGGGTTATGTGTTTACAACTGTGTGCAATGATACTGCAGGCAATTCTTTGAGGACAGACTATCCATTCTATATAGACGGGGTTCATGATATTATAATACACCACCCCACTCATGAAATATTGAATGACCAGAATGTTAAATTCAGCTTGACTACATTGGATAATGCCACATGCACTTTACAGGCTGTTGATTCCACTGTAAATGGAATACCCTATAATGAGTTACCAGGTGGTATAGTTTTGATGGATAGTGTAAAAACCCCTGAAGATACCTTCAATTATACAAAAACACTTGACTTACAAAAAGATGTGTCTTATATTGTAAAAGCAGTATGCACCAGGGCTACTGGATCAGATAATGATTATTTCTTATTTACTATTGATAAGGCTTCTCCAGTCACTTCAACTTCTTTTGATTTTAATGCATGGCATAAACTTGATCCTAGTACTGGATTAGTCACGATAGATTTTAACTGTATCGATCCAAATATCAACGGAACTCCTGGCGAATCAGGATGCAGCAAGTTCCATCTATGCGAAGATTTAAACTGTTATAGGATTCCAGGAACGCCTTATCAGATTTCTGGATTATGGAGCTATCCAACAGCTGTGGATGACCGACGAATATCTTATTTCTCTGAAGATGGTATTGGCAATAAAGAATTGAGCACTGCCCATATAGATAAAAGGATAAAGATAGACGGCAGCGAGCCCACTATAAGTATAGTCCTACCTACTAATAACTTTGCTTCTGCAAGGGACCAGCTAATCAGGGTTACTGCTGATGATACTCCTTCTGGAATTGACCATGTAGAGATAAAATTAAGAGGGATTGATGTACTGAAGATAAATATATCCAATGCAACAAGGTATGGGGACTCTGCAACATATAACTTAAATGTCCAGCTTTACAATGGGCAGAATGAGATAATTGCAACTGCGTTTGACCAGGCATTAAATTATCGTTATGTTACTAAAGATATCTATCTTGATGTTTATGCGCCTGAAATAGGGCAGATGAGCATATTTTCTTCTGGTGTTGATGATAATCCTTTGAATGATGTTTATGAATATAGGGAGAACCTGTCATTTGATGTTCAAATCAAAGATGAGGTTACTGTGATTGGTAATTTGAGGCAGGGGGTCGGTGTTGATAATTCAAAAGTGAAGTTGATGATATTTGATTCGAGCAATAATCTTATGAATTGGACTATGATGAAAACAGGGGAGAATGATCATTACTATAATAATGTCACAAAACAACTGCCTGTTGGAAGATATAATGCAACTTTAGAAGCTTATGACCAGTTCAGTAATTATGCGAATAAGTCGTTTGAGTTTGAGGTTAAAGATACAATACCTGCTGATTTTGTATTGAAGGTTAAGGATTTATCTGGTATAGTATTATTTGATTCTTCACCCGGGGGAGTTAAGCAGGCATTGAATGCAGGAACTTATAATTTAACTATAGAATGTTCTGAAGATGTGATGTTTACTTTACTAAATTATACATTTGATTCTGATTATGGGGTTCAGAAGATATTAGTTCCATTGTCTACGCTCGATAATAAATTATTTAATGGAACTTTAAAGATACCTGATGATTCTCTCTTGATTGATTATTATCTAGGTGAGCATGATGCAAGATTTAATATTAAGATTCAAGAATCGGCTGATGTTGTAAGGATTGATGAAGTTCTGTTTACTATAGGTGTTGTCGGGCCCAACTCGCCAGTATTATACCTCCCTTATCCTGATAAATTAGAAGTTTATGGCACTTCTTTAAAAGTAACTGGAGATACAAATGCTGAACCTGAATTAAATGTTTATCTTTATAGGGATTCTTCTTCTTATAATCAAGTAGAGTACTCAACTACTTCTTATGGGGAGCCTACACTTAATCCCGCATTGGGGGGTATGGATCCAAAAATAAGAGAAGCACCACCTCAAAAACAAGGTACATATATGCCTGGAGAAAAAGACTTGTACATCCAAGGATATAGTTGGTTTAACATATTTAGGGTTGATAATGGAAATCCTTACAAATATGTGCAGCTTGGAACCCAGAACCAATTCTATGAAGTTAATTATACATTACAAACTAGAATACAGGGTTTAGAATATACCAAGGTTGCACTAAAAACAGGATTAGATTCTATGGTTTCTATAGATACTTCTATAAAATCCTATAGTCAAAGTCATCCTGCTGGCTACTTTGAATTAAATGTAGATGATATTGAAGTGGGAGAAAATGACTTTACTGCAATATCTGTTTCCAATGCAGGGGTAGCGGGAGAAAGTTCTTTAGTATATACTGTCGTACATAAGTTAAACTTCACATTGAAGGTCTATGATTCTTCAAAACATTTAGTGTTTGATTCTTCTTCAGGCGGAATTAAGCAGAGCCTGAATGCAGGAACTTATAATATAACTATAAACTGCTCAGAGCCTGTTGATGGTGTTTTATTGAATTATACATTTAAATCGTACGATATAAATATTTCTTTATCTTCTGGTGATAGACAATTTTACAATGGAAATTTAACAATACCTACGCCCCCTTTAACAGTGTTAGATTACATGGGGCAAAATCCTGCGCAATTTAAGGTATCTCTTCAGGATTTAGGGGAAATAGTGAAATACAGCGAGATTTCATTTAATATAGATGTTGGCGGACCAATTGCACCTACTTTATATATACCCAACAGGCCGCCAAATTCAGATTATACACAGCCCAAGATAGTGTACCATAACACTACTTTAATTGAGGGAACTACAAATTCAGGTGGGCCATTAACTGTATCATTGTTTATAGATAATAGCGGTGATTGTTCTGCAACCTGTAATAAACAAACATCATCTGCACCATATCCAGAATTAAATCCTTTGTTGGGGGAAAACCTACTTACTGTTAGGAGAAGGGCAGATTCAGATATCACTCAATTCCAAATTGGAGAATTTGAGCCGCAAATATATATTTTAGGAGACTTTAGGGGTAAGGTTGATTCTACCTATAAGTATGTTGGATTTGGAACAAGTCCTGAGCAGTATTATAAGATTAAGAACCCATCGTATACTTCTACATTGTGCTATGGAATAGCATGTACTGCCTTAAAGCTTGAGGGCTATCTTAAAGAAGATATAGATGTTGGCTCATATCTGGGGATATATGATTCAAATGTTTCTGGAGGTTATTTCTCATTTGAAGTAAATGTTACTCCAGGAGATAATTATCTCTCTGCAAGGGCATATTCCATTGAAGGGATTCCAGGCGCACAGTCTGATGTTTATACAGTGAGTTATGATAATTCCCCAATAAATATTACTCAGATTAGTCCAACATACGGCCAGACATTATATTATACTGATGTATATACTGGATCTCAGCCACATATCACAATAAATATTGAAACAGAGATTGATGCGAAATGTAATATCACTAATAGTGGCGGCAGCAAGATTGCGAAATCTTTTAGCTATGTGATGCAGTCTGGTGATAATAGGCACCATGCTTTTGTTTTGGATTCAGGTTATTGCGCGCCTGGTGGAAAATTCTGCTATATAAATGATGATGCAAATTCAGGAATAATATATCATAATCATACTATAAATTGCGAAGCTGTAGGGAGAGATATTCCTGCTGAAACTAAGACTATTTGTTTTGGCGCTGCAACTTATTCGAGTTTGAGGCCAGGAAGCAATAACATATGCTCTGCAGGAGTAAGTTCTTGCAGCGGACAGTTCCCTACTGATTGTTCTGGAGGGGATATTCCTAATTGCATTGTGGGGAGCCCAATAACCCAGAATTGCTTATGCATGGGTATAGAATATCCAAGCGGTTATTGCTGTTCAGGGGGGTATTCAGCGAGCGAATGCATTACGGGGGGCGATTGCCCACAAGGACAGATATCTTCAGGATGCAACTGCGGAGGCAGTATTTATACATCAGGCTATTGTTGTTCAGGTGTTTATTCTTCAAGCCCATGCCCTACTTCAGGCGTATGTTCTCAGGGCCAAATATCTGGCTCATGTGATTGCGGGGGCAGCACTTATACATCAGGTTATTGCTGCTGGGGTTATTACAGCTCTACTGCAAGTTGCTGTCCTGAAACTATAATATCTTCATGCTTATGTGACGGTCAAATAAGAGATATTGGTTATTGCTGCGCAGGAATCTATAGAACAACCCAATGCAGCACTCAAGGTACCTGGGTAAGATGAAATTAAAAGAATATTTAAGGATTGGAATTTTAATTTTGGTTTTTATTACTTTAATCTCTATAACTTACTCTTTGGTTTATGGGCCTGTGCAATGTGGTACTCTATTTTGTTATTCATTTAGTATAGATGGTATAGGTACATTGACAAATGATTTCCAACCAATCCATACGATTAAGGTTGCGTCTGCTATAAGATATGAACCTGATCTAACTTTGACCTATATACAGAAAGGGACTATTCGCAGGGTTGAAAATACTGATTTTCAATTGTCTAGAACTCTTGTTGGTAATGAAGAAACCTGGGCTTTTAATTTTGCAAACAGCTTGAAGCGTTTAGATACAGGCAGCTATACTTTTTATACTACATTTTATAATCCAAACAGCCTTTCAGATACAATTACTTATACTTATACTTATCTTATCGATATAACACCCCCCACAGTTGATACAGTAAGGTTATTCCAGAATTCAACTGAGAAAACTGATTTTATGATTGGTGAAAATAATAATGTCAGCTTTCAGGTTACTGTTAAAGATTTAGATGGGGAGTCCAGCGATGCGGTGCCTGAAACTCAAGTTGTAAGTGTAGAATTATCTTTAGACGAATCTACTACTAAAATTCCACTTGTTAAACAGACAGACGATGCTTATTTTGTAAATCTGGGCATTTTATCGCTTGGTTTACATAATGTAAGGTTTGATGCTTATGATAATCTTACTAATCTGAATGATACTGTTACTTATTCTTTTAGTGTAAATGATATTACCGGGCCAGGGATAGAAGTTTTATCGCCTAAAACTGGAGTTACTAGTGATGTTCAACCAATTATAAAAATTAGGACTACAGAGACATCAACCTGTAAATTATATGATTATAATTATCCCGATACACTTCTTGGAAATTTTATAGCAGAATCAAATAATGTATACAGAGTAACCTCACCTACGCTTGTTGAGGGACAGACACGCTCTTTTAATGTTAGTTGCAAAGATGCAAGCAATAATCCTTCGTCTATTAAGCTGGATATACTAAAAGACAATGTGGTTCCTCTTTTAACATCATTAACTTCAACAAGAGGGACTAATATAGCAATGAGAGATGCTAACAGCCAGATAACTTCATTAGATGTTGTTACATCAAAAGAAACAATATGCAGGAGAATCGGCTATCATTATAATTATGGCGTATCACATACACCTGTTTATGAGGATATGATTCCTTTTGATAATATCAATTATGCTGGAAATCCTCTACAAGATATAACTAATGATATAGATGGATTATTAGATGATAACCAAGGCAACAACTTTAGGTTTTATGTCAGGTGTGAAGCAAAAAGCGGATTGAAGACAACTACTTTGGATTATATCGATATAAATGTTACAGTTGGATCGCTTTTGGCTGTTACTAAATCACCTATCGGGGTTATAAACAATAAAGATCCTTATCTATCTTTGGAAACTAATATTGCATGCGATTGCCAGTATCAAGACCAACAAGGAGCTGACTGGCAATTATTGGGCGAACATTCTACTTATTTACATACCAGCTCACAGAAACAGCTGACTCAGGATGGAACTTATAATTATCCTGTAAGGTGTTATACTGGGGCATATTATGAGGATCCTGCTGAGGGTACTGCCAGATTTGATACAATCATTTCTTTTGTTCTAGACACAAAAACAGTTAAGCCTGTTATAACCAGCGTGAAAGATGTTAATAATGTTCAGGTTATGAACAGCAAGACAAAGGAAAATGAGTTTATAGTAAATGGGACTGCAGAAAGGAACTCTACAGTCAATGTTATTGTTAAGGATAGCAGCGGCGCTTTAATCTTTACAGCCTTAGTTGATACTACCCAGGATGATGAGTTTTTTGCTGAAATTTATTTAGGGGGTTATGACAGCAATTATTCCATATACGCTAATGTTACTGATATTGTCGGAAATAAGAATATTTCTGGTGCTGTTTATGTTATAAGGGATACTACTGGGCCGATACAGCCTATAATGTGGGGGTTGCCTAAAGCTACAAACAATCCCAATATTACCTTGACAGGGTATATAAATGAGACTGGTAATATAGAAATAAGTGTAATATCTAATGAAGATTTGTTTGGGCATTATGTAATACCCACTACTATTGAAAACTCTGCCTTTTTAACAAATATTAATTTGATGGACACTTCAACATCAAAAAGTACTTATAGTATTGGTAGTGATTTTATTTGGATAACTGATAACGATTTTAGTAAGATAACCAATAACAACTTTGTTGAATTTTCTAATCATGATCTAAACTATTATGGGAGATATGATATAACTTCGGTTCAGGATATCGATTGGCCATTCAATACTAAAGTTTATATAACCCCTAACTTAATTAATGAAGTTCCTACTGGATCTTATATGCGTGTTTATACCACTAGATATCCATCTGGATGGTTTAACAAATCTGTGGAGTTGTCTGAAGGATTAAATGATATATATATCAGGGGAATAGATTCTTTGATCCAATTGGGAATTCCTAAGATAATCAGCATAATTAAGGATACAACTTCTCCAAATATAAATCCCGGATTTAGTGGAATAGTTAGTGATAATAAAACAATTGTAAGCGCAGGAATAGCTGATTCTCTTTCTGGCATTGACAATGATTCAATAAGGATGAATATAATCGGTCCAATAAACTGCACTGATCTGAAAGCTACTGAGGATATTGCTTTGACTCGCCAGGAGGATAAGGTATCATTTGATATTACTTCAGTAAGCGGTTATTGCACTAATGGCGCAGATGAATATCCCAATGGAAATTATACTGTAAACCTGACTGTTGCTGATATGGCTGGAAACATCAATAATACCCAATGGAAGTTTGAAGTTAATACTAATGTTGCTGGAATAAGCACTTTTGCAGTCGATTCTGGTGTTGAAAGGGGTGGAAAATGGTATAGCAAGAATGTCAATTCGATTAATGTATTGTTCAATAGCGAGGTGCAGGTTACTGATAGGAAGTTGCATAACAAGGATACTGGAGCAGAAATTGCTTTAACTTCTGTTCCTATGGAGGGCAATTTATTTGTTTATAACCCTGCTTCAATGCCAGATGGGAATTATTCATTCAACATAACTGCAGAGAAGAAGATGGGGGGTGTTTTCCTTAATCCTACTACATTTATCAGGGAGATTATTATAGATAATAAAGCGCCTTTTGTTGTGCATTCTTCATTCAGCTCTGCTTTAGATACTCATAGCTACAGCCAGAATCTTACTGTTGAGATACAGGTTAGCGATAATACTTTTGTAAATGAAAGCGATATCAGGCTGATGTTGCTGCATGGGACAAGCCCTTATGAAGGGGGAGATATCTTATTTAGTCCTGTAAGCGGAAACCTTTACAGGGCTAAAATAAATTCAAGTTTATTTGAATTTTTAGGATTAGGAGAATACACTCTCAAATATTCTGCAAAAGATATTTTGGGCAATATCAATGATAGTGTAACCAAGGACATTACTGTAATAGATGATGTTGATCCTTTGGTTGAAGATAATTTCCCAACAGGGACAATGAAGAACAAGTCTTTCAATATAAAATCAATTATATCTGAATATAGTGATCTGCAGTCTGTGCAGTTAGTTATAAACGGCAATTCGATCCCTATGGCAAATTCAAAGCAGGTGGATTATGATGGGGGTTATTTTTATAAGAACGAAACAGAAGTTCCAACATTTCCCAATAATCATGTGATATTAGAGGTTATGGATGTTCATAACAATCATTTATCTTTTTCATGGGATTTCACAATATACAGCAGAATGACACAAGTCGATAAAATATATCTGGGAAGCGAATCTGTTGGCACACAGATAGGAAGTTATACAAATCTAGACATTGACCAATACACACTATGTGCTGATTTCACTACAGATGTAAGTCTTACTAGTTCTTTTGGCCTTAACATAAGCGGACAAGCAAGACTTATAACCCAGAAACTAGGATTAGGAAAGAAATGCTATAATCTTAATCTCCATAATAAACTTATTGAGGGCAGTTATGTAATCACTTTGAATTCTGATAAGGGTGAGATATTCTATATTAGATTTATTGTAGACAGGACAAAACCTATTGTGATTGTTGATCCTATTGCAGTTACAAAAGAATCTACTGCAGTTATAAACGGAACTGTACAAGATGATAATCCATTTACAGTGATGGTTGATTTAGATGATGTAAACATGAATGGGAACAGATTTGACAAAACAGTGAACCTAAACGAAGGAGACAATATATTTACAATAACTACGACAGATGCCGCTGGAAACCAGAATACGACCACTATAGCGATTGTGAAAGATTCTAGCGGGCCTGATGTTTTAGAGGTTAATGCTATAAGTTCACCGACAAATAATAACTTAGCTATTATATCTGGTGTTACAGAGGCAGATGGAAAGGTTGTTGTTTATAGTGAGGTAGACACATTATTAACAGAAGCGCAAGCAAGCCAACAAGAGATATTTTATGACTGCACTTCTCTATCTCAGAAAGTTTCAAATACCCAGTTAAGGTTTAATGTCATTCCAGGGTATAGGGAACTCGATTATTTGAGGGGCATATTTGCTGCAAATAGGTATGTGTCTGTACTTGATGTTATGCCCAGATATAAGATAAGCTATATAGGGGTTGCTGAGGATTATATAACAGTAAACTTACAATCGCCTATACTGGAAGATATAGCTCCGACTACAAATATATGCGTTTACTCTACTCCTTTGCCGAGCGGGACATTTGCAACTGAGTCATTAGATCTGATAGAGGGCAATAACCTGTTTAAATTACATCCTTATGATAAATGGAACAATCATGGGGATGGTGCAATAAGAGAGGTAAATGTTTATTTGGATACAACACCACCATCAATAACCCCTGAGCAGCCAATAGGAACAATAAGCGAGAATAAGACTATAATAAAGGCATTGATTGATGGAACTGGTTCAGGAATAAACCAGTCAAGTGCAGCAATCAATGTAAGGGGGCCATGCAATATAAACAATATAGCTGGTGATGAGTTGGGATGGAGCGACAATGAAGTGACGTTTGATATTGGCGCAATACCTAAATGCAATCCAGAGGGGGAATATCTAAGCGGCTCTTATAATATTACATTGAATGTTTCAGATGAAGTTGGAAACAAGAATTCAATAAAATGGAATTTTACAATAGATACTAATGTGCCTTCAAGGCCTACTTTTACAATACCTTTGGCAAAAGAGCAGGGTGATAAACTGTATACTACTGATAAAATACCTATAGTAACTATAGCTTACTCTTCAAATGAAAAGATAAGCATAACCCAATCATTGTTAGATGGAATTGATGTAATTCTTACTCCAGATGCGAATGGCTATACATTTACTTACCAACCAATTACATTAACAGAAGCACAACATACAATAGAGATAAGTGCATCAAAAGAAATATCTCCAGGGGTATATGGGGGTTCAAATAAATATAGCAAAGGTATAGTTGTAGACTCAACACCACCTTCAATTGAAATTGGGCATACCTTAAGTTCCCAATACAGTTATACTCAAAACATTACATTAAGTATACAGCCTTCAGATAATTCTCCAATAAATGAAACAGATGCTAAGATAAACTTAATCAAGACCGGGGCATGGGGTAAATACATAAATCTAACAAAACAAGCAACAGGCAAGTATGAAACAAACCTATCCAACCTTGGCATAGGAGAATACTTCATAACATATTATATCAAAGACATACTAAACAACTTAAATGATTCAATACAGGAATCATTTAATGTTATAGATGATAAAGCTCCAGAAATAAAATACAATAAGCCAACTGGCATCTTAAAGAATAAATCAATCATTATAACCTCAAGCTTAGAGGATATAAGCATAATAGATTCTATAAGCTTAGATATAAATGGATATTCAGTCACTCCTCTAAGGGATGGAAACAATATAAGCTACAATCCTCCAGCATATATGTTGAATAATGAATCAGGAGCAACAATAGAGCCGGATAATAATGAAGTGACAATCATTGCAAATGACTCATTCAACAACATAGCTGAGCTTGAATGGAGATTCACTATATATTCTAGAGTGTCGCAGATAGACACAATAACCTTAAGCACACAACAGCAGCAGGAAGCAGTTACAATAAATAATGGTGGCTTTACAAATATAGGTTCAGACAAATACCTTATGTGCGTTGACTTTACAACACCCCCTGCAATAACGCAAGCAAGCTTAACACTTAATTCTATTTCTGGGAGGACCATAGCTGAGCTTAGTGCTTTGAGAACAGAAACCAGATACTGTTACATCTTAAATAATGCAAATTTAGAGCCTGGAACATATTCTATAACATTATCTTCAACAGACCAAACATACAATATCAACTTTATAGTGGACAGGAAAAGCCCAGGAATATATATTGATTCGAGCGTAGTTTCAAGAACTAGAAATACTAATGTAAATATAACTGGCACTTTTGTAGAAAACAATCTAGACTATATAGATGTTGATGGAAATCTTGCTCAGTTAGATGGAAATAATTATTCTTATGAGATTTCACTTACAGGAACAAGAACAATAACTGTAACTGCTTATGATAAGGCAGGAAACTCAAACTCTACTTCAATGACAATAGAGCTAGACCAAGAAGGACCTATAAGTTTGACAATAGATGATATACCCAGCCCAACTTCACAGCAAAGCACAACAATAGAAGGTGTTACAGAAGCGAGTGCTAGAGTGGAGCTTTATAGGGATATATCTACTCCATTAGGCACAGCAATAGCAAATCCAAGAGAAACTGATTATGGTGCAGATACATTGAGTTCTAATAGTGCACAGGGAAGCTTGATACTATACTTTATAGGAACTGTTTCAACTACTATATTCCAACAAGGTAGATTTATACAGATAGGAGATAGTAAAAATAGGATTGGAATAAGCGGGCTGATCCAGGCAAATGCAAATACAGTTAAGGTTACATTAGCATCTACATTGCCAAGGGATGTGCCTAAGGATACTGTTTTAATTAAAGTTTACAACACTTCATCGCCAGAAGGAAGATTCAGCTTTTCTTCGGTTGTTTTGATAGAAGGTGCAAATGATTTTGAAGTTTATGTTTATGATGATATTGGCAATTTGGGGGCTTCTGCAACACAAGATGTTATAGTGACATTGGATACAACACCACCATCAATAACCCCTGAGCAGCCAATAGGAACAATAAGCGAGAATAAGACTATAATAAAGGCATTGATTGATGGAACTGGTTCAGGAATAAACCAGTCGTCTGTTGTTATCAATGTAAAAGGGCCATGCAATATAAATAGTATAACTAATGATGAGGTTACATGGGATAATAATGAAGTAACCTTTGATATCAATGGAAGAACATCCTGTAATGGTAAGGATGAATATGCGGACGGCTCTTATAATATAACTTTGAATGTATCAGATGCAGTAGGGAATAAGAATTCAATAAAATGGAATTTTACAATTGACACAAATGTGCCTTTGCAGCCTGTGTTTATTGTTAATGGTATTACTGTGTTGTCTGGGGAGCATTATATGGCTGAGACCAGGGGTATTGTAAAGATACAATTCCCAGACCCTGATGTAGACATCACTCAGTTTAAATTTAATGATGTTGAGAAAACAAGAGATGTTTTAGGAGGATACTTTAAAGAGTCTTTGAATCATTATAATTATACTGCAGATTCCTTGACAGATGGAACTTATACAATCAGTATCACTGCAGCAAAGAAGATTGGACTAATATATGGCGCTGAAAATAATTATGTTTTTGATCTGATCGTGGATACTGTGAATCCTATTGTTGGGTTGACTGCTCCGGCATATACCAATATCAATGAAGTTTCACTGGATATGTCTTATACAGATGATAATATCAAAGGGATAAACCTTACTGGTGATCTTGAAGATGCGCCTTTGACTGTTGATCTAAATACATTGACTGGTTATAAAATCAATCTGAGCGGGAGTAATGGAAGTAAGACTATAACTGCAACTGCTTATGACAATGCAGGAAATTCAAAAGCAAACACTACAATTATAATATTGGATTCTGCTAAGCCGATTGTTAGTGTAAATATAACCAATGCTTTCAAGGCTGGAGATAATTTTTACACTTCTTTGGATGTTGTTGAGGTTGAGTGCTTATGCAATGATAGTGTAATCGGAATTGATATTTCTGGATGCAGTGATAGCAATGTTGAGATGTATTATCGTTCGATTGATGAATTAAATTGGAATGCTGCTTCTGCTTCTTTTACCTTGCCTGTTGGCGCAGATGAAGACAAGACTTTTGAATTAATGTGCAAGATGAGGGATAATTCTGGAAATATTGGAAATGGGACTTCTTTGCTGAGGGTTGACAGGTCATATCCTTCAATCACTGTGCTTACTCCTTTGAACAACCGTACAAGCACTGCGGCTAATACTGTAAGGATAATGACCAGTGACCCATGTGCTTGTAATTTCTCCTGGCTTTCTGATTTTAGGGAAGGTTATGTTTGGGAGTTTGCTTCTGCTGATAATATTATCCATACATATCCATTTGATCTTTCGGGTGTTCCTGGATGGGATGAAGAAGATAAGATATATTATGTAAAATGCAATAATATATTTGGGAAAAGTTCTGTAATAAGTGTTCCTTTGATAATCGACACATTACCCTTGAACATAACTGGGGCAGTTTCCGGCAAAGGAGATTATTATTCTGACGATCCATCTAACACTATACTAGTAATGACAAATAAAGATTCTGTTTGCTATTACACAGACAGTTATGATTCCAAAACTTATAATATCACTACACAATATACTAAATTACATACGCAGACAAGAGATTTTAGCAGCGGAGTCCATAAATTGCTTGTTGACTGCACAGACCTTTCCGGAGGTCATGCTTTTGAAGCCAGATGGATTAACTTTACATCTAGTGCAACAGAAGTGTTAAGAATAATAGATAGTGGGCCTAATGGAAGAATAGCAGATAATACTCCTGGTTTGTGGGTTAAGATCAATAAAGATGCAAACTGCACTTTTAACTCTACCCCTTCAAGCGGGTCTTATTCTTATGTAGATGGCGGTTTAGTATATATTAAATATAAAAATATAACTGCTTCATTAGAGGAGGGTAATCATTCTTATATTGTGAGATGTGTATTTGCTACAATAGAGACAGATTTTTCAAATATCTTATTTAATGTAAATACAACTCCCCCTTTACCGCCTATTGTTGATTTGCCTTTAGACAATCAGATCGTTAAGAATAATTTGTTCATCAATGGAACCACTGAGAATGATGTCGATAAGGTTATTATTTTATTAGATGGAGCAGAAGTGGCTGTTTTAAATGTAGTTGATGGTAAATTTAGTGGAACAATAGATATGTCTGCAAGGAATGACGCAACATATAATCTAGAAGCAAGTGCGCAGTTCCCTGGCGGAGATCAGCATAGAAGCGATCCTACTACCAGAACAGTTGTTAAAGATACTTTATCCCAGATACCTATTCTTAATGAATTGTCAGTATCTGTTGGGTTAAATCATGTTGAAGTGAATGGAACTGCAGAGCCGAATTCACAGGTTATGATCTATTGGTCAAGTGTTTCTGGTGCTGATGGGATTGAATTAGACAATATATTATCAAATGGTCTTGGATTCTTTGAGGCAGATATAACCTTATTGGAGAAAGAAAATTTCATCTATTCTAAGTCAATCGATGCTTATGATAACCCAACAAGCCAGAAATCAAATGAAATAACTACCTATTATGATATAGAGCCGCCTTTGATAACTAGTATATTGCCTAATACTAACCAAAACCTTGCTCCTATCGAGATAAGGGCGCATATCGAAGATAATTCAAGTATAGTTAATGTCACTTTAACTTTAAATGATACTCCTATTTATTACTATAGCTTCCCTCAAAATAAACTTCCAACAAAATCATTACCTGGAATCATTGATTCGTACACCCCAACCGATAATGGAACTTATATGATAAATATAACTGCAAAAGATGAGTTTGGAAATACTAATTCATCTTATGGGCAGTTCCTGTTTGATACTGATATACCTTCAAGTCCATTATTCAATCTGGATGGGGTTCTGACAAACTATTCATCCCCTAAATTAGTTTTCATCTATGATAAAGAGGTTGCAATAGATTCATTGAATATAAGCGCAACTCCTATAACAACTTCAGATAATAAGGAGTTTAACTACACTACAACTGATATTGATGATGGATTACATAATATAGAGATAGCAGCGCATAAATTAAATGGAAATGGCGCTGTTGGAAAGTATTCTTTTGATTTTATAATTGATACTATTTTACCTACTGTGACAATCAGCAGTTCTGTCCCTTCAACTACTACTGTTGCTCCAGTTACAATAACAGGAACGTGCGGGGATAATCTGGCTCCAGAAGATCAAATTGAAATGAATATAGTACAAGGTACATACACTTTTGTAACTCATTGTGTTTCCGGGCATTATTCTAAGGAGATTAGGCTAAGTGATGAGAATGGAGATAAAACAGTAGTGGTAGTGGCCAAGGACTGGGCCAATAATACAAATTCTGCCACTAAAGTGATAAAGTTAGATACTGGAATACCTGAGGTTAATATTACAAACATAATAAACAATGGGGACATACTATTTGGGCAGATGCCATACAAAACAAACAAAGATCTAGTTACAATAATAGGTAATTATAGTGATGATAATTTTGATGATATATTTGTTATGATAAATAACCAGATTCAGAGCTCACCTCAACTTTATCTTGATAGGGCTGCCAAGGAATTTGAGCTTAATATCAGTTTGTCTGGATCGATAGGCGCAGAAACACCTTATGATATAATGATTTTTGCTAATGATACATTTGGGCAGAAAGGCAATGCCAGCGTTCTAATAACCTATGATATTGCGGGACCAAAGATAACTGCATTTGCGCCGTCTACAAATGTTACTAATGAGACACAGCCAACAATAAGCATAACTACAAATGAATATGCGACAGGATGCGTTATAAATTATTCATTGCATACAACAACCGGATACCAGGTCGATAGTTTTGAAACAGAGGATAACCTCTATTTTACCAAGAAATTATCCACATTGATAAAACACATAGGGGGGGGGACTTACAGCCAGGATGTTTATTTAAGCTGCACTGATAGTTTAGGCAATGAAGCAACTTATGCATGGCCGCTTACTGTAGACCTATCAAATCCCAATATTACTGGTTATGATATAGATTATTATGCCAGGGTTTTGATAGGTTATACTGACGATTCAAAAGAATTCCTTATAACTCAGCCGAAACCATTAGGTTTAGCAAAGATGAGGTTAACTGCATTGACAAATGAGGATACATTATGCACTTATGATTATCTGGGCAATACAAATAATTTTGAGAATTATTATGATTACTCTATGTCCAGCAGAACCCCTGAGATAATATTAGATGACCTGACTAATTATGAGTACACTATCATATGCACTGATAAGTCTGGAAGAAAGTCTGCTGCAAAGGAGATATCACTTCAGGTTAACACTCAACTGGTTACTGAAAAGCCAGTAATCAACCATCTTTATCCAAAAGACGGAATCAAGGTAGGTAATCGCACTATTTTATTCAATGGCACCATATTATCATTGACTCCAGGTGTAGACATAATTGACAGCTGGTTTAAGATTGATGATCAAGATTATCCTATCATATTGGCTGATGGTATCTATTACAATACATCTATAGCATTAACACAAGATAAGGAATATAATTTTACATTATTTGCTGAAAATTCAGAGGGATTAATGAGCAATTACAGCAGCTGGTTTATCATAGACACAACCCCCCCAACTCCCCCAGTGATAATAGCAGATGAAAACTTGGATTAAATTAATGTTTAAAATGGGAACTTCGTCAAAAAAATTAATGTTGTTTGCAGCTTTAGTTATTGTCTTAAGTACTGTGAGCGCTGCTGATTATACAGTCAGTGATGCAGATTGGGGGGTTATCAATGGTATAAGGCCGACTTTTCAGCTGGATTTTAATGATGAGCCTGATGATGTATATCTGACTAGCTTCAACCTTACAAATTCTTCTGGGGGCTTTGTTGATTATTTTACAAGCCCTTCTGAAACCCAACCTTCTAAAACTTATACATTTGGGCCAAAGGATTCAAATGTTTATTTAAGGAATAATATGGATTATACATTTAGCGTTACTTACAGGGATGATGCTGTACCACCTAATTACAGGACATCTGTGTATACATTTACAATACAGCATCCTGATCTGAACATTACTGTGTACATGCCGAGGTTTGGGATAACTCCTTTTAGTTCTGTCAATCTGACTATAAGAACTGTAAGAAATGCTGTCTGCAATTATAGCTTTTCTGGTTATAATTCTGGATATAGTTTTGATTCTACTGGGGGTTTAGAGCATAAAAAGCAGGGGGCTAGTATAGGTGGAACAACTTCCCTTTATGTACAATGCAGAGATAATTATCGGGGAATATACCAAAAAACAATACAACTTATTTTAGATTCTAGCAACCCTTCTATAAGCGCCAGTGCAAATGATGTAACAGAGTTTCCGTTAGAGGCTAATCTGGTTGTCAGCGCCAACGAGCCAGTAATATGCAGGTTTCATAATTCATCAACTGTTTTTTCTGAGATGATTAATTTTGACGGATATAATGATGCAGATGAAACTCAATATAAATCAAGCCACATTCAAAATTTAGATTCACAATATATCACTAACAGCAAAACAAACAGGTTCTTTGTTGTATGCAAAGACAAGTCAGGAAGGCTGTCTAATCTGGCAGATATCAGCTTTAATGTTGATACTTCAGCATCAGAGACAATAACTATCCATTATCCATCAGGCGCTTTGTCAAGCAACATATTGAGGTTTAATGCAACTACAAATAAGAATGCTGATTACTGTGAGTATAGCAACAGGTCTGATGCTGGTTTTGTTATTTTTAGTTCTGCTGGCAAGACGCATATAAGCTCGAATCTTGGAATTTTACAACCTAAGTCTTATACTTATTATGTGCAATGCAGATTCCACAATGAGTCTGGAGTTTGGTTTAAGTCTGCCAGCACTAATTTTGTGATTGATGACACTGCACCTTATATGGTTTATATCAATATGACTTATCCACTTGATAATTATACCGGTAAGACTTACAAAACTGATGAGATATGCGCTGATTGGAGGGGGGAGGATGATGAAAGTTCAATAGATCTGTATGGTTATTATGTTTATCGGGATACTTCAACTGATGAGCTAATTGATTATGGCACAGAAAGTTATGATTCAGATGATGAATACTGCATAGATGGGCTTGAATTGAATGATTCTCAGAGTTATTACATACAGGTAAGCGCTAAGAATGCTGTTGGGTTATGGAGCTCGAATATGACTAGTTCAACTATCTTAGTTGATACCAGCCTGTCTCCTGCTGGGTGCAGAAACAATAGAAAAGATGGAAGCGAGACAGATATAGACTGCGGAGGAAGCTGCACTGACTGCGGCATAGGGAAGAGCTGCAGTATAGACACTGACTGTTCAAGTAATTTCTGCAATTCAAGCAATAAATGCGCATCTGCTTCATGCAATGATGATATCAGGAACGGCAAAGAGACAGATGTAGACTGCGGAGGAAGCTGCAAGAAGTGCGAAGTTGACCAGTATTGCAGCAAAAACAGCGATTGTAAAACAAACAATTGTGATGTTGGCAGCGGCAAATGCGAAGCTGTAAGCAATAAGTGCGAAAATGATTTATTGGATGTTGGAGAGACAGATATAGATTGCGGGGGAAGCTGCCCTTTATGCGGGATAGGGAAAAGCTGTGATTCGTCTGCTGATTGTATTTCATCAGCTGAATGCAAGAATGGGGTATGCACTGGAAAAGCAGGAGATTCTGACGGAGATGGAGTCAAGGATGATACTGATAATTGCCCTGATAAGGCTAATGCTGACCAATCAGATGTGGATAATGATGGCCAAGGGGATGTTTGTGATAATGATTCAGATAATGATGGATTGCCTGATTCATTTGAGCAGCAGTATTTTGATTGTGTAACCTGCGTTAATCCTGATGATGATCCTGATGAAGACGGATTGACAAATCTAGATGAATATACGAGGAATACAAATCCTATAAAGAAAGATACAGATGGAGATGGTTATGGTGATAAAGAAGAGATAGATAATGGAACTGATCCATTGGACCCCAGCTCATATCCTGGGGGAGTGGGCTGGCTTGCATATCTATTGATGATACTTGGATTAGGTGGTTTAGGCGCAGGAGGTTATTTTGGGTATACTCTATTAATCAAAAAAGATAAGCCATTTATTCCTCCCCCTTCAGCTCCTGTCGCTAAGCCACAGCTAAAGAGGCCTTTGATGAGGCCTAGGGCACCTATAAGGCCGCATAACAGGCCGCCAGTTATGGCTCATCGTATTCCTAATACTCCTAATGCGCTAATGAGGCCCACATTACCTATGAGGCCTGTTGTACAAAAAGCAGCAGAACCAATAAAACCTAAGATAAAAATTTTGGAGAAAGAAAAGAAAGAAGATATATTTTCCAGGCTGTCTGCAATATCCAAAGCTGATAGGAAGGAACAAGTGCAGAAACATATAAACTCATTGAAGATGAATGATAAAGAGCTGAAAGAGAGAATAGAAAGGCTAAAAAAGGATTTGAAAATACCTATCAAGAGATAAAATGAATTCTAGAAAAAGCCAGATACAGACACAAATTTTCGTCTATGTAATTGCTGTTGTAGTCTTTTCTTTTATCATCATCTATGGGTATAATGCAGTCAGGGGGTTTAAAGAGAGGTCAGACCAGATCGCTTATATCAAGTTTAAGACAGACTTATTGTCTACTGTGAAAAGGATATCTCCTGATTATGGCACTGTTAAAAGAGAGGAGTTTTTTATTGGCGGGGAGTATAGTAAGGTTTGTTTTGTTCAGAATTATAAGCCGAATAAGGCGCAGATACTTAATAGTATAGACGATGTAAGTGGAGATCTTATTGTTAAGAACAGCGTTGAAAGCGATGTTAACAAAAATGTTTTCTTATTTACAACCACCTTGCAGGAATCTTTTGATGTTGGGGCTATAAATGTCAGCGGGGATGGTTATACTTGTGTTGATATAAAAAACGGCAAGGCAAAGATACAGTTTAAGGGCGAAGGCGATCATACTTATATATCTAATTGGGGGTGATTCTTATTAACTGCGATATGTGCGGCAAGGAAGACAGGCTTTTTAGGACAAATGTTGAGGGCTCTATATTGAGCTTATGCTCTTCTTGTTCTAAGTTTGGAAAAGTGATATCTGCTGTTAAATTTGAGAGCAAGAAATCTAAAAAAGAGATTAAGCAGGCTAAGCAGACTGAAAAAGAGCCTAAAGAGGAATATATACTTGAGATTGTATCTAATTATGGTGAAATTATAAAGAAAAAAAGAGAAGAGAAAGGAATAACTCAAGAAGAGTTTGCAAAGCAGATAAATGAGAAGATATCGCTGATACATAAGATTGAGACAAACCATCTTGAGCCTGGAATGGGATTAGCCAGGAAGATAGAAAAGTTTTTGCATATAAAACTGATAGAGCAGGGGAAGGTCAATCCAGAGCTTTCTAAACAGGCTAAATCAGAGACATTTACAATCGGGGATTTTATTAAAGTTAAGAAATAGCCTTTTGGAAGATAAAATATTCACATTCTTTTTCTTTTTGGCTGTAGACTGTTTTTAATTCTTCTTTTATTGAGTTTATCCATATTGTTGTTTCTTTTTCGCATTCTTTGTCAGTTTTTGGGCAGGGTAATATATCACAGGTGTTTAGCAGTATATGGTCTGCTTGATTTATTCTTGTTTTTAGCTGAGCTATCTTTTTTGTGTTGTATAATGGATAGTAAATGGGCTCTTCTGCTTTTTTGTCTGAGTTTGCAATGAAGATAGGGCTGCTTATCCAGATGTTTCCTGATGTTTCTTTATTATTTAGATAGTTTTGGAATTCAGGGTATTCTTTGAAGCTAGGTGCTGTTATCTGGGGTATTTCCCGGATTAGCCATGCGACTGTAATCAGGAAAATTATTGAGTATAGCAGAATTTTTTTCTTTTTTAATGGTTTTATACATGCGAAAATGCTTGCTGCTGTTATTATGTATAAATAAGGCAGGAATGCAACCATAAATCTTGTTTCTTTGTGGGCTATAGAGCTGAAGAAGATGAAGAATAACAGGAATATTGAGAGAAGGGTTATCTTTTTTTTGTTTGGTTTTATTATAATCAAAGGAATTCCTATAAGGGCGAGCATAACTATAAAGTTTTCTTTAAACAGGCTTAGAAAATAGAAGTTCAATGGCTGATTGAATATCCATCCAGTGTATTTACTCATAAACGATTGAAGCAGGAAAGGATACAATGGGTTTTTGTAGAGTATCAAGTTTAGGGTAAGATAAGGTATTGTGATAATCAGTATGCCGTAAGCAAGGCCTTTTATTGATTTTATCTTTTTCTTTTCTTTTATTAGGATTATAGTTAAGAGGGGGATTATTATGAATAATTGAAGAAACCTAGTCATGCAGCTTAGGCCTATGAATAATCCGGTTTTTAGGTAATCCTGTTTTATGAAGAAATGTACTGATACAAGGGCAAAGAATGTCGATGGGATTCCTGTCAGCAGTGTTGAGCTGTAGAATAAGAAAGTTGGGCTAAATGCCAATAGGAATGATGAAATTAGTGCTGTTTTTTCATCGAAGATATTTTTGGCTATCAAGTAGGTTAGGCATATGCAGCCTATACTGAATATTAATTGAAGCAGTCTTCCGAATATGATTGGATTTAAGCTTATTTTCCATAATGCCCCTAATAAGATCGGCCATATTAGCGGTCTTGAGGATTCCCATAATCCAACTTTACCTGCAGAGAATATATATTTGCCCATCTCCAGATAGACTGAGCCATCCCATGATATTCCTTTTTGAGTTAAAAGATGGAATAGCTTTATTGATAAGAATAAAATTAAAATAAAGTAGATTATTGATTTAGGCTGTTTGGTTTGACTCATTTTTTACGGGAGTGTAGCCATTACAGTTTGTGTCATTCTGATAGTATTGGCATATGTTGCTTAGCAATGCATTTTTGTCCATCAAACCACTGAATTTTTGTCCGACAATAACTAATGCAGGGTATTCTGTTATGTTGTATGTGTGTCTGAATATGGGTATCATTGGTTCGTCTTCCTGCTGAGCATCAAAAGAGAATATAAGCAGCTTGTCTTTGAACAGTTTCTTTAGATAGTCTAATACAAATGCCTGGTTTGCACAGTTTGGGCATTCTTTGTCATTTGAGTAGAAGTATAATATGGTGGCTATCTGGTTCTTGCAGATGTCTTTTGTCCTTCTTGCCAGCAACCAGTATCTTACCTGGGCTAGGACATAATCTCTTTTTAGAAGATTGAATTCATCTTTGTTTAGCTGGGTGTTCTTATCAAAACCTTCTAATCTTTTTCTTGTGGATTCAAGGTTTTTTATATTATCTTCAAATGTTTTTGAGACAGCATCGCAGTTATCTTCTTTGCTCAATTGGTCCACAAATGCATATTGGAGCTGCAAGCTGTTGTATTCCATGTTTTCATACTTACTTACTGATTCTATATAAGCTATTCTTTTGCCTTCTATGACCAATCCTAACAGAAGCCCGAACATGAAGATGCCTATTGTAATCACTGCTGCTAATATATATTTGCTTGTGCTTAATTCTCTTATTTTCACCACCTCTGCTTCTTTCCTATGGCCATCTCAAATAGTATGCCTACCCATATGATGCCTAATAACATGAAATAACCTATCAAGTATATTAATATTGACAATTTGCTGTATTTATTTACGTTTTCTTTTGTATGCTTATGGGATCTTACAAATATGTAGATTGATAAGACTAGCATGATTATTGCAGTGAGTATACTTGCAAAGTTTATGTCAAGCAGATGGAAATCTATATTGAAGTTTCTTATCAATGTGACTAAATCAAAGTTGACATATTTTAGCTGATTTATTGATCTCATAGGCAGCCAAAAATTATAATATGCCATAGCTCCAATTATTATTATGGATAATATGCCCCCTACCAATATTAACGGCATCTGTATCATTCCAAAGTCGCCATAGTTTTTGTTGAATATCATCTTTCTGTATTTGAATGCGTTGTGTATAGAACCCTTGTACCATCTGTTTCTTTGCCTGTATAATGATCTTAAACTTTGCGGGGCTATTGTAGTTACCTGGCCCTCTAATAATTGGATGATCCTGTAATGCTTGCTCTGCAATCTTAGAGCCATTTCTAAGTCTTCTGTAAGGTTGAAGTTTTCGTCGAAAGAGCCTACGTTCTTTATTATATCTGTTTTGTAGACGCTGAAGGGGCCAGGCGCAACATGTATGCAGTTCAGCCTGCTCATAAGTTCCTTATAAAACATGTTTATTATATATTCAAACCATTGCATTCTTTGCAGCAGGTTTTTTGGCTTTCTGACTTTCATCACAGGAAGGACACATGCTATATTATCTTCTGTGAAATAAGGCAGGATAGTTTTTAGGGCTGTTTTTTCTACAAATGAGTCTGCGTCCAGGCAGACAAAGAACTCCCCTTTTGCTCTCTTTAAAGCTGCATTTAAAGCAGCGCCTTTTCCTTTGTTTTTTTGGTTTATTAAGGTTATGTTGAATTTCTTGTTTTCTTTTATTATCTTTTCTGTTATTTCTTTTGTTTTGTCTTTGCTGCCGTCATTTACAACTATGAATTCGAGCTTGTTTATAGGGTAGTCTAGTTTTAGTATATCTGTCAATGTTGCTTTTATTCGTTTTTCTTCATTGTAAGAAGGTATAGCGATTGTTACAATCGGGAGTGTTTTTAGCTTTTTTTTGGGTTCTTGTTTTTTTCCTTCAAATAGGACTAAGAGCCAGAAGACTACAAAGTATAATGAGATGAGGTAAGCGAACCAGATCATCACTCGTATGAATGTTTCTGCTGGCATATCCTTGTTAAATTGGTTTTTTAATATAAATGTTTTGGATTAGTTGTTGGTGGTTTTTCTGCCACGCCTCGCCATTGTTTTTGCATCAACTCATTTTTCAATAAATTTATAATTACAGTTAGATTACTGTTTTGTATGGAAAACAAGATTCCTTCTGGGTCTAAGGTATTGGATAGGATGCTTGACGGCGGGTATGAGAAGGATATTATAACTACTATCTATGGCCCTGCTGGTTCTGGCAAGACTGTGCTTTGCATGCTTTGTTCTGTTAATGCTACGCGTAATGGGAAAAAGGTAATATATGTGGATACTGAAAACAACTTTTCTGTTGAAAGACTGAAGCAGGTTGCGCCTTATGATTATAATAAGGTGTTGTCTTCTATGGTTTTTTTTAAGCCAGTGTCTTTTGACGAGCAGAAGAATGCATTTGATGGATTGAGGAAGGTAGTTGACAATAAAGTAGGGTTGATTGTGGTTGATACTATATCTATGCTTTATAGGCTGGAGATGGGCAAAAGCGATAAGGTCTATGATGTAAATCGTGAGCTTGGAAGGCAGATCTCTTATCTTAGTGAGATTGCTCGCAAGAAGAGCATACCTGTTCTTTTGACTAATCAAGTGTATGCTGATTTTGAGGATAAGGATAATGTTAAGATGGTGGGCGGGGATTTGCTGAAGTACAGCTCTAAGTGCTTGATTGAGTTAAAGGTTACTGCTGCTGGGAATAGGCGGTGTATATTGCGAAAGCACAGATCTATCGAGCAGGGGAAAGAGATGATATTCAAGATAGTGCAGGGCGGGATAATCGGCACGAAAGAAGGCAAGGGGTTTAGGCTGTTTTGAGTTTTCTAAATTAATGTAGGCAATAAAATCGAAAGATTTAAATAAAGTTAATTAATCTTATTTAATATTAAATAACAGGTGATAGAAACAAAGTTTCTAGCACATCTTAAAAATTAAAAATTTTTAAAAGGTGAGAAAATGGCATTAAAGACATTCAATGTGGAAGAAACAGTTTATAAGAAATTTAGCGATTTGTGCAAGGGGAATGGTATGAGCATGAGCAAACAAGTAGAATTCTTTATGAGGTCTATGGTCGAAGAGGAGCCAGAAGTGAAGCAAGAGTATATCCAAAAATTAGATAGAATCCGGAAAGGGAAGTTCGTAAAAGTTGGAAATTTTGCAAACAGATATGGGTTGTGAATATGGCTTATGCTTTAGATATTTCAGAACATCTCGATAAGATATTCTTTAAATTATCTAAGAAAGACAAAAAGCAGCTAGAGATAATCAACAAGAAGGTTAATGAGATTCTGGAAAATCCGCATCGTTACAAACCATTAAAGGGAGATATGCATGGTGCATTTAGGGTTCATATCGATAAATCTTTTGTTTTAATGTTTGAGATAGATGAAAAGGATAAAGTTGTAAGGCTTCTGGATTATGATCATCATGATAATATCTATTGATTGATTAGGCTGTTTTAATAGGAATATTTTGAATAGGATTCAAATCCTTATGGTCTTCGCTTTGCTCTGACCATAAGGTTTTTAAACAGCCCTCTATTTACATGGGCTGTAAACAAGATGACAATAAATGGCCATATGAAGGAATTCAACAAGAAGAAAGAAGAGATTGAGCTAGATAAAGAGCTAGTAAAAAAACAGCACGAGAAAGGCAAGCTTACTGCTGAGGAAAGATTAGCTCTTTTGCTTGATGAGGGTTCTTTTACAGAGATTGATGAGTTTGTTGAGCTGAAAAGCCATGATTTTGAGCTTCAGAAAAAGAAAAAGGCAAGAGACGGGGTTATTATAGGCTATGGCAAGGTGAATAAAAGGCCTGTCTGTGTATATGCTCAGGATTTTACTTTTATGGGCGGTTCTATGGGTGAGATGCATAATAGAAAGATAGCTAAGGTTATGGATTTTGCACTTAAGATAGGATGCCCTGTAATTGGGCTTTTTGATTCTGGCGGAGCAAGGATCCAGGAAGGGATCAATGGATTAGATGGCGGCGGGCATATATTCAAGATGAATACTCATTGTTCTGGTGTTATTCCTCAGATCTCTGCTATATTAGGGCCATGTGCAGGCATTGCTGTTTATAGCCCTGCTTTGACTGATTTTGTATTTATGGTAGATAAGGTAAGCTATATGTTCATAACTGGGCCTGATGTGATAAAGAGTGTTACAGGTGAAAAGGTTGATTTTATGGATCTGGGCGGAGCTAATATCCATGGTAAAAAAAGCGGAGTAGCTAATTTTGTTGCAGGAAGCGAGAAAGAGTGCATATTGAAGATAAAGAAGTTATTGACATATTTACCTCAGAATAATCTTGACAGCCCTATGTCGATTGATATGGGGGATAGTAAGAAGAGGATGAATAATAGCCTTAATGATATTGTGCCTACTGATCCTAAGAAGAGCTATGATGTTAAGGATGTAATAACAGAGGTAGTTGACAAGAATTCATTTTTTGAAGTTCATGCAGAATATGCACAGAATTGTGTTGTTGGGTTTGCAAGATTGAACAATACTGTGATAGGGATAATGGCAAATCAGCCAAAGATATTAGCTGGATGTCTTGATATTAATAGTTCTGATAAGATAGCAAAGTTTGTAAGGACATGCGATGCTTTTAATATTCCTTTGATAAATTTTGTTGATGTTACTGGGTTTCTTCCAGGAACAGACCAGGAGTATAATGGGATAATAAGGCATGGCGCAAAGATATTATATGCTTATTCAGAAGCTACTGTTCCTAAGATTTCTCTTGTTATGAGGAAGGCTTATGGCGGAGCTTATATCGCTTTAGTATCTAAAGAGATGGGTTATGATTATGTGCTTTCCTGGCCAATGGCAGAGATAGCTGTTATGGGCTCTGAGCAGGCTGTAAACATATTATTCAGGAAAGAGATATCTTCAGCTAAGGGAGATAAGATAAAGAAAGAAAAGATCAATGAGTTTTCTTCTAAGTTTATGAACCCTTATGTTGCTGCAAAAGAAGGCAAGATAGATAAGGTTATTGATCCTAAGGAAACAAGGGTGCATCTGATAAATGCGCTTGAGATGCTTTTGTCAAAGAGAGAAAAAAGGCCTTCTAAAAAGCACGGAAATATTCCACTTTAAAATGCAAGACCTCAAGGTAAATATAGACGGCAAAGAATATACTGTTAAAGTTGATGAGATTGGTTCTGGAAAGTTGATGGTTTATTTTGATGGTGAATCTTTTGAGGTAGAAACTAAGTCTGATATTGAAAAGGAATTGTTTGAGCAGATCGAGGAAAGTTCTAACGAGTCTGGAAAGAAGAAAGGTGTTATTACAGCCCCATTACCTGGTATTGTGTTTTCTATTGATGTTAAAATTGGGGAGAAGGTTGTTAAGGGGAAGAAATTGATGAGCTTGATGGCAATGAAGATGGAGAATGAGATAATTGCTCATGTTGATGGTAAGGTAAAGGAGATAAAATCCAAGAAAGGAGATACTGTAAATAAAGGAGATATTCTTTTAGTTGTTGATTAAGAAGCTTCTAGTTCTTTCCACTTAAATTCTCTAAGTTTTATACCTTTTTTTCTTAGATGTGTTGTTACTTGTTTGTTTATCTCTAGGATATTTTCAGATTCCATAAGATATGCCATCTCTTCTAGTTCTTCGATGTTCATCTTTCTTTTTCACCTGAATTTTTTCCGAATAAGATTCCCGCTAATACATTCAATGCCCATGCTTGGAATACATTTATCTGTAATTGGGTAAAGTTCTTAAATATATAATTCCAAAGCCACATGACTGGAAAAGCAAAAATCAAACCGACTAAAACAGAAAGAATAACTATGACCAACATAGCATAGCCGACTTCAAAAACCCGCCTTAGGAGCGGAGTGTTTTTCAAAAACTTCATGCTCATAATATGTGGTAGTAGTTAGGGCTATATAAAGTTTTGTGTATTGAAAATAATAACTTGATGAGATGGATTAATAAATTATATAAAAAAAAATTAGATTATTTTTCCAAAACCGCATAATTTTTAAAATAGGATACGTTAACTATTTACTATGCATAAGCATATAACAGAGCATAGAGTAAGGTATGCTGATACTGATCATTTTGGTGTAGTCTATTATGCACGCTATCTAGATTGGTTTGAAGCAGGCCGTACTGAGATACTTAGGGATAAAGGAATAACTTATGCTGACTTAGAGAAAAAGGGTTTTTTTGCTCCTGTTGTTGAAGTGAAGGTAAACTATAAGAAACCTGCAAGGTATGATGATATTGTTGTTGTGGAAACAACTATCGAGAATATTGGGAATTCTTCGATTAAGTTTAATTATAAGGTTTTTAATAAAGAAACAAATGAGTTGTTGTGTGAAGCGTATACTGTCAATGTTTTTATTAACAAAGAGATGAAATCTCAGAGAATTCCTGATGATGTTAGGGGGGTTTTAAGTTAGTTTTGCACAATGATTGCATATGTCAAAATATGTGCCTTTAGGAACATTGCCTGCAAATGTTTCAGAAACCATTTCATAACGCATCTGAATCACTCTTATTAATTCTTCCTCTCGTTGAAAGATATCAGCAATTGTACCCCCCCTTACGGTACCAATAACTAATGATTTATCAGTGCACATTGGTGCAGTACAACACGGAAGGATATCTCCCTCATAAGACACGAAAAGATCAAGTGCCTGACTATCTACAACATTACATTCATAATTAACAGTGAATGGTGCATATTTAAGGTTCCTGTTTCTGCCACCTTTACCTACACTAAAAATGTTTAAATGAACTTCATAGTTAACTCCAGTGAATACAACGGGTTGATTTTGGTTTCTATGTAGTGCAATTAGATAATCTATGTTTAATGTTCCATCTTTTTGAAATAATTTATTTGGCGGCTTTACACCAAGTGGCAGGCATACGTCCCTTACAAACGAGATGATACTTTCATGGAAATTTTTGACATCTGCTGTTAGGTTCACATTAATTTTTTGGAAACCACAAGAAACCATATCTTCAATACTCAATTTTGTCCTCTCTGGCCCGCCAGGAAGGTAATTATTTGCACTAATATCACAACCATGCCACCTAGCTAAGCCACCTAATTCAACTAATGTATCTTTGAATAAAGTTTCTTCATCTAATGTGCGCCCGGAGGTCAAAAAACTAGCATAGGTATCTCTATCACTGAATAACTTTATGATATCATATAATCTTCTTCCGTCATAGTTATATAGTATGGGTTCACCACCTGAGATTACAACTCCTATGTCTAACTCATCATTCATAGCATCTCTAACTTGTTCAGCAACTGAGGTTAATAAAGAAAATTCCATTTGAAGGCCATCTATGGTTGAATCACTAACACAGGGACCACATTCTTTATCACACCTTTTAGAAATTTCAACTAATACCATTCGGTATTTCTCGTTTCTTCCTTTTAGCATAGAACATCTCCTTCCCTTATTGTAATCTTCTTTCCTTTCTTATCTTTTAAAATCAAAAAACAATCTTTGTCAATATCAAATGCAATTCCCTCATAGGTCTTGCTTAATGTTTTAACTGTGATTTTATCTCCGAGGAAAGAGCTCTTTTTCCAGTCATTTATGATCCTATCTGGGTTTAATGGAGTTAGATAAGATTCAAATTGGTTTAGAAGCGAATTGATTATCTGTTTATTGTATATTTCTTTTTTTGTTATCTCTCTTAATGAAGTTGATTTGTATTTTAACTCTGTTTGAATCTTATTGTTTGTGTTAATGCCTATTCCCACTATCGTTTTGTTGTTTTTTATTTCTGTGAGGATTCCAGAGAGTTTCTTTTTCCTGTAGATAAGGTCATTTGGCCATTTTATCTTTATCTGCTTGTTGTTTATTGCCTGTTTGGCTGAGAGCGCTGCTATGAATGTGTAGAGTTGGGGGTTTTCGATGATTGGCAGAACTATTGACATATAGATTCCGCCTTTTTGAGAGATCCAAGGTCTTTGAAATCTTCCTTTTCCTTGTTTTTGCTCGTCTGCAATTATTACAGAGTTCTCTTTGAAGCTGATTGCTTTATCATTTGTAGAATCTAGTGTTTTAAAATGATGAATATTAAACATTTTCTTCAAAGTTGTTTGCTGATTCATACTTTGCAGCTGATGCCCATGCGCTTTGCTTGTTGTTTGAGTTATTGTCTAGGTGTTTGGCTACAGCTGTTGTTACTATTAGGATTTTTTCTTTTTTTGTCAATCCATTCTTTTTTGGCTTTTCTGATTTTAACTTATCTAAGATATGGTATTTTTCTATGAAGTTTGTTGTTAATTTTCCTTTAAGGAATGCTTTACTGTCTAAGACTGCTTTGTGGAAAGGTATTGTGGTGTCTACTCCCTCAATTATGAATTCTTCTAATGCTCTCTGCATTCTTGAGATAGCTTCTTGTCTTGTTGAGCCTTTGCACATAAGTTTAGATATGAGAGAATCATAATGGGGGCTTACAACATGACCTGCGTGGCATGATGAGCAGACTCTTATTCCAGGGCCACCAGGGGGGAGATAGTTTATTATTGTGCCTGTTTTTGGGCAGAAGTCTTCTGCAGGGCATTCTGCATTGATCCTGCATTCTATTGCAGAGCCGTCAATCCTGATATCTTTTTGTTTGTATGCCAGTTTAGCTCCTGCTGCGATTTTTATCTGTTCTTTTATCAGGTCAACACCAGTAACCATCTCTGTTATGCCGTGTTCAACTTGAATCCTGGTGTTCATCTCCATGAAATAGAAGTTTTTGTTTTTGTCTAATAGGAATTCAACTGTGCCTGCTCCTTCGTATTTTACTTCTTTTACTATCTTTATAGCTGCTTCTCCGATTTTTTCTCTTAGTTCTGAGTTTAGCAATGGTGAAGGCGCTTCTTCTATAAGTTTCTGATGCCTTCTTTGGATGCTGCACTCTCTTTCGCCTAAGTGGATAGCGTTTCCTGATTTGTCTGCTAAAATTTGAAATTCAATGTGGGAAGGGTCGTCTAGGTATTTTTCCATATAGACTTCTTTATTTCCAAAGGCTGATTCTGCTTCTGACTGAGCGCTTTTGAATGCTGATTCTATATCTTTTCTCTTTCTTACAATCCTCATTCCTTTTCCGCCACCACCAGCAACTGCTTTTATTATAACTGGATAGCCTATGTCTTCTGCTGAGTTTAAAGCATGACCTTCATCTTTTAGTGCGTCTGTTCCTATAAGAAGAGGAATGCCCAGTTTTTGAGTTGTTTTTCTTGCTGTGTCTTTATTACCCATAAGTTCCATGGATTTTGGAGAAGGGCCTATGAATTTGATCTTGTTTTTTTCACATAATCTTGTGAATTTGCTGTTTTCTGCTAAGAAACCATAACCTGGATGGATAGCGTCTGATTTTGATTTTTTTGCTATCTTTATTATTTTTTCATAGTTTAGGTAATCTTTTGCTTTGCTGCCTATGTTGTATGCTTTGTCTGCGAATTTTACTGCTAAAGCATCTTTGTCCTGAGTTGAGTAGATGATTGTTGTCTTTATGTCTAGTTCTTTGCAGGCTCTTATTATCCTTAGCGCGATTTCTCCTCTGTTTGCTATAAGGACATTATTGAAGATTTTCTTTTTACTTATCTTTGTGTAGTCTTTTTCATCTTCTGGGTTTGTACGGCCTCTTGTGACCATGTCTAAGAATGATGTTGAGGATTTGTCTGTTATAATCTGGTTAACCTGGTTTTGGTCAAGGTTAGGGAGTTTGTTAGCTAGGTTTTTTGTTATTATGTCTGTGAAGCTGTCCATGTTTGGATTGTGGAGAAGCCCCTGATCTTTTTCTAAGGTTATGATATGGGATTTTATTACTTTCTCTATCTCTTCATAAACATAAGGCATCTTATCCTGGGTTGTTTTTACTAGGCCTTTTACTTTAATAAGGCTTTTTTCTGCTTTTTCCAGGATACGATTTAACATATCTATGAATTCTTTCTTTTTGTTTTTCATCAGGGTATATAGTTGATTGGTTGTTTAAAAATGTTAGCTTATTTGTTGAATAAGTTGTTTAATTTAAATCCATCAATATTTGAGCAAACCCACCAACAATAGGGGCGGGAGACGGACTTTGCTACGCAAAGTCCTACGGAGTACTCCAGGTAATTGTGAGCGAGTTCGCACGAGCTCACTCGCATTTACCTGCCAACCCTCCTCCCGTCTCCGCCGATGTTGGTGGGTTTTCTGCCTCTACCTAGGCGGTGGTTTTTATAGTGGTTTTTGGGCTGTAAACCCAAACTATTATGGGTTTTGGGCTTAATAAAACACAATATGTTGTGCAAAGCCCAACACCTTGTGTTTTTCACTTTGTCCCTTTTGGAATAAAATTCCAAAATCCTCAAACATAGTTTGAGTAAAACACAAGGTTTTTAAACGGTTTTAGCCTTCTAAAAACAGTAGATAAATAATAACCAGGGGTGTTTAATAATGAAAACAATCGACCAATTGAAGAATGAGAAAGGAGAGATAGATAGCAATGCGATCAAGCAGATAATTCCATATGAACAGCCATTTTTGATGATTGACAGAGTACTTAGCATGGATAAGACTAAGATAACTGCAATCAAGAATACGACTGCAAATGAAGAGTTCTTTAAAGGGCATTTTGCAGGATTTCCAATCATGCCGGGCGCTTTAATAGTAGAGGGTATGGGGCAGGCTGCAACATTGCTTTTGAGATATAATCTTGAAAATCACTGGGAAAAAGAAGTTCTTGCTTACAAGATAAAAGAGGCTAAGTTTTCTGCACCGACATTTCCAGGAGATCAGCTGAAGTATGAAGTTACAATGATCGGTAAAGACGAGAGAGGAGCATTGATGGGAGCTAAGGCAACTGTAGATGATAAGATTGTTGCTGAAGCACAGATGATGCTTGCTGTTGTTGACAGAAGGGAGTTTAGAGGAAACGCATCTCCTGTATATAAATAATTAAGTGATTCTTATGGAAAGGTATGTTAAAGGGGTAGGTATGACTAAGTTTGGTATAGAAGACAGACCTATCCATGATATGGCTCATGAGGCAATGACTTTAGCTTTAAAGGATGCTGGGATTACTGCTGCTGATATTGATGCTGTTGTTGTGAGCAATGTTGATACAAAGATAAATGATGAAAGGCAGAGGATGTATGGGCTTGCTGTCAGCAGCTTATTGAACAGGCAGATGCCTATAATTGTGGTTCCTGCTGTTTGTGGTGGTGGAGGGGCTGCTTTCTGGACTGCTTTGAGATTAAAGTATAACAATATTCTAGTGTTGGGTGTTGATAGAGTGTTAGCCAATACAACTCCTATGATAACAAAAGAGATAATGAATGCTGGTGATAATTTTTGGGAGCAGGAAGAAGGATTAGCGTTTCCTGCAATAAATGCATTAGTTGCTCAGCAGCATATGTTGAAGTATGGGACTACTGTGGAGGATCTTAATTTGATTGCTTACAAGAATCATTATCATGGGAGCTTAAATCCTAAGGCAAGGTTTTTTGGCAAGAAGGTTTCTCTCGAAGAGATAAAGAAATCACCAATTGTGGCTTCTCCTTTTAATCTATATGATTGTTCAATAAGTGTTAATGGGGCTGCTGCTTGCGTAATTTCAAATGATAAGACTGATGTTAAGGTAGAGGGTTCTGGGTTAGCTACTGATTATTTAGCGCCTTTTGAAAGAGAGGATATGACTATTTGGAATGCAACTGTTGTTGCTGGGAAAGAGGCTTTTAAGCAGGCTAAGGTTTTGCCTTCTGATATTAATGTTGCTGAGCTTCATGATGCTTTTACAATTGTTGAATTGATCGCTTATGAAGATCTAGGTTTTTGTAAAAAAGGAGAGGGTGGAAAGTTTATAAGAAGCGGTTATGTTAATCTTGATGGGAAGATGCCTGTGAATACATCTGGTGGTTTAAAAGCAAGAGGGCACCCTATATCTCCTACAGGTGTTTCGCAGATTGTTGAGATTGTTGATCAGCTTAAGGGAAGATGTGGTAAACGACAGGTTAAAGATGCTAAATTAGGATTAACACATAATATTGGAGGAGCAGGGGGAACAATTACTGTTCATATTTTTAGGAAACTGTGAAGGTGATGGAAATAGAATTTCCAGCACCTCCAAAAAATAAATTTTTTGAAGGTGATTAATAATGACAAAAAACATAAGATGGATTTGTGAAAAATGCAATAAGAAATGGATTCATCCAGTAGATACTTGCATATATTGTAGTGGTAAGATGAAGAAGCAGATAGGTACAACATTGAAGGTTATTGGAATGACTAAGGTGTTTACACCTTCTCCGCCGCATCCTATAATACCTTATAATGTGATTATGTTAGAGGATGAGCATGGAAATAGGATGCCTAAGAAAGTGATGAAGGATTATTCATTAGGTGATTCTTATTTAGATGTTGCTGATAGTTCTGATAATGCAGTTTCTGTTGTGAAGATAAAGTATGATTTTTATGAAGCTGTTAAAGAGGCTATCGAATTGATTGGTGATGTTAAGGTTGATGCTGCTACTAAGATATTGATAAAGCCTAATTTAAGCATTCCTGGTTATGCTTATATCGGGATATGCACTAATCCTAAGGTTCTTGATGCTTTGATTGAGTATATTATAGAGAAAGGTGCTAAGGCAGAGAATATAACAATTGCTGAGCAGAGTTTTTTTGTTCCTCTGGAGAAAGCTGCTTCAAAGTCTGGTGTTATTAATGTTATAAAGAAGTTTGGTGTTAAGTATGCTGATATTTCTTTAACAGAGTTTGAAACTGTTAATGCAAGAGAGTTTAGTTTTGAAGTGAGCAAGATTGTCAAGCAGTTTGATCTGATATTTAATGTGCCTGTTATCAAAACTGATATGATATTAGGAATAGATGGCGCATTTGAGAATTTAACAAGGTTCTTGTCTAAGAAGACCTTTACAGAGCTTGCTAAGGATCCTACGAAGGCTGTTAATGCACTTGCGCTTTTACCTTCAATATTGTCTAAGTTTATTACAATAGGGGATGCTTCAATTGGAATGCAAGGAAATGGTCCTGCTGAGAATGGGGAGCCTGGATTTTTTAATCTGATATTTTGTTCTAGAAATCCTGTCTGCCATGATAAGATTGTGCAAGAGGTATTTTGTTTACGGAAATTGCCTTATGTTGAGTTAGCTGGTAAGTTAGGTGCTGGTGCTTATGAGATGTCTAAGATAAAAGTTATTGGAAGCGAGCTAGAATCTTTGCGTAGAGATATTAAACAGCCGATAGGTTCAAGATTGATTAAAAAGGATTGAAAAAAATGTATATAAAGGGAATTGGGATGACAAAGTTTGAAGCTTCAGATAAGCCTTCCTATGTCTTAGCGTATGAAGCCGCTATTGAAGCACTTAAGGATGCTGATATTCCATTTAGTAAGATAGATGCTGTTGTTACAGCTAGTTTAGAGTGGTTTTTTTCTGTAGAGAAGCAGAGGCATTTTCCTGCTATGATGTCTTCTATGTTTAGGACGCATAAGCCAATAATATCTGTTCCTGCTGGTTGTGCTGGCGGAGGGCATGCTTTATGGGTTGCTAACCAGTTAGGTTATGATAATGTTCTTGTTTTAGGTGTAGAGAAATTGATGACATGTAAGTCAGAGTCTATAACAGATGAGTTTACAATGGCGCTTGAATCAAAATGGGAGCAGCTTGAGGGATTGACAGCGCCTGGTTCTGCTGCTTTATTAGCAGGGCATTATTTTAATAGATTTCCTATTGCTAATACTGATGATTTGGCTTTAATTGCTTACAAAAATCATTTGAATGGTGCTCTTAATCCTAAAGCAAGGTTTTTTGGGAAGAAGGTTTCTCTTGATGATATAAAAAATTCTAAAATTGCTTGTTCTCCTCTTCGTGTGATGGATTGTTCAATCAGCGTAGATGGCGCTGCTGCCTGTGTGATTACTAAGGATAAGACAGAGGTTAAGATTGCTGGTTCAGGGTTATGTACTGATAGGATAGCTCCTTTTGAGAGTAAAGATCTTACTACTTGGGAGGCTACTTCTGTTTCTTCTGCTGAAGCTTACAAACAGGCTGGTATTTCTCCTTCTGATATTGATTTTGCTGAGTTACACGATGCTTTTACAATAGTTGAATTGATATCTTATGAAGATTTGGGATTTGTTCCTAAAGGTTCTGGAGTTAAAATGATAAGGGATGGAACTGTTTTATTGGATGGTAAGTTGCCTATTAATCCTTCTGGTGGGTTAAAGGCAAAAGGACATCCACCTTCAGCAACTGGACTTAGTCAGATATATTCACTTACGCAGCAGATTAGGCGAGAGGCTGGTGATCTTCAAGTTAAGAATTCCAAAATAGGATTAGCGCATAATATCGGTGGTGTTGGTGGGACGGTTACTTGTCATATACTTAAGAAAGTGTAATTAGTAAAAAGCTCATAGTCATTAAATCAGCGGGAAAATTTTAACAACAACAAAGGCTTAATTTAACAAAAAACCACCAACAACAAGGGCTTCGACGGCTTCTGCGGAAGTCTACAAACAACAGAAAAACAGTGGTTTTTCCTAGTTGCGCTCAAGGTTCGCCTTTCGGCAACCACCCCGTAGGGGGCGACCCCCGGTTTGCCTCGCCAATGTTGGTGGTTTTAAGATATTTCAATAAATTGTTGTTAAAATTTTCATAAAGTTTAATAAAAAACAAAGATTACCAATAGAATAAAACAACAAGGTGATGCAAAATGAGTTTAAAAAATAAAAACGCTTTAATAACTGGTTCAGCAAGAGGATTAGGCAAAGAGATGGCTGTGGTTCTTGCTAAACAAGGATGTAATGTTATAATAAATGATATTGAGCCTATGAAGGAAGAGGCTCTTAAGACAGTTTCTGAGATAACTGCTTTAGGGGTTAAGGCTGAGTTTATAGCTGCTGATGTCTCTAATTTTGAAAGCTGCAAGAAGATGGCTGAAGAGATCAAAGCTAAGTTCGGAAAGCTTGATATTTTAGTGAATAATGCAGGCATAACAAAAGACAGGACACTTAAGAAGATGACTCCAGAGGAATGGAATCCTGTGATTAATATTAATCTGAATAGTTTGTATAATGTTACACATAATGTGCTTGAGTTAATACCAGAAGGCGGTCGTGTGATCAATATATCTTCTATTGCAGGGATTTCTGGAAACTTTGGGCAGACTAATTATGCTTCGACTAAGGCTGGAGTGATTGGGTTTACTAAATCACTAGCCAAAGAAGTCGGCAAGATGAAGATAACTGTTAATGCTGTTGCTCCTGGATTTATCAAGTCAGCAATGACTGACAAGGTGCCAATGGAGATGCTAGCGCAGATATTGCAGTTGATTCCACTGCGTGAGATAGGGCAGCCAACTGATGTTGCGAATGCTGTTAAGTTCTTAGCGTCAGAAGATGCGAAGTATATATCCGGGACGGTGATTAAGGTGGATGGTGGGATTAGTTTCTAAGGGCTCCGCCCGATAAACCCCTGCCTCCGGTTTGTGCTACAACAGAAAATCTTAACGATTTTCTTAGTTCCGCTCACTTCGTTCGGGAAACTTTCAGTAGCACGAACGACGAAGGATAAGGTTTCTATTTTTCTCGACCCACTTGCCAACCCCATCTAGCTGGAATTTAAGCTTTATAGACGTTGTAGGGTTAAAATCCATATAGCACTTGCCACTTGCCAAGTGGCCGCAGGGTTTATAACTTAGTTTTGCGGATATGTTTTTGAAATGGAAAATCAAAAGGTTTATATAGTACGATATGGTGTACGATATGAGAATAGATAAAATAAGGATTTCTCCTGAGGTTCAGGAGAAAATATTCAAGAAGCACAAGGTTTTGAGAGATGAGATTGAAAATGCGTTTTTTGACGAGCCCTATTATTTTAAGGATAGGGGTGGAAGGTATGTTGCAATAGGGTTTATCGATTGTTATGTTACTGTGGTTTTTGAGTTTGATAAGGGATGTGCAGATGTTGTAACTGCATATAGATCATCAGAATGGCAAAGAAAACTTTACAAGGTGAAAAGATGGAAGAAGTGAAATTTGAAGTAGATAAAGGTGCATTTAAGGGACCTTTTAAGTGCCATGGAATGAATACTAAGTTGGTTAGCAAGGAGATGTCTATAGATGGAAATGTGTTTGCTTATTCTGTATGGAAATGTGCTAAGTGCTCTAAAGAATACCTTGATTCTTCACAGGCAAGAAAGATGGAAGCTATATGGACTTTTGAGAAGATGGCTAAGGATGATGTTTTGTCTATGGAAAGGGCTTTGAATTATGATGGGAAGATGTTTTTCATACGCTTTCCTAAAGAATTGACCAAGAACTGGAAGCAGGGAGATAATGCTTGTATAAAGATGATAGATACAAAAAGGTTTTTGGTTGAAGTGAAGTGTTGATATAAATGATGCTTAGGGAAGTTGCTGTTTATGAGAGGCCGCGTGAAAGGCTTGTTTCTGATGATGTTGATAGGTTAAGTGATGCTGACTTATTTTATTATAATCTCTGCTTCTTCTCCAATCTCTTTTTGAGGTGGATTTAATCTTTTGTTTATTATACTCATATTCTTCTTATCCTTCTCAATTCCAATCGAATTTCTTCCAAGCATCTTGGCGACAACTGAGGTTGTTCCAGAGCCAACAAACGGGTCTAAAACTGTTTCGCCTGGCTTAGTGCAGGCTATTATTATCCTTCTTAATAGTTCCTCTGGCTTTTGTGTTGGATGAGCTCCTGCCCATTTCTCTTTTTTGGGAGTTAATGGAATTGACCAGACATTTCTTGTTTGTTTTCCTTTATTATTTATTGAATCTTCAAAGTTCTTAGTATCTTCATAATTGAAAGTCCATCTTTTTCCTTCTCCATTCTTAGAAGCCCATATTAAATGCTCTGTAGATTCTGTAAACATCCTGCATGTTATGTTTGGCTGTGCGTTTGGTTTGAACCAGACGATAGAATTGTTTATTTTAACATCTTCAATATGCTGCAATATAAAGCCAACTTGGTAAATATTATGAAAAGAGCCAGAAATCCATAACGAGCCGCCATGTTTTAAAACTCTTAAAGCTTCTTTAAGCCATTCTTGGTTAAACTTAAAATAGTCATCCTTGGAAAACATATCCCACTCTGCTTCCATTGTAATATGCTTGGAATATTTCCAGCCTAAGCCTTTTTTCTTAGACATATTGTATGGGGGATCTGCGAAGACTAGATCTATAGATTCAGATGGAATTGTTGGAAGAATTTCAAGACAATTACCTAAATAGATCTTATGGTATGTTTTTGGAGAAAGATTTGGATAGTAAGGAAGCAAATCCAATTGGTACATTGGATCTTAATCATTTAGGCAACTTTTACTTAAATATTTGTTACGGAATTTTGTAACGTGTTACTTAAGAACTATATACTTTCCTCTTTCTTTAAATTTTAATATCCCTTTATCCCTTAATATTTGTAATTGCTGCCTTATCTTTGCTTTGATATGTTGGTTCTCTGGATGGTTCTTTGCTAAATCCCCTTCATAATTATAGATATCATCCAGAGTAAATTCAGGTTTTTCCAATGAATGAACAACTTTTAATATATCAACTGTCCATCCTCTTTCGGGTAAAGGAGCATCTTTAATAAACCTGATTTTCTTCCATTGATTTAAAATTATCTGGCTATCAATAATCTTATTTTCTTCAATAATTTTTATGATTCCTTCAGGTGGAATCTCGCTTAGGAGTATATTACATCCAATCCATCCAGCTCTACGAGCAGTTTTTGACAATGGTTTCCTCTTTTCAATAATGTTTTCTGTAAAAAAGAAATAGGGTAATAACAAAAGATTATCGATATAATAGTCTGGGTTGTATTTTAAAAGAAAAAAGTTAGGCCTATGGTCATTTTTGATTGAATTAATCATCAAGTGATAAGCACCATCTAATATTCTTTTGCCAAATTTAGTTTTTTGTCCTTTCAATTGATATTGTTCGTTACATTTAGGGCAGAAGAAATCTGCAACCGGAGTATTATTTGGAAAAGAACTTAGTTTTGGGTTTAAGCAGGCCGGGCAAAACATTTCATTATCCATCCATGTTTCAGTCAGAACCCTAATTCTTTGGGAATTGCTCTTGTAAGCATCAAAGACTGATTTTTGGTATAGGTTTAGTTCCATATTATTGGTACACCAGACATATTAATTTTTAATCCTCGATTTAATATACTCTTGCAACCCTTTATCACAACAATACACAAAACAACTTTTCTGCCCACGAGTCATTAATGTCCTATAAGTATTCTTGATGATTTCATCAGCAATCTTCTTAGCTTTTTCAGGATGCTCTTTTATTAATTTTTTTATCCCCCACAATGATTTATCAGTCTTTGCACGTTTAGTATGATTTGTAATAATCTTTCCATTTTCATACTTAATATCTTGGCCAATAATTACACCAACATGATCAAATTCAAGGCCTTGTGAAGTGTGGATACATCCAACCTCATTTATTGAATCCTTATCTATTGCCCATGTAAGTGTATTTCCTAGATTCCAGCTCATAGAAAAATCACCTATGACAATATCATGTACATCACTTTTGTTCTGGTTTTCTTTCTTCCAGTTCCAGCAATAACCTGCTAATAACCTTGCTTTATTTTTGGTATTCTTCTCAAAGATCAATCTTTTTAGTTCATTAGGATTATCAATAACCCTAAAATCATACTGGCGTTCAAAACCATCATAATTAGCTGTCTCTTTTATACCTAAAATATCATCAAGCCATGCAAGATAACCATCAGAGCCATTGCATCTGAACTGAGATTCCAGCTGGATATACTCAATATGGGCATTGAACACCTTAGCGTATTTCTCAATCTCTGATTTTTCCCCAATATCATAAATATCGATCCTTTGACCTTCATCTATGAAAAATACGCTGAATTTAGAAGCATTGATTAATTCTTTTATCTGATTTTCACCTTTATTCTTGAACATCCCTGATTTTGCATTCAATCTATGTGCTTCATCAACAACCAAAACATCAAACACATTCTTGTCACAATCATGGAATCTTCCAGAACTCTTGAATAGATTATCTATATGTGATTTGGTAGTTGACCCTTTCAGTTTAGCAGAAAATACATTCCTTGGGGCAGAATTCTTAGAAACATAATGGACAACCATATCTTTATTGGTCAATCCTACAAGTAAGTTTACAGCAACTACTGATTTGCCTGTTCCGGGTCCGCCTTCAACAATCAATACCCTTTTTTTATGATCCTTAAAAGAATGTCCAGCCATTGAAACAGCCATCTCGTAAGCAATTTTCTGATCATCAATCATAACAAAATCTTTCTTACCACTTAACAGGTTAGCTAATGAGTCTTGCAAAGATTTTGAGGGTTTTAATCTGCCGCTATCTATCTTATACAATGCTTCTCTATTATCACCATATTTGATGAATTTAGTTATGAATCTTCTAAGCTTCAATGCTTCCCCTTTTGTGTATAGTGGTGCTTGTTCTATATAATATGCATATACACTATCTTCAATCTCCAAATTTTTATCTCTATCAAGATTGTGCAGGTATGCGCAAGGGTATATCTCAATATTTTCTTTCTGTACATTTTCATTGAAATCTTTTATAAGATTATAATAAGACCATGCCTGATAAGATGGATGTGTTGTTTCATGAAGCCCCCTACCCAATGGAGTTAGGACAATTGCATCTTTTCCTTCAACTTTATGGGCTTCATCCCATCTTTTCAATTCAATTATGATTACAGAAGAAGTCTTATTTTCATCTTTTCCAGAAATGATAAAATCTACTCTCTTGCTTGTAGCAGGTATCCTAAATTCTATAGCGATTCCACAATTATTGGGAATTTCTTCTGATTGTACAACTTTATACATATATTGCATAGAATCTGACCAGGAGGTAATCTCTTTTTTAGCAGTTTTGCCTATTTTTTTCTGATATGCTTCATAGATCTCATCCGATATAGTGTCATTTAATACAGAAGTGCAGAATTGGCTTTTTGTTCCTTCGTATACTAACATTTTTATAACTCATTATATTTTTTATTGGTGCCTTTAGCTTTTTCTATTGGATATTTTTCGGCACTTTTCTTTATTTTCTCTTCAAGTTCTGTGCTTAAATCAATATCATATCGTTGAGCTAATCTTAATACAAAAAACATGATATCAGCCAACTCTTCAGTTACTTCTTTTCTTTTATCGGAATTTAATATTTCTTCAACTTCATTTTCTGACTTAAACCGAAAATGTTCAAGAAGTTCAGAAGATTCTGTAATAATGCCAATAGCTAAATCTTTTGCATTATGGAATTGATCCCAATCTCTTTCTTCACAAAACTTCTTTATTTTATCTTTCAATTCTTGAATGTTAGTTGTTGAATCCATTTTTATCAATTTTTTTAATTAGTTAAGTTGAAATATTATATAAGGTTTCCCTTATTTCAAGGATTAAAATAGGTCACCAGAATAAATGTTTCACTTTACTTGCCATCAAAACCTTTAAACCCCTTCCAAAAACCGTAAAGTTTATATACTATAGCCACTATAGCTCCTATAGGGGCTATAGAGAATGGAAACGATTGACCTGAGGCAAAAGCCAACAACTATATGGATAAAGAAGGGAACAAAGGATGAATTAGACAGCCTTGGCTCCAGAAAAGACACATACGATGACATAATAAAAAATATACTGATCCAAAACAGCCAGCTGAAACAGAAGATGGAGCAGTTAGAGGAGTCAATGCCGAAGGCAAAGAATATATTGAGCGTGAGTGAAAACATCAGGAAAGAAATAACATTGACATTAGGCAAAAACACATATGCTATCTTTTCTTACATCCCTCCGCCAAAGATAATCGATGAAAGCTACAGGATGAATATAAACCTGAGCTATATACAAAAAGCAGGCAAAAAGATAAAGCCAAAAGAATATTATAAAGATAACACCCAAAAGCTAAAAGATTACTTAAATGCAGCAGAATCAATAATAAAGGCTAATATCAACCCTTTATTTAAAATAGATAATGAAAAGTTGTTAGACATTCAGGAATGGAAAAGATTATTCAAAAACAACGGCTTAAGCGAGCAAACGCTTAAGACAGACATAAAAGAAGAATTTATCCAGGCAGGATTGATAGTATGAGGTGTTTAATTGATTTTAACCAATTCAAAAAATACCTAAAAAACATAACAATAGACACAGAAGATACTGCAGTTGTAATAATAGAAAAACCAAATTACCGGGCTACTATACTTATGGAATCCAGATTGGACTATAGGGAAAGGATAACTGTTGAATTCAGCATAAAATTTGAATACAAAAGGCAGCATAAAGAAAAGATATTCCAAAGAGAGTTCAAAATTGAGCATCATCCAGAGGATAAAAGCACACATACAAGGCCGCATGTACAGATATATGGCCATGGGCCTGTAAAAAAGGATAAAGTAGGGGAACTATGGATAACCCTGCCGATAGAAAAAGAAGAGGATTATGTAAAATGCATAGGGGGATTTCTTAATATTCTGCAGGATATGATAACTCTTTGTGAAGAAGGATTGGAGAATGATATGCTTAACATAAGCTTACTAAAAGAGCTTGAGAAACAGAAAGAATTTTTATTAATAAAGATTAATGAAAGCTTAAAGAATGAATTGATAGAATTTAAAGATCCAGAAGGGAAAAAACTGATAGTCAATCCCAAAAAATTGTTAAGGTTATTGGATCAGGATAGGATCTTATTGCCTTTATTCCCGGATGTGAATTAAAATGCCATACAAATTCAGCCCATCGAGCTTAAGCTTATTGAAAGATTGCCCTAGATGCTTCTGGCTTCGATTCAATAAAGGCATCAAAAGGCCCGAAGGCATATTTCCTTCATTGCCTTCTGGGATGGATAAGGTGTTAAAAGAGCATTTTGACAGGTTTATGGAAAAGGGTGAACTGCCGCCTGTGCTGAAAGATTATGATGATAATTGCAAGCTGTTTGATGATAAGGAACTATTGAAGATATGGAGAAGCAACTTCAAAGGGATACAGTGGAAGGATGAGGGAGATAACCTGTTAAGGGGAGCTGTTGACAATATACTTGTAAAAGGAAAGAAACTGATAGTCTTAGACTATAAGACAAGAGGATTTCCATTAAAAGATGATACAGCAGATCATTACCAGAACCAGCTGGATATCTATAACTTCTTATTAAGGAAAAACAATTATGAAACAGAGGATTATTCCTATCTGTTGTTCTATCATCCAAAGAATGTAAATGAAAACGGCGATGTTATCTTCAATACTGACTTAGTCAAGATGAAGATAGATGTAAAGAACGCTGAAAAGATATTAAAAAATGCACTAACCACATTAAAAGGGGAGATGCCAGAGCCAAGTAAAGAGTGCAATTATTGCAGATGGGTTGATTCTAACCATAAACTATCTTAACTATCTTAAACTTTACGCCAAAGCTGGAAAACATACTTTCTATGGCTTCTTTTCTATCTTTACTGACAAGCAGTCCGCCTTTGCCGACAGAAATGACAGAAGAGCTGTCAATAATCCCAGAATATTCCTTTACAATCTTCTTTCCTTTTTTATAGTACCATGACCTCTTGCCGTGCAGCGCTTTGCTGAACAGTGTTTTCTTTGCACTATCTTTAGAAGAAAAGGAATAAAGGATGTACTGCTTCAAACCAATCATATTATTATCGAAAACAAACACGCCTGAAGAATAAATAACCTTTCCTTCTTCAATCATCTTTTCAAGCAATGTCCTGTCTTCGGATTTAATATCTAACCCCTGGAATTCAAGATGAGACCTTACAGCATGCTTAAGGCAGATTGAAGAGATGCATTCGTCAATCCTTTTTTTCAGCTTATCATCCACTTTCTTTTTGCCAATAACAACAAAAAGATCAAGGTCAGAGTGCCTTCTTGAAAAATCACCTCTCGCCACAGAGCCGAACAATATCACTGCCAAAACCCCTTTAAATTCAGAAAAAGCCTGCTTTACATCACTGATTGCAGATTCAAAGTCAGCTTTCATAATAACCCTATAAGCAGCTCAGCCAATCTTTTCATATTCCTGTACATCTGGCCGTTCTCGCCCCTGTATGCTACTTTATTCCTTTCATCCCTGTCAACTTTTTTAAACAAGCTGGAAATTTCAGGAGAAAAAAGATTCTGGTGCTCAACAAGCTTCCTATACCTGTTTTCATGATTAAATGAATGTTCTTTTAATTCTTTGGCAAAAACAGCCTCTATTGCATTTATTGCAGAATAAAAGTAATTCTGCGCAGCAACAACCCTAAATATCCTCTTTGAATCCTCCTCTTTGGCTTCATCGAACTTCTTATCATAATCAGAAGCTACATCAAAATGCTCTTTGGCAACGCCTTTATGTATCTTTTCTTCCATAATATCACCTTTTCAACTTGTTGAACAGATATAGTATATAAAACTTTCTGTTCAAATTGTTGAAAATAGAGAATTATGGTCAAAGAGAAGGCCGGAGCCGAGTAAAGAGTGCAATTATTGCAGATGGGTAAAGGACTGTAAGCTTTACTGAATCGAAGCGCAGAACTGATTAGCGCCTAATGGCATCACTTCTACCTTTTTCTTCTTGACGTCGTGGGTGAATTCTTTAGGTATCCTAAAAGTAAAATTATCTCCATCAAAGCTAAGAGAGCGTTCCATCTTGAACTCGTTTCTCATCATCCTGCTTATTATCATAGCTTTATCTAATTTCCTAGATTCACTTAACCCAAGATATCGTTTTTTGCATTTAGGGCATTCAAAACCAGTAACTTTCAAAGATATGCTGCCTTCCAGATTAACCTCTATCTCTGCTTTCTTCATCTTGATCTTACAATCAGAACAAGCCAGAGATTCAGGCTCAAATGCTTTTTTATCTATCTCAAACTTTACATCTTCAAGCTCATCAAAGTTTATTTTTTCCATCTTATTTCACCTTTTTGTATGATCTTATCTGGTTTTTGTCTGAAGGATAAGCAGTGGTTATCTCTGCTTCTCCTTCATCATACCTAAAAAATATCGTCAAATACCTGCTTTTGCTCAATCCTATAGCTGCATATTGATTGCCGCCAACTTTCTTGAATCTTGGATCATCATTCTTCAAAACATCAAAGATCTCTTCCTGGAGCACATTATGCTTATCAAATATCTTGATTATCGTCTCTGGTTCGATCTTAATCGCTTTGATGATCATTTATCTCTACCTTACGGAATTAGTAAGGTTAACTTATATATAAATATTTCTATTTTTCTGTAGAAATAGGCAATATTACGGATTGCAGCAAGGTGACCATTTTTTACAATGGCAGCTATCTTGTGGTCACCTGTTTCAGTGTCTTTTTGTATTGTTTTACAAGGAACTCCATTGTTGGCTTGAGGTTGTTGTTCTTATGGTATTCCTGCAATGTTTGGTAATATTCACCTCTATCTTCCAAGGATATATTTATAGGGGTATATTTATTCTTGACCAATACAAAATTCAATAATAATCTTCCTACTCTTCCGTTTCCATCCTGAAACGGGTGTATCTCTTCAAACTGGTTATGGAGTATTGCTGCCAGAGCAAGCGGCTTAAATCTTTTTTTATTTTTTCTATACCATCCTACCAAATCTTTCAAGGCATTATCAAGCTGAGAAACAGGAACTCCTCTATGCACTATATCTCCTTTTCCATTTCTGATCACGACTTCAACATTTCTGAATTTTCCTGCAAATGGCTTTGAGCCTTCAAAACACAGCATGTGGAGTTTTTTTAGCAGATCCAATGATAAATCCTTTTTTGAGCTTCTGATAAATGAAACAGCTTCAGCAACGCCTTTTGTTTCAATCTCTTCTGAGTTTTCTGCCTTATTTTTGCTTAGTATTTCAGGCACTTCCCCCAACTGCACTGTTGAGCCCTCTATTGCATTTGTGTTATAAGCAAACTCTTCGGTAAACCTTTTCCATTCAAAACCCTGAAGATGATGCACTTTTATCTGCCCATCATATTTGTTTAATTTAGCTATCTGTTTTTTTGACAATGAGAAATGGAATATTTCTGTATTAAGAAGCTCTAATTCTTTTTTTATCTGATGTTCTGCTTCCTGCCTTGCTTTGCCTAATTGATCAACAGAGAGATTTAACCCTAGATATCTTCTGATCTTTTTTACTTCGTTTGTTTCCCTGTAAGAATATATCAGATAATACTTGATGCTCTTACCTATCTTTCTTTTTTCAATGAACATACTATAATATAAGGTGACCACATTTATAAAACTTGCTATTTTGTGGTCACCTACTATAAAAACGTCACATTTAAATACAGAAAGCTACTTCTAGCGTCTTAGTATACCGGAAGTACTACTTCTAGTAGGACAGAGCGTATAACTAAAACACAAAGGTGAATATATAAAATGGAAGGCGAAGGATTCGGACAAAGAGAAATGCACAAAGCAACGTGCGCAGATTGCGGCAATGAATGTGATGTTCCTTTTAAACCAACAGAAGGAAGACCAGTCTATTGCAGAGATTGCTATCAGAAGCACAGGAAGCCAAGATTCGGTGGCGGCGGAGATAGAGGCGGTAGCAGAGGCGGCAGCGGCGGAAGAGGAAGGTTCTAAGAAGAACTTTTTATTTATTTTTTCTTTTTTTCTAAAATTTTTTAACAATATTTATTAAACAGCTTGATTTCTATAAGCTAATGGGAAGACTTGACAGGCTTTTTGGAAATACTAAGGCTATTGTAGAAGAAGCAGTTCTGGATGAGCAAAGATGTATTGAGCTATTTGGAAAGCTTTTGACTGAATTTAAGCAAAAAGAAACCTTAGCTAAAAATTTTGCAAATCCTGCTAAAGTACAAGAAGCCTTACAAAACTGGGATAATACACTTAATATCCTTGGGCAGATAGAAGATTTGATACCTCAGGAGCTGGTGAACATAGGCGAAGAGGAAAAGCTTGAAGATGAGCTTTTGAGGGATATAGAAAGCTTAAAAAATGTTTCTGAGATAAGGTCATTAGCTTCTATTGTTGCACATGAAAAGAAATTCAAAGAAGCACTTTTCGCTCTTTTTGCGCAAATACATAGGGTTTTGGTTATAGAGCTTCATCTTATAATGCATATAAGGAAAAAACGTACTGAACATCTTTTGATAAAGCTTTTTAGAGTAATAAACTTTACAGAAGATGCACTATATGAAGTTTTTATGGAAGAGAATCATGAAGAAAAAGCATTGCATCAAGAAGTAATGGGGCTTGCTCATGCAGTATTGCTTGAAAAGGAGATAAATGATGCAAAAGAAGTTACAGATGAAAGATTTGAAAGATTACTTGTAGCTGCGATGGGCCCTGTTTCAGACCATAAGTATAGACGGCTTGCTGAAGAGATATTCAGGGATATTGCTGATAGAGCAGGGGTTCAATTGCCAATGGAAAGTGATTTTGAAGCTGGTTTAGAGGCAATAGAAAATATGATAGGTGATGATGATTTAATGTGTAGGATAATAAGCAAGTTCTTACCTGGAAGCGAAAGGAAAATCTGGGGAATAGTGTGTGCATTTCGTAAGGCATTCCATATGAGCCATTTTATTGATCTAGAACAGGAATTTGATTGAATTATAGTTATTTTCTGAGCATAAACTTTTTTTCAATAAATTTATAAACCGTTAAAAACTCCAGGTTTTAGGGGATTTTAAGATGAACTTTGACTTCACACCTGAACAATTGGCAATAAAAAAGATGATCACTGAGTTTGCTAACTCTGAGGTAAAACCTTTTGCGCAGGATATTGATCATGAGGAGATATTTCCAGAAATACAGATAAAAAAGCTAGCTAAATTAGGCATAATGGGGATGTCAATACCTGAAAAGTATGGCGGAACTGGGTTAGATAATGTTTCTCAAACTATTATAATGGAAGAATTGAGCAGAGCTTGTTCTTCAACTGCTGTTACAATGGGAGCGCATACATCTTTGACATGCTATCCATTGGTAAATCACGGCACAGAAGATCAAAAACAGAGATTTCTGCCAAAATTAGCTTCTGGCGAATACTTAGGAGCATTTGCACTTACTGAGCCAAATGCAGGTTCTGATGCTGTTAATGTACAGACAACTGCTGTAAAAGATGGAGATGGATATATAATCAATGGAAATAAGATATTTATAACAAATGGCGGAAAAGCTGATTTGATAAATTTCGTAGCAACAACAGACAGGAGCAAAAAACATCACGGTCTTTCAATTTTCACTATAGAAACAAAGAATGCAAAAGGGTTTAGCATAGGAAAAAAAGAAGATAAGCTAGGATTAAGGGGTTCTAATACACAAGAATTAATCTTCCAGGATATGTATGTGCCTAAAGAGAATCTGGTAGGGGGCATAGAGGGAGATGGTTTTAAGATTGCTATGGGTGTCTTTAATTCAGGCAGGATTGGAATAGGTGTTCAGGGAATTGGAATAGCCCAGGCTGCTTTTGATGAATGTTTAAAGTATGTAAAAGAAAGAGAACAGTTTGGAAGAAAATTACATAAGTTCCAGGCAATACAGTTTATGCTTGCTGATATGGCTACAAAGATAGAAGCTGCAAGGATGTTATGTTATAGGGCTGCGCACATAAAAGATATGGGCAGAAATTACATAAAAGCAGCTGCAATGGCCAAATTATATGGTTCTGATATAGCAATGGAAGTTACAAGACAGGCAATACAGATACACGGCGGTTATGGTTATATCAAGGATTATCCTTTGGAAAGATTCTACAGGGATGCTAAGATAACTGAAATCTATGAAGGAACATCTGAGATACAGAAATTGGTTATTGCAGCAGAATTATTAGGGAGGGGCTTCTGAAAATGAATATTATCGTATGCATAAAACAAGTACCTGATACAAATGAGGTAAAGATAAATCCTCAGACAGGAACTTTGATAAGAGAAGGTGTTCCTACTATAATGAACCATGATGATAAGCATGCTTTGATAGAGGCTGTAAAATTAAAAGGTAATGGAAAAGTAACTGTGCTAAGCATGGGGCCTCCACAGGCAGAAGAGACATTAAGAGAAGCTTTGGCTTTAGGGGCAGATGAAGCAATTTTACTATCAGACAGGGCTTTTGCTGGTTCTGACACATGGGCAACTGCAAATGCAATAGGTGCTGCAATAAAGACAATAGGAAAATATGACTTATTATTATTCGGAAGACAGGCTATTGATGGTGATACTGCACAAGTAGGGCCACAGACAGCTGAATTATTAGGTATTCCGCAGATAACTTATGCACAGAAGATAACAGCAGATGGAAACAAAGTAAAGGTAGAGAGACAGATGGAAGAAGGGTATGAGATTTTAGAATCACCATTGCCTTGCTTAATAACGTGCATGTCTGAGTTAAATCAGATTGAGTATCCATCTTTGAAAGGAATAAGGGAAGCTTATAGAAATAAAGAAGTAAAGGTATGGTCTGCAAAGGATATAGGTGTAGATCCAACTAAAGTAGGATTATTAAGTTCACCCACTTCTGTAAAGAAATCTTTTACACCACCTGCAAAAGGCCAGGGACAAATGATAAAAGGAACTTCTAAAGAGGTTGCAAAAAACATAATCAAGATGTTAAAAGAAAGAGAATTAGTAGGTGGGTTTTAATGAAGGTTAGATTATCTTATAATTGTCCTGAAACACAGCTTAATCTAGGTGGGATAGTATTGATAAGGGGAAATGATTTTGAGGATGTTCCTGATATGCCTGAAATACAGCAGGCTATTGCACAAGGTTATTTGGAAGTTTTGAAAGAAGATAAGAAAGAAACAAAACAGGAAATAAAACAAGGAGAAGAAGTTTGGGTATTTGCAGAGCAGAGAAATAATAAGATAGCAAGAGTTGTTCTAGAGCTATTAGGAAAAGCAAAGGAATTATCTGAAAAACTGAATGTAAAGACAGCAGCTATACTACTAACTGATAAAGATAATGGATTAAGCAAGGAATTAATTTCATATGGTGCTGATAAG
>Ga0180007_10000719_pt1 | contig 51723 bp, 41 predicted proteins | sample MM_PC_MetaG_FD_121122 | JGI IMG/M metagenome (GOLD analysis project Ga0180007, IMG submission 121122) | Groundwater microbial communities from the Aspo Hard Rock Laboratory (HRL) deep subsurface site, Sweden - MM_PC_MetaG | ecosystem: Environmental > Aquatic > Deep subsurface > Groundwater... | reverse complement strand
TCGGCGTGAAAGGCCGGTGTCCTGGACCGAGCTAGACGATGGGGACAGGTGGCTGGGTGACTTAGATTCGAACTAAGATTGACGGAGTCAGAGTCCGCTGTCCTACCGTTGAACGATCACCCAACAAAAAAACAAAAAGACAAAAAAAGTGGCGTCCCCAAGGGGATTTGAACCCCTGTTATCGGCGTGAAAGGCCGGTGTCCTGGACCGAGCTAGACGATGGGGACGCATGGATTGCGTCAAAGAAAAAAAGTGGCGTCCCCAAGGGGGTTTGAACCCCTGTTAGCGGCGTGAGAGGCCGCCGTCCTAGGCCACTAGACGATGGGGACGCATTTTGGTGGGCCGTGAAGGGATCGAACCTTCGACTCTCTGCTTAAAAGGCAGATACTCTACCGTCTGAGTTAACGGCCCGTAAAGAGAAGACGCTTCTATAGGCGGGTATCCACCTTGTCAAGCCGGAAACTCAGGCTTTTTTCAATTCGATTTTATTCAGCCCGTTCATGTAAGGGCGCAGGACTTCTGGCACGATTACGGACCCGTCAGCCTGCTGGTAATTCTCTAAGATGGCGACCATGGTCCGGCCCACGGCCAGGCCTGATCCATTCAGGGTGTGGACCAGTCGGCTCTTCTTGGAATCTGTCGGCTTGAAACGGATTCCCGCCCGGCGGGCCTGGAAATCCTCGAAATTGGAGCAGGATGATATTTCGCGGAACTTGTCCTGGCCGGGCAGCCAGACTTCGATGTCGTAGGTCTTGGCCGAAGAGAAGCCCAGATCCCCGGCGCACAGCGTGACCACGCGGTAGTGCAGCCCCAGTTTTTGCAGGATGCTCTCGGCGTGACCAAGCAGCTTTTCCAGTTCCTCGTATGATGTGTCGGGGTGGACGAAGCGGACCAGTTCGACCTTGTCGAACTGGTGCTGGCGGATCATGCCCTTGGTGTCCTTGCCGTAGGACCCCGCTTCGGAGCGGAAGCAGGCCGTATAGGCGCAATGGGCGATGGGCAGTGCAGACTGTGCCAGGGTTGTGTCGCGGTAGATGTTGGTCACCGGCACTTCGGCCGTGGGGATGAGGTAGTAGTTCGTGTTTTCGAGGTGGAAGAGGTCTTCCTCGAATTTCGGGAGCTGCCCCGTGCCCATCAGGCTTTCGCGGTTGACGATGACCGGGGGTATGACCTCGTCGTAGCCGTTTTCCATGGTCTGCACATCGAGCATGAAACTGATCAGCGCCCGCTCCATCTTGGCGGCCCATCCTTTGAGGAGGACAAAGCGGCTCCCGGTGATTTTGGCCGCCGTCTCGAAATCAAGTCCGCCAAGCGCGGTGCCCAGCTCCCAATGCTCCTTGGGGGCGAAGGGCAGTGCGGGCTTCACGCCCCAGACGCGGACTTCCCGGTTGTCGGATTCGTCCACGCCGTCGGGCACGGAGGCGTGCGGAACATTGGGAATGGACATGATCCAGTCCGCGGTTTGCTGGTCGATATCCTTGAGTTCCTCGTCCAGCGCCTTGATGCGGGTGGACATGGTGGTCAGTTCCGCCAGCAGCGGTTCCGCGTTCTCCCCGGTCTTTTTCATACGGGCGATTTCGCCCGAGGCCTGATTACGGCGGGCTTTCAATTCTTCTACTTCAAGCAGCAGGTCGCGCCGCTTCTGGTCTATGGACAGGAACTCGGTGAGGTCGAGCTTGCTGCGGCGTTTGCGCAGGCCGCTGATGACGTCGTCGGCGTTGGAACGAACAAATTTGATGTCGAGCATGGAGGCGTCCTTGTCGTGGTCTCGCTGGCAGCCGCAGGATGGGCTGTGCTTGCGGTTTCGAGGCAAAAAGCATAGCTTGCCTGGATAAGAATCACAAGCCGTGCATTCCGAGGCGGCTTGATTTTTTTTTGTTGTCGTCCCTTGACTTCACTGTTGCAGGGATTATTTGGGCCTCTGTCTTGCGAAGACTGGTTTTTTTTCGCTGGCTTCGCGTTTTGGCGCTCCAAACGGTCGAGTGCCAAAAAAATTATCTACACGGAAGAAATTCTTAAACATCTTGGAGGAAAAAACATGAAACTCAGACCACTGCACGACCGTATTCTGGTCAAGCGTCTCGAAGAGGAGCAGGTAACCAAAGGCGGCATCATCATCCCCGATTCCGCAAAGGAAAAGCCCATCAAGGGTGAAGTGGTTGCCGCCGGTCCCGGCAAGGTCGCCGATGACGGAAAGCAGATCCCCATGGGCGTCAAGACTGGCGACAAGGTGATCTTCAACAAGTACGCTGGCACTGAAATCAAGATCGATGGTGACGAACTGCTCATCATGCGTGAAGACGACATCCTCGCTGTAATCGAAGCCTAATTTTTTAAGAATTCTAAGGAGACGCACACATGGCTGCTAAAATTATCAAGTTTGATGCCAAGGCCCGTGAAAAACTGAAAATCGGCGTGGACACTCTGGCCAATGCCGTCAAGGTTACCCTCGGACCCAAGGGACGCAACGTCGTCATCGAAAAATCTTTCGGTTCCCCGATCATCACCAAGGACGGCGTGACCGTGGCCAAGGAAATCGAACTGGAAGACAGGTTCGAAAACATGGGCGCCCAGATGGTCAAGGAAGTCGCCTCCAAGACTTCCGACATCGCCGGCGACGGTACCACCACAGCCACCATCCTGGCCCAGGCCATCTTCACCGAAGGCATCAAGTTGGTTGCCGCCGGTCGTAACCCCATGTCCATCAAGCGCGGCATCGACAAGGCTGTCGAGGCTGTGATCGCGAGCCTGGACAAGCTGGCCAAGCCCACCCGCGACCAGAAGGAAATTGCCCAGGTCGGCACCATTTCCGCCAACAACGATCCCACCATCGGCAACATCATTGCCGAAGCCATGGGCAAGGTCGGCAAGGAAGGCGTCATCACCGTTGAGGAAGCAAAGGGTCTGGAGACCAACCTGGATGTCGTCGAAGGCATGCAGTTTGATCGCGGCTACCTGTCCCCCTACTTCGTGACCAATCCGGACAAGATGGTCTGCGAAATGGACGCTCCGCTGATCCTGATCAATGAGAAGAAGATCTCCAACATGAAGGAACTGCTCCCCGTTCTGGAGCAGGCCGCCAAGATGGGCAAGCCCCTGGTCATCATCGCTGAAGACATCGAAGGCGAAGCCCTGGCTACCCTGGTTGTCAACAAGCTGCGCGGCACCCTGCAGGTCGTGGCCATCAAGGCCCCCGGCTTTGGCGAGCGCCGCAAGGCAATGCTGCAGGATATCGCCATCCTGACCGGCGGCGAAGTTGTTTCCGATGATCTGGGCGTCAAGCTCGAGAGCATCGTTCTGAACCAGCTCGGTTCCGCCAAGCGCGTTGTCATCGACAAGGAAAACACCACCATCGTTGACGGCGCCGGCGAAGCCGAGGCCATCAAGGCTCGTGTGAAGCAGATCCGCAACGAAATCGAGGAGACCTCCTCCGATTACGATCGCGAGAAGCTGCAGGAGCGTCTGGCCAAGATCGTTGGCGGCGTAGCCGTCATCAACGTTGGCGCAGCCACCGAGACCGAAATGAAGGAAAAGAAGGCCCGCGTGGAAGACGCCCTGAACGCCACCCGCGCTGCCGTTGAAGAAGGCATCGTGCCTGGCGGCGGAGTGGCCTTTGTGCGCTGCCAGTCCGCCCTGGATTCCGTCAAGCCCGCCGACGACGACGAGGCCGCCGGCGTGCAGGTTATCCGTCGCGCCATCGAAGAGCCCATCCGTCAGATCTGCAACAACGCAGGTGTTGAAGGCGCCGTGGTCATCGACAAGGTCCGTCACGGCAAGGAAGACTTCGGTTTTAACGCCGCCACCGGCGAATACGAAGACCTGCTGAAATCCGGCGTCATCGATCCCAAGAAGGTGACCCGCATCGCTCTGCAGAACGCCGCTTCCGTGGCGTCCCTGCTGCTGACCACCGAGTGCGCCATCGCCGAGAAGCCCAAGGAAGACGCTGCACCGGCCATGCCCGGTGGTGGGGGCATGGGCGGAATGGGCGGCATGTACTAAGCCGTTCAGATCCCAGAATGATAGAAGGGCCGGAAGCGATTCCGGCCCTTTTTTTTGCCGCGCGCCCTGCGTTTGCCCGCAGGCTGCGAACTGGGCAAACCCCCGTTTTTGGGAGGCTTGCAAATTTTTCAGTCAGTATCCGCAGGCCGTTCAAAAATGGTGAGATGCAAGGAAGCGAAAAAATCCAGGGCGCGCGGTGTATTTGGCATACATAAGCGGTCTGGATTTTTTCGCTGACGCAGCAGATCGCCGTTTTTGGGCGGCCTGCTACAGGTTGTGTTTGGGCAGGCGGTCCAGCAGGCGCAGGAATCCGTCGAGGATGGTCAGTGGGTGCGGGGGGCAGCCGGGGATGTAGAGGTCGATGGGGATGATGGGGTCCGCCCCGTCGTTGTGCTGGGCGTGGCCGATGAAGGGGCCGCCGCTGATTGCGCAGGCGCCGAGCGCGATGGCGATGCGCGGCTCGGGCACGGCCGCCCAGGTTTTCTGCAGGGCCAGTTCCATGCCTTTGGTCACGGGGCCGGTGATGAGTACCCCGTCAGCATGGCGCGGTGAGGCCACATACTGGATGCCGAAACGCCCCAGGTCCCAGCCGATGGTGCCGAGCACGTTGATGTCCGCCTCACAGGCGCCGCATCCACCCGCGCTGACCTGTCGCAGGCGCAGGGACCGGCCGAGCAGGCTTTTCATTTTTTTGTCCAAAGCTGCGGCCAGACGCAGTTCCTCCGCGCCCGTTTCACCCAGAATCAGGTCATCGCGGCGGCGCGTGGCCAGACGGTGATCGTTTGTCGTGGTGATGGCTCCATGCGAACAAGCCGCTACGCAGTCCCCGCAGAACAGGCAGCGGCCGAGATCAAGGCGCGCTCCCCGGCCCGGCTCCAAGGTGATGGCCCCGGTGGGGCAGACGCCCAGGCACTCCGCGCAGCCTTCGGGGCAGAGGGAGGCGTCGAGGCGCAAGGCTCCGCCATGGCGGTCGGGCAGGGCAGGGGCCGGACCTTTGGGGTAGGGCATGGTCAGGCAACCGCGCCGCATCCGGTTTATGAGGGTATCAAATATATACATGCGCGTTCCCCTTAGCAGGCTGCTGGAAAAACGGCGATCTGCTTCGTCACTGCAGAAAATCCAGACCCTCACGTATTAAAGAATACGCTTCGGCCCTGGATTTTCTTTGTTCCTCGCATCTCACCATTTTTTCAGCAGTCTGGACATTTGTATTTTCAGTCGGTTAGAGGTCAAAGCCGCAATAGGACAGGTTGAAACTCTTGTTGCAGATGGGAAAGTCGGAGATCGCAGTGCCGCGCAGGGACAGGGCCAGGCCGGTCCAGTTGTGGAAGGATGGGTCTGTGATCTTGTAGCTGCGAAAGCGGCCGAAATGGTCGGTCAGGGCCACGTGGCAGACCTCGCCGCGCCAGCCTTCGACCAGGACCACGGCCATGGACTCCGGCTGCGGAGCGGGCAGGAAGGCCTGCGTTTCTCCGTCCACGGGCGTTGCCAGTTGCTCAAAGAGGTAACGGCCGGAGCGCTGGATTTCCAGGGAGCGTACCCGGGCACGGGCAAAAATATCTCCGCTGGGCCAGACCGCTACCGGTGAGTGGGAGAAACGGTGCCAGCCCGCCGGATGGTCGAAGCGCACGTCGCGGACCAGTCCGCAGGCCCGCGCCGCCGGGCCGACCAGTCCGATGTCGGTGGCTTGGGACGGGTGCACGACGCCGACATTGCGGAAACGCACCCGCACCGAGGCTGCGTCCCAGAACCAGGCCACGGCCTGTTCCACGTCGGCCATGTGGATTTTGAGCCTCTCGCTTAAGGTGAGAAGGCGCTCTTCTTCCAGATCGTGCCTGCATCCGCCGGGACGGATCAGACCGCGGCCGAAACGGTTGCCGCACATGAGCGCCGTCAGGTTCAGAAAATCTCCCCGAATTTTTCCGCACGCCGCCGAGGTGGGCAGGAAAGCCACATCCATGGCCAGGGCGCCCATGTCACCGGTGTGGTTGGCCAGCCGTTCAAGCTCCAGCGCGATGGCCCGCAGCCACTGCGCCCGCAGGGGCGCCTCCACTCCGCCGAGAGCTTCCATGACGGAGGCGTACGCCGTGGAGTGGGCGATGCTGGTGTCCCCGGCCAGGGCTTCCATCTGGCTCATGGTCGCCGGGTGCGGGCCACCCGTTAGGGCTTCCTCGATGCCTCGGTGCTGGTAACCCAGCGCGATCTCCAGATGCAGGACCTCTTCGCCTGCACACTGAAAGCGAAAATGTCCCGGCTCGATAACCCCTGCGTGCACCGGTCCCACGGCCACCTCGTGCACCTCCCCGCCTTCGACCCGGAAGAACGGGGCGTTGGCCGGGGCGTTCTCGAAGGAGTGGCGCACGGGTTTGAGCCACGGGTGCCCGACGGGAACCAGCCCGTGCTGTTCCCATACTTCACGCTCGAAGAGATGAGCCTGGGGGTATTTTGGGGTGAGGGACGGGTATGAACCGCTGACGGGTTCGCTGCGGGCTACGCCCAGAATGCTTTCGGAATCCAGCGCCAGCACGGCGACCAGGATCGTGCCGTCCTGGTCCGGCACGCCGAACCATGAGCACAGGCGTGCTCCGGAACCGAGCATTTCACTGGTCAGGCGGACGAGTTTGGTTACCGAGAAGACCGGAACCGAGGCCCACGAGATTCTGGACGCATTGGTGAATGAGAAAAACGGAGCGAGTGTGTTCATGGCATTGGGGAGAGTTGGAGGACTGCGGCGGACCAGGCATCCCTCAGGATGTCCGGGGTGAAAAGTCCGAGCCAGAGTGACGCGGCCAACAGGATGAGCGGGGGCAGGATGAGCCCAGCCGATTCCTTGCGGAGCGCGGGGTTTGATTTATAGAGCCTCGGGCGGCCGTCGACAACGGCGAAAACGATGCGCGAGATTCCGAAAAAGGCCAGCAGCAGGCAGAGCAGGAAGAGGCCGATGGCCCAGCCGTGTCCTGCGCCGAGTCCGGTGCGGACGATAAGCAGTTCGCTGAAGAACGGTCCGAAAGGCGGACAGGCGGTGATGGCGAACATGCCCACAACAAAAAGAATGGAGGTGCGCGGCAGAACTTTGGACATGCCCCGTACGTTGTCTATGGAGGACGAGTTCGCGGCCCGTTGCAGGTTGCCCGCGCTCAGGAAGAGTGCGCCCTTGGTCAGGCCGTTGTTCCAGACGTGGAAGAGGGCCGCCCAGACACCGGCTCCGCCGAAGGAGGTGGCGATGCACAGGATGCCCATGTGTTCGACGCTCGAGTAGGCGAGCATGCGTTTGAAGTCGCGGGTGCGCAGCAGGAAAAGCGCCGCTACCAGCGTCGAGAAAAGGCCGATGGCGAGCAGGGTGCGGCTGGCGACAACGCCTTCCCCGGCGGCGTCGACCACGGATTTGATGCGCAGCAGGGCCACAAAGGCCACGGACGTGACCCCGCCTGCCAACAGCGCGCCGACGATGCCCGGGCTTTCACCGTAGGCGTCGGGCTTCCAGGTGTGCATGGGTGCCAGGCCCATCTTGGTGCCGTAGCCGACCAAGAGCAGCACCCAGGCGGTCAGGACCCAGACGCGGGAGAGGTTTGGACCGTGCTCAAGCAACGCCGCAAAGGTGATGTCTCCACTCCCGCCTCCGTGCAGAGACGCGTATCCAAGGCAAATGGAGCCCAAGAGCGACAGCGCGATGCCCGTGCCGCCAACGAGCAGGTATTTCCAGGTTGCCTCGAACGATTTCGGGGTGCCGCTGAAGTGGATCAGCGGCACGCAGGCCAGGGTCACGGCCTCGGTCGCGATCCACAGGATGCCCAGATGCCTGGCTTGATGTCCGGCGCTCAAGAGCCCCAGGACCAGGAGCAGGGCCGGGACAAAGACGCGGTTATCCTGTTCCTTGAGCCGCAGAAAGCTCACCGCATAGCAGCCGCAGATCAGAAAAAGCAGGGACACGCCGGGCAAGATGGCGCTTGCCAGAGGATCAAAGGCCAGCCAGGCCACCGGGTCCACGGCTGGGGGCTTTGCCAGGAGCCGAAAACATAGGGCCGTGTGGGCCAGTCCGACCGCAGGCAGGAAATAGGGTCGGCTTTTCTTGTACGGCCAGAGTGCGGCCAGCAGGGCCCCGATCAGAGGGATGATGATGAGCAGGTATGGGTTCATTCGTGCAGCGCCGTGAGTTTGCGGGTGTCCAGAGAATCGAAGGCCCTTTGGATGCGGTCAACGATGATGCCGATGACGAAGATGCCGACAGTGACGTCGAGCAGGATGCCGAATTCCACCAGGATCGGAGTGGACCCAATGAGCAGCAGGCCCGCGAGATAAATGCCGTTTTCCAGGACGAGGTAGCCGCAGACCTGGGAGATGGCTTTGGTCCGTCCGATGAGCAGGATGAAGCCGGTCAGGATGAGGGCCATCGCCCCCGGAACATGCAGATTTCCGGCGTGTTCGGGCAGGAGCGGCAGATAACGGGTCACAGCCACGGCGGCGATGGTCCCGGCCGCGCCAAGGAGCAGGGACGGGATGTAGCCGATGAAGGGCTCAAGCTCGCGGGCGATGCCCGCGGCGCGCATGGCGCGGGTAAGCATGAAGGGGATAAGCACACCCTTGCCGGCCACGGTGGCCAGGGTAATGAGGACAAGGTGCCAGTCCAGGGCGTGTGCTTCGAGTACCAGGGGCAAAAGGCCAAGCAACACTCCCTGTATGGCCACCGCCCGGATCAGGACGGGCAGGCGGCTGGTGCCCAGCGCCAGGAGGTTGAAACCCATGGCCAGACCGATCAAAAGGTTCAGCGTGTCGTTCATAAATCACCCATCCAGGTCAGCAGCAGAGGGAAAAGGCAGAACAGAAAGCCGATGGTCAAGAGCAGCGGGACCCGCTTAAAAGCCAGGCGCGCGGTCAGGGATTCAACCAGCCCCACGGCCACGGTGACCAGCAGCACACTGAGCGCCAGGACCGAGACGGAAGCCAGAAGCGGCAGTTCCGAAAGCGGCAGTACCGCCTGGGCCAGAAAGACACTGAAAAGCATCAGTTTTACCGCCGCCCCGTGCAGGATCATGGCCAGGGGCGGACCGCTGTGATCCAGGACCATGACTTCGTGAATCATGGTCAGTTCGAGGTGGGTATTCGGGTCGTCAAAAGGGACCCGGCAGTTTTCGGCCAGCAGGATGATGAAGAGTCCCACGGCCAGAAGCGCCGCACCCGGCCCGGAGAGGGGTTCGAACATGGATGAAAGGGCGATGCTGCCCGATTGCACGACCAGGGTCAGGATCGCGGTGATGATGCCGATCTCGGCCAGGACGGCGAAACTGACCTCGCGGGCCGCGCCCATGCCTTCGAAGGCGGAGCCCGTCTCCATGGCGCCCCAGGCCGTGCAGAAGCGGGCCAGGGCCAGAAGGTAGACCAGCAGCAGAACGTCTCCGTCAAAGGAGAACGCCGTGCCCGCACCGGCCAGGGGCAGCAGCAGGGCCGCCGTGACCACGGCGGTCCAGGCCACGGCCGGGGCTATGATGAACCCGGGCGAGGCCAGAGAACTCATGACCACGCCTTTGCGCCATAGTCGCGCCAGATCGTAATATAATTGCAATACGGGTGGTCCCTGCCGTCCGGCCACCCAGGCCTTGACCTTGTTGATGACGCCCGGGAGAAGCGGAGCAAGGAGCAGCCAGCACAGGAGGCGCAGCGCAATGTCAATGAACAGGGGCATTATATCCCTCCCATAAGAACCATGAGCCCCAGAGCCGTGACCCCGAGGAAAACATACAGAATATAGAGATGCAGGCGTCCATGCTGCATTCTTTTGGCTCCGTTGGCCGCAAAGGAGATTGCTTGCACGCCCGGGCCGATGATTTTCTCCAGGACCGTTTCCGGAATGCGTTCCAGGACCCGGGCTTTGCCTGGAAAAATGCCCCGCACTCGCTGAATCGCCATTTCGGGCCGAAGCAACCAGAAAAACCATCCACGCGCGATGCCGGCAAAGGATCCACTGCTATACTGCATGTGTGCGGTCGGGGCCACGTAGCCGCAGTCCCAGGTCAATCCCGGTCGTGTTCCGTTGTTCCGGATCTTGCGCAGCATCAGGAATCCGCCTGCGAGCAGGGCGCAGAGCAGAAGAGTGTGCGTACCTCCCAGGGTCCGGGTCGCAAGAAGGGGGTCCGCCATGGCCCATTGAGGTGCCCAGATAGCGACAACGCCCATGATCGGACGGAAGAAAAGACCCGGCAGCAGGCCGATGGCGATCATGATCGTGACCAGCAGGAACATGGGCGTACCCATGAGCCCGCCGCATTCGACGGCGTTTGCGGCGGGTTTGCTTCGCGGCGCCCCGAGAAAGACAATGCCGACCGCCTTGGCGAAGGCGGCCAGGGCCAGGGCTCCAGCCCCGGCAAGCACGATGACCGCAGGCAGAACCCCGACAGCGGGTCCTTTCTGGGCCACTGCCCGCAGGAGGCCCTGGTAGATAGCCCATTCTCCGACAAATCCATTCAGGGGCGGCAACCCGGACACGGCCAAGGCGCCTACGGCGAACAGGCCCGCGGTCCAGGGCATGACTTTCCACAATCCGCCCAGTCGGCTCATGTCCCGAGTGCCTGTGGCATGAAGTACGGACCCTGCGCCGAAAAAGAGCAGGGATTTGAAGAGGCCGTGATTGAGGACATGCAGGAAGGTCCCGGCCAGGGCGGCCTTGCCCCACACGGGCTGACCGTGCTGAACGGCCAGCACGGAGAGGCCAAGGCCGATGAGGATGATGCCGACGTTTTCCACTGAGCAGTAGGCCAGCAGGCGTTTGATGTCGTTTTGGGCCAGGGCGAAGGCGATGCCGAGAAGCGCGCTTGCGCATCCAAAGCCGAGCAATACCCAGCCGGCGTTGTCGGGCATGGGCAGCCAGCCGCTGAAACGCACTATGCCGTAGACGCCCATCTTGATGGCCACGGCGGACATGATGGCCGAGACGTGGCTGGGGGCATTGGCGTGCGCCGACGGCAGCCAGATGTGCAGAGGAAACATGCCCGCCTTGACCCCGAATCCGAACAGGACGAGCCAGAAAAGCGGCGCCAGTCCGGCCTGGGCATGCACAGGTCCGAGTTCCCAGGTTCCGGTGCGGGCGGCCAGTGCCGAGAAGAAGGCGAAGAGGGCCATTGTTCCGGCGTGGGACGCCGCCAGATAAAGCCATCCCGCCTTGCGCGCTTCCTTGTTGTCGTGATCCAGGGTGATGAGAAAATAGGCGCAGAGGGCAAAGGCTTCCCAGGCGAAAAGAAAGTGCAGTCCGTTGGCGCAGGTCAGGACCAGGCCCATGCTTAAAGTCAGGGCGCTCCACCAGCAGCGTCCGTTCGGCGCCGAGCGCGGGTAATGATGTTCGGACCAGTATTCATGGGCATAAAGGGCGCCCAGGCCGCCGACCAGACAGACCAGGACGAGAAAAAGAGCGCTGATTCCGTCAAGACGTAAAAAAGGAGTTTCCCCGCCCAGGAGGAAGCCGCCGTGCCAGAGCCAGGGCTGAGTCGTGATCAGTACGAGCAGGGCAGCGTACAGTCCGCTCAAGGCCGTGATGGAATTCAGTCCCAGCCAGATGCGGGGATGCGTGCGGCCCACGCATATGGCCAGGAGCAGGCTCAGACCGAAAATGCCCAGGAGCGCGGCGATCATCGGGGCTCTCCTGCTGCTCGCGTGACGTCTTTGTCAGCGCATTCGGCAAAGAGCCGCAGCAGCGTTTCGTCGTCCGCGCCGTTGTCCAGAGCTTGGTTCAGCATGCCGGAAGCGATGCTGCGCGCCAAAAGGCCCAGCATGTTCACATGCAGGCGGGGCGTCGGCGAGATGAAAAAAAGCAGGCGGGTGACGGGTATGCCATCAGGGGGATGGACCGCGCTCCAGGCCGTGTTCAGCTGGATGAGCGCCACCAGCGCGCAGGCCTCGCCCAGGGCGACGCGCATGGACGGATGGGGAAGGGCAAAACCGGAACCCACCGGGGCTGCCGTAATGCCGCCGGGAGCCAGGATGCGTTGCGCGAGCATGTTCGACACGGCAGCAGGCAGGCCCGGCAGGCTGCGCACAATGCGCTCGAACATACGGTCAAGGTCGACCGTGCTCACGTCACGCCAGATTCCTCCCCGGCGCAGCAGGGTGCCCAATTCCGTAGAATTGGCCAGTGAGGGCGCGGGTTCCGAAAGAAATCCGCCCTGACCGCCGAGCCCGTGGCTGGCCGCCCAGTCCATGACCTCGGAGCGCTCGAAGAGAATGCGGTCACGGTCATGGACATGGGGCATGTTTTCCTTACGCACCCATTCTGTGATGACGTGTTCGGAAACCCCAAAAGATTCGGCTATTTGGATAAGATTGATGTACATGGGATTTTTTGTGGTCCGTTTTTTTGAGGACATGGCTGTTTACTCGGTTCAAAGGGTCACGGCGATGGATAACACGAGGAGGGCCGCGCACAGGTACGAGAGATATGATTGAACGCGTCCGTGTTGGAACATTCGCACAAAGTCCGCAATACGGAGGATGGATTTGGCGGCCGGGGTCACCACCTGTTCCAGGACCGTCTCGGGAGTGTGGCTTTCCAGGCGGGACCTGGCCGGAAAGATGTCTTCGGGTAGACTGGCATGCACGGAGGGCCGGAGGATCCAGCCGAACCATGCGGTGATGATCCCGGCAAAGGAGCCGGCAGTGTACTGCATGCGCGCAGTTGGCGTGCGGTAGCCGCAATCCCAGGTCTGGAGGTGTTTTTGCCGGCCGCGCAGCAGGACGACGGCGGCTGCTGCCACGGCCAGGATCGCAAGCGCCAGGATCACATGGGCTGTCCCGAGGGGAGCAAGTTGGTTGGGAATGCTGCGGTCCGGAGCCATCTGCGCCCAGACGCCCGCAACCCGCAGCAGCGTCGGCCAAAAAAACGCGGGAGCCAACCCGATGCCAAGGCAGCCCAAGGCCAGCACTGCCATGGCCGTGCGCATGCCTGTGCCGCATTCATGAGCGTTTGCCGCATCTTCGGAACGCGGCGCGCCCAGAAAGACCACGCCGCAAACCTTGACGAAACAGGCCAGGGCCAGGGCTCCTGTCACGCCCAGCAGGATGGCGGCGGGTACCGCGCCCAGGGATGCGGCGGTCCTCAGCCGACTGGCGTCGAACAGCCCGGAAAAGATCAGCCATTCGCTGACGAATCCGTTCAGCGGAGGCAGGCCGCTGATGGCCATGGCTCCGAGGGCGAAGAGCGCGGTCGTCCACGGCATGGTCTTCCAGAGTCCTCCCAGGCGGCTCATTTCCCGTGTCCCGGTGGAGTGCAGTACGGCTCCCGCACCCAGGAAAAGCAGCGCCTTGAAGAGTCCGTGATTCCAGACATGCAGCAGTCCGCCGCTCAGGGCCAGCAGGCCCCACTCCGGGCGGCCGTGGCCCTGGGCAATCATGGCAAAGCCCAGCCCGATGAGGATGATGCCGATGTTTTCCACGCTGTGATAGGCCAGCAGGCGCTTCAAATCATGCTGCCCCAGGGCGAAGGCGACTCCGAGGACAGCGCTGACGCAGCCGAGGCCCGCTACGACCCAGCCCGCACCTGTGGGCAGGGGCAGCCAGGAGCTGAAGCGGACCAGACCGAAAATTCCCATTTTGATGGCCACGCCGGACATGATGGCCGAAACATGACTCGGGGCGTTTGCGTGCGCCGAGGGTAGCCAGATGTGCAGCGGGAAGACGCCTGCCTTGATGCCGAAGCCCAGCAGAGCGACCCAGAAGAGCGGGGCCAGGGATGTTTGCGACGTCATGGGGCCAAGCTCCCAGCTGCCCGTTTGCGCGGCTAATGACGTGAAAAATCCGAAAAGCGCCAGTGTTCCGGCATGGGACGCGACCAGATAGAGCCGGCCCGCAGCCCGGACTTGGGGATTTTCGCGTTCCAGAGTGACCAGGAAATAGGCGCTCAGGGCAAAGGATTCCCAGGCGAAAAGAAAGTGCAGTCCGTTGGATTGGGTAAGTACCAGACCCATGCTGGCCAGCATGGCGCTCCACCACAGGCGACTTTGCCTTGCGGAGCGGGGGTGGGATTTTTGTGGCCAGTATGTCCGGCTGTAAACAGCTCCCGCAGCTCCCACGACTGCCAGCAGCAGCATGAAAAAGGCACTGATCTCATCCAGGCGCATGAATACGTGCTCACCGCCAAGGGTCCAGCCGCTGCGCCATTCCCAGACAGAAGCGCCGAACAGCGTTACGGCAGCAGCCCAAAATGTGCATACCGATGCTGTCAGAGTGGAGCTGATCCACCAGCCTGGAGATACATGACTTGTGCCCAGGCCAATAAATGTTGCTCCCAATGCGCATGTCAGTAGAAACTCTAGTTCCATTTTTTTGGTAAAGTGAAAGAAATCACTTTTTATTCTCTATTTTACATTGTTTGAATGATGCGTTGAGAATGACCATAATTATATTATCATACAGAAATAATTGCATGATAATACAATTTTTCAAATTTTATAATAGATATAAATTTGAAAAAAATATCAAAAATTACATGTCATTAAGCTGAGAGGCTATACGTTATCGTATCCACTCCCGGGGATATGCCTCTCAAAATAGAGAGTCAAGGAAATGGAGGTGGCAAAATGAAGTTTGTGAGCCCGTTGCTGTTTTCGTTCAGAAGAGGTCGTTTTTGACGAAGGCATCGCGAATGAGGGCAAAGATATGTTGTTTCAAGGAGTTGTCTTTTGACCATCGCGATGGGGGGCGAAATCTCCCCTCGGATAACGTTGCCCGGGGCGCAGGGATGTTTTTTGACGGCGCGGAATTGGCGTGCGCGCAAAGTTTTTTTAGGGAGTAAATCAGTAAAAAATGGAGGAATGGCTTGACTCCCCAAGAGATGCATGGGTAAGAGTGGTAAAAAGTGGTAAAAAGTGGAAAGGACTGAGGAGACAGCATGTTCAGAGGGCACTCACAACGTACACAAGATCCCAAGGGACGGCTCATGCTGCCCCCGGAATTTCGTGACGAGGTGTTCGCCAATTCTCCGGACGGCAAGGTTGTGCTGACCAATTTCGATGACTGTGTCGCTGTCTACCCCCTGCCAGAATGGGAAATCATTGAACAGAGTTTTTCAAAGTTGAATATGGCCGATCGCAAAGTTCGGGAATTCCACCGCTTTTTTATCTCCGGCGCAGCCGAGGTGACCCTCGACAAACAGGGGCGGATTCTTGTTCCGCCGCATCTGCGCAATTACGCGGGCCTGCAGAAGGACATCGTCCTGGCCGGGGTCGGACGAAAATTCGAGATTTGGGATCAGGAGCGTTTTGAGGCAGGACGCAACGCCCTGCAGGAGAATGTCGACCAGGTCATGGATGATCTGGCCGAAAAAGGATTTGAACTGCGGTTCTGATCGGAGGAGCCATGGACGCATATTCCGATCACATCCCGGTCATGCTCGAAGAGGTCATGCATTGGATCGCGCCGAATCCCGGCGGATTCTACATGGACGCGACCCTCGGGCTGGGCGGGCATGCGGCCCGGTTGATGGAGAGTACCAATGGGCAGGCCCGGCTTTTGGGGCTGGACCGGGACGAACAGGCTTTGGCCAAGGCCGGGGAGAGGCTGGCGCAGTACGGAGAGAACGTGCAGCTGGCCCATACCTCGTTTCAGCATTTTTCCCGGGCTCTGCGGGAAGTGGGCTGGGACAAGCTTGACGGCGTGATCGCCGATCTGGGCGTGTCTTCCCTGCAACTGGACAACCCTGAGCGGGGTTTTTCCTTTTTGCAGGACGGCCCTCTTGACATGCGCATGGACCCTGGGTCAGGCGGTGAGCCCGCATCAGCCCTCGTCAACGGCGCCTCTTTCGAGCGTTTGCGCCAGCTGCTGTGGGATTACGGCGAAGAGCCCATGGCCGGGCGCATCGCGGGGGCCATCGTCAAGATCAGGGAAACTGCCCGGATCGAATCGACCCTTGAGCTGGCCCGCATCGTGGCTGCGGCATATCCGGCCAAAAGGCGCGCATTGTCGCGCAATCATCCCGCGACCAAGACCTTTCAGGCCCTGCGGCTGGAAGTGAATCAGGAGTTGCGGGAAGTTGAATTTTTTCTGGAGCGCATCGTCGACTATTTGCGGCCTGGAGCGCGTATCGCCGTTATTTCCTTCCACTCTTTGGAAGACCGCATTGTGAAGAGGGCTTTTCGCAAGGAAAGTTCCGCTTGCCTGTGCCCACGGGAGTACCCCGTGTGTCAGTGCGGACATACGCAAAAACTCAGGCTGCCCTTTCGCAAGCCGCTTATTCCTACCGAGGATGAGATGCGGGCCAACAGCCGCAGCCGCAGCGCCAAGCTGCGCGTGGCGGAGCGAATTGACGGAGAGACGCGGTGAGCGAGAACGGCCAGGGATATGTGAGCATCGGGGTCATGTTTTTGGTGACCATAATTCTCGGATTGGGCTTGGTCTGGGTAAATATCGAACGGGTTGATCTGGCTTATGAATTGAAAATTCTCGAACGGGAACTGCAGGAAAAGCAGGATCAGCATTCGAAACTTCAGGTGGAACTGCATTATCTGCTCGCCCCGGCGACTCTGCGCGACCGGGCGGCAAAGGCGGGTTTGCAGCCTCCCAGACGGGACCAGATACGCACCATGCAGCAATAGGCAGGACAGGGCTCAACAGTGACGAAAACCGGAAGCAAGCCATCAAAGGACAGAAGCCGCGGCAAGATAATCTTTGCCGGGGTTCTTTTCGCTTTGGCGCTCCTGGGGCTCTGGGCCCGGGCCTATTTCGTGCAGGTGGTCAAGGGGCCCGAGTACGCCAAGATGGCCAATCGTCAGTACTGGGCCTCGGAGACCGTTTCCGGAAAGCGCGGCGAAATTTTTGATCGCAACGGACTCCTGCTGGCCAAGACCATCGCGACTCCGTCCGTGTATGTCCGTCCCAATGAGGTCAAGGACGCCTGGGCGGTCTCGCATCGTCTTGGTTCGATTCTGGGAGTAAGCCCCAAGAGCCTCGCTGCCATGCTGGGTCCCAAGAAACGTTTTGTCTGGGTGGCCCGCAAGATCAGCGACGCTCAGGCGGAGGCGGTCAAGGCCGAGATGCTTCCCGGGGTCTATCTGGAAACCGAGAATTCCCGTCAATATCCGCAGGGGCATATGGCCGGGCAGTTGCTCGGCTTCGTGAACATGGACGGGCGCGGCATCGAGGGGCTTGAGAGCAGTTTCAACGACCTGCTCGTGCCGTCATCCACCAAGTACACCGTGCAAAAGGATGCGGCCGGCAAAAGGCTGTCATCGCTGGAAAGCGGCGACAGGAATTCTTTCAACGGCCAGGACCTGCGACTGACTCTCGACAGTCAGGTGCAGCTGGCCACCGAGGAAGCTCTGGCCCGCAGCGTGATCCGGGCCAAGGGCAAATCCGGGATGGCGTTGGTGGTCGAGGTGCCCACGGGCGAGATCCTGGCTTGGGGGCACTACCCGTTCTTCAATCCCAACGCGGTCAAGAAGACGCGTGGCGAGTGGAAGAACCGCATGGCCGTGGACATTTTCGAGCCTGGTTCGACCATGAAGCCGATCATGGTCGCGGCGGCGCTGCAGGAAAAGGTCTGCACCCCGACGAAAGAGTATTACTGCGAAAATGGAAAGTGGAGTGTCAAAGGCCGCCGCGTCAAGGACACGCACAAGTACGAAAACCTGACCGTGAGCAAGATCATCCGTTATTCGAGTAATATCGGAGCGGCCAAAATCGGTCTTGAGCTCGGCGCGGCCAAGCTCAATAGGTATTTGCAGGAGCTCGGCTTCGGGCGTCGGCTCGGACTGCCGCTGCCCGGAGAATCGGCGGGACTGCTCAATCCCGTCAATCAATGGAAAGACGTCGAGCTGGCCAATATTTCTTTTGGGCAGGGTTTGGGCGTGACCATGCTGCAGATGGCCGATGCATATCTGTGCATCGCCAACGGGGGGGTCCGCCAGCCGCTGCGTCTGACACACGAGACCGGAAGGCCTGTGGAAGGCAAGCGCGTCTTTGATACGAATGTGGCCCGGATGGTCATGGCCATGCTTGAAGAGGTGGTCCAGGAAGACGGCACCGGCACTCAGGCGCGCATCGAGGGGGTGCGTGTCGCGGGTAAGACCGGGACGGCCCAGAAGGCGAGTCCGACCGGTGGTTATGGTGGGGAATATGTCGCATCGTTTGTGGCCATTTTTCCGGCCGACAAGCCCCGCTATCTGGTCTGCATGATGGTTGATGAGCCGCAGGCCGGACATTACGGAGGAGTGTTGGTTGCTCCCGAAGTCCGCAATATCGGAATCCAGCTGCTCAACTCTTCGGGCATGCTGGCCGAGCCGGTGGAGACGATGCAGATGGCCAAAGTGTCGCCGGAGCGGTTCTGGGCTCCGGTGCAGCGCATGGAAAATATCAGCGTGGATCAGGAATTCATGCCGGATCTGCAGGGCGCGACAGTGCGTCAGGCGCTTGAGATCCTTGTGGCACGCGGGATTGTTCCCGTGGTCAAGGGGCAGGGCGTGATCATCGAAAAGCAAAAGCCGCTCCCCGGCGAAAAATGGCCGGCGGACAAGAAATGTCAGCTCTGGCTGACAGGGCAACCGGGTTAAGGATGAACCAGATGAACCTACAGACCGTGCTTGAAATGCTTCGAAGCGGAACCGGGCTGCGCACCCATTCGGGTGCGGTCACGCCTGGCGACGTTTTCGTGGCGTTATCAGGTACGCGGGTCGACGGTGCGCGGTTCATCGAGGATGCGGTGGCTCGCGGCGCGCGGGTCGTGGTGCACAAAGAGGGTATCACTGTCGCCCCAGTGGAGGGCGTCTCCACACTTGCGGTACCGAGCCCCGCGCAGACTCTTGGAGTGCTGGCCCGCGCGGCCTGCGGGACGGAATCCCGCCTGCCGAGGATTGTCGGCGTGACCGGCACCAACGGCAAGACGACGACCGCGCATCTGATCCAATCTCTGCTGAGCGCCAATGGATTGATGACGGGCCTCATCGGTACGGTACACTGCTGCTGGCCCGGCGCCCATGTCCCGGCGACCATGACCACTCCGGACTGTCTGAGCCTGCACGGAATCATCGGGCGCATGGTCCGCGACGGCGTGGAAAATCTGGTCATGGAAGTCTCCTCTCACGCCCTGGACCAGGAACGCACCGCCGGGTTGCCAATGACAGTGGGCGTGTTCTCCAATCTGACTCAGGACCACCTGGACTACCATGGGGACATGGAACGGTATTTCGAGGCCAAGGGGCGTCTTTTTCTGGATGGTCCGGCACGATGCGCCCTGGGCCTGGTCAATGTCGACGACGAGTATGGGCGGCGTCTGAAAAAGATGCGTCCCGATCTGCTGGGATTTGGGCTTGAGTCCGAAGATGCCGAGTTGCGATGCCGGATTGTAAGCGCCGGGACCCAGGGCATGGTCCTTGGCATCAGTTATGGCGGAAATACCTGGGAACTGCGCACGAGCCTGGTGGGCCGTCACAACGCCTACAATCTGCTCTCGGCCGTGGGTGCAGGACTGTTGCTCGGGCTGACCGCGGCGCAGTGCGATTGCCTGAGTCAGGCTCAGGGTGCTCCCGGACGCCTGGAGCGGGTGCCCAATACGCGCGATCTGAACATCTTCATTGACTATGCCCACACTCCGGACGCGCTGGAAAAAGTTTCGGTAGCGCTCAAAAACATGGGTTTCAAGCGCCTGATCACGGTGTTCGGTTGCGGCGGCGATCGCGATGCGAGCAAGCGGCCGCTCATGGGCGCGGCTGTGGCACGACATGCCGACGTGGCCGTGGTCACTTCGGACAACCCCCGCACCGAGAATCCCGAGTCCATCCTCGACCAGATTGAACCGGGCCTGGCCGGCGCGCGTCTGGTCCTGCGCGAGGTTGATCGGCGCAAGGCCATCGCACTGGCCGTGGAGAGCCTGCAGCCGGGAGACGCGCTGCTCATCGCCGGCAAGGGCCATGAGGATTATCAGGTCATCGGTACGGAAAAGCGCCATTTTTCGGACTTCGAGGTCGTGCGGGAGTGCCTGTCATGAACATGACCCTGACGCAAATCGCCTCGGCCCTGGCCGCGAGCATCGAACAGGACCATGACCTGACCGTGGGCCGGGTCTGCATCGACAGCCGGGCCGTACGCAAGGGTGACCTCTTTTTCTGCATCGTCGGGCAAAAGCTCGACGGACATGAATTCGCACGCCATGCGGTGGAAAACGGCGCCTGCGCCGTGGTGGCCAGCGCTCCTCTTGATCTGGGCGTCCCTGTGCTGCTGGTGCGGGATACGACATCGGCGCTGGGCCGGCTGGCCAGGGCCTGGCGAGAGAAGACCCGCGCCAGGGTTATCGGCGTGAGTGGATCGGCGGGCAAGACCACGGTCAAGGAGATGCTGGCGCAGGTCCTGTCGGCGGCAGGCCGCACCGCCAAAAATTTTCGCAATCTGAACAATCAGATCGGCCTGCCCCTGTCCATTCTGGAGATGAATGGGGACGAGGATTTCTGGGTTCTGGAGCTTGGCATCAGCCGCCCTGGAGACATGGACGAACTCGGCTATATCCTGGCCCCCGACGCGGCGCTCCTGGTCAACATTGGTGCCTGTCATCTGGAAGGGCTGGGCAGTCTGGCCGGTGTGGCGGAGCAGAAGGCCGTTTTACTCGATCATGTCCGCAAAGGCGGTTTTGCCTGCGTCAATGCCGACTATCCCGAGCTCATGCAGGAGAGCGCGAATCGCAGTCCGAAGCTGGTCACGTTCTCCGGAACCGGTGCCCAGGCAGACTATTCGTGTCTGCGGCAGGAGAGCATTTCGGACGGAATTTCCTACACCTTTCGCGTCAGGCAAGAAGAGCTGCGTTGCACGGTGTCGGACAACATCCATGTCGCAGAGAACCTGGCCGCGGTTGTGGCCATGGCCATGGAGCTGGGCATGACCTTTGCCGCCATCGAGTCCGCGCTGGCGGCATACAGCCCAGTGGCCCAGCGCTTCGTGCAGACCCGCGTCGGAACGTGGCTTTTCATCGACGACACCTACAATGCGAACCCGGTGTCCATGGCCCGCTCCATCTGCGAGGCCAAGCGTCTTGGCGAGGGGCAGCGGCTGGTGCTGGTTCTTGGCGACATGCTCGAACTGGGCCGGGACAGCGCCCGCGCTCATCGCGAGCTGGGCGGACTGATTGCGGGCACGGGCGCGTCGCATTGCTTTTTTCAGGGGCGTCACGCGGAAGACGTTCAGGCCGGACTGGGCGGGTTCAACGGTATTTTTATGAAAGTGTCCGGGGCGGAAGAGGTCCTGCAGGCCCTGAACGCAGTGCGCTGCGATCAGGGCGTGATGCTCTTCAAGGGGTCACGGGGCTGTAAAATGGAGCAGTATTATTCTGCTCTGGAGAGGAGCTGGGCGTGATCTATCATCTGCTGTACCCCTTAAGCGACCAAGTAAGCATGTTGAACGTTTTTCGCTACATTACGTTCCGCTCCATCTATGCCATGCTGACCGCGCTTATCTTGTCCATCATTATTGGTCCTATCTGCATCAGATGGCTGCGCAGGCTGAAATTCGGCCAGTACATCAAGGAAGGCGGCCCGGATCACCAGGCCAAGAGCGGGACTCCGACCATGGGCGGCTTGCTGTTCGGGTTCTGCATGCTGGTCAGTGTCTTTTTGTGGGGAGATTTAACTAACAAGTACATATGGTTGACGGTGCTGGTCTTTATTGGTTTCGGTGCGGTCGGATTTGTTGACGACTACCTCAAGGTTGTGCGCAGGCACAACGACGGCCTCTCTCCGAGAATCAAGCTTCTGGGGCAGCTCATCGTCAGTGTGGGCGCGGTCTCTTTGCTGGTCTCGTTTCCCGAGTATTCGACCAAGCTCATGGTTCCGTTCTTCAAGAATTTCAATCCGGACCTGACCTGGATTTATGTGCCCTTCGGACTTTTCGTCATGATCGGGGCCTCCAACGGGGTGAACCTGACCGACGGTCTTGATGGGCTAGCCATCGGCCCAGCCGTGGTTTCGGCGGGCTGCTTCGCCCTCTTCGTCTATGTGGCCGGACACGTGAACCTCGCGAATTATCTGCAGGTTTCCTACATCGCCGGTGTCGGCGAGGTGACGGTGATCTGCGGCGCCATGGTCGGGGCGGGCCTGGGATTTTTGTGGTTCAACGCCTTCCCGGCCCAGGTCTTCATGGGTGACGTGGGAAGCCTGAGCATCGGCGGCACCCTCGGGTTCATCGCCATCCTGTGCAAGCAGGAGTTGCTGCTTGTCATCGTGGGCGGGCTTTTTGTGGTCGAGACCCTGTCGGTCATCCTGCAGGTCGGATATTTCAAGGTCAGCGGCGGAAAGCGGATCTTCCGCATGGCACCGCTGCACCATCATTTTGAGAAGAAGGGCATTCACGAGTCGAAAATCATCATCCGTTTCTGGATCCTGTCGCTCTTGCTGGCGGTCATGGCTCTGGGAACACTGAAGCTCAGGTAGGACGGCAATGCGCGAATTCATCCACGATAATCAGCTTCGCGGCCACACCGCGGTTGTGCTGGGAGCAGGAACTTCCGGCATTGCGGCGGCGCGTCTTCTGACGCGAATGGGCGCGGCTGTGCGCGTGCTGGAGAAAAACGAGGCCAGCGCTGCCAAGGTTCCTGCCGACCTGGGATTTGAGGTCTGCGCCGGCGAGCACAAACCCGCGCATTTTGCAGGGGCAAACCTCATTGTGTTGAGCCCCGGCATCGCCCGCTCGAAAGTAGCATCGCTTCTGCCTGAAGGCGTTCAGGTGATTTCCGAGTTGGAATTGGCGAGCTGGTTCGTGTCCGAACCCATAATCGCGGTGACCGGAACCAATGGGAAAACCACGACCACGACGCTCATCAGCCGCATTTTGGAAGCAAACGGCAAGAAGGTCTTCACCGGCGGGAATATCGGCACGCCTCTGTGCGAGTACCTGATGGGCGGCGAGCAGGCCGAGATTCTGGTGCTCGAAGTGTCCAGCTTCCAGTTGCAGAATTCTCCGTCTTTTCATCCCCGGGTGGGCGTGCTGCTCAATTTTTCGGCCAACCACCTCGACTACCATGAGAGCATGGAAGAGTACCTGAGCGCAAAGCTCTCCATGTTCACGCACATGGAGGACGCGGACCTGGCCGTGGTGCCGCTGTCCATGAAGGACGAGCTCGAGAAAAGGGATTTCACCCGCAGCCGCAGGGTCTATTTCGTGGCCAGCCCCCGTTTTACGTGTCCGGGTTTGCCTGGTGAACACAACCGAGAAAACATGGAAGCGGCCTATCTGGCCTGCCGATATTTCGGACTTTCCCCGGAGGATGTGCAGCGCGGAATCGATGGGTTCTCCACTCTGGCGCATCGCATCGAGGCCGTGGCGGAGCACAATGGCATCGTTTTTATCGACGATTCCAAGTCTACGACCGTCGACTCCATGATCGCGGCGCTCAAAAGCCAGGACCGCCCCGTGCGTCTCTTGGCGGGAGGCGTGTTCAAAGGCGGTGATCTTGGAGCGGTGTTGCCGGTTCTGCGTGAGAAGGTTCGCGCCGTGTATCTGTTCGGGCAGTCTCGGGAAATTTTCGAAGAGGCCTGGAGTGATTGCGGCAAGGAAATCAGCTGGGACGCGACTCTGGAAGAGGCCGTGTTCAGGGCCGCCGCCGACGCCCGCAGTGGAGAATGCGTGCTCCTGTCTCCGGCCACGGCCAGCTTTGACCTTTTTGCCAATTACAAGGAGCGGGGCAAGACTTTCCAGCGTGCGGTACGCGAATGGGTGGAGGGCGCATCATGAAGATCACCCAGCGCGAAGCGGCCCGCCAGCTCATGAGCTTTGACGTAATCCTTTTGGGGGCAGTCATTTGTCTGGCCTCCATCGGGCTCATCATGGTCCTCAGCGCAAGCGGGATCATGGCCGAGAAGGTTTACGGCGACAAGTACGCCCTGTTCTGGAAGCAGGTGCTGTTCATGGTCGCCGGGGGCGTCGTGCTGACGGTCGCGGCGCGTGCGAACATGGAATTTTTTTATCGCCACACCTATCTCTGGATCCTGCTGGCGGCCGGACTTCTGCTCATGACTGTTTTTTCTCCTTTAGCCACCTCTGCGGGCGGAGCAAGCCGCTGGCTGCGGATAGGGCCTTTTTCGGTTCAGCCGCTGGAGGCCGCGAAAATCGCGCTGGTTTTCTATCTGTCCTACTTTTTCGCCAACAAGCAGGACCTGGTCAAAACGTTCAGCGTGGGCTTTCTGCCGCCGATCATGGTGACCGGCAGCCTCTGTTTTCTGCTGCTGCTGCAGCCCGATTTCGGCGGCGCGGTGTTTCTGGCGGGGCTGCTTTTTCTGATGTGTCTGGTCGGTGGAACGCGGATCATTTTCCTGGGCTCTGCCGTCGTCCTGGCCCTGGTCTCGGCGGCGCTGCTGGTGGTCAATTCGCCGTATCGTTTCAGGAGGGTCTTTTCCTTTCTGGACCCGTTCCAGGACGCCCAGAATTCGGGGTATCAGCTGGTGCAGTCTCTTTACGGGCTGGGTTCCGGCGGATGGATCGGACAGGGGCTGGGCGAGGGAAAGCAGAAGCTTTTCTTCCTGCCCGAAGCGCACAATGACTTCATCATGTCCGTGCTCGGCGAAGAATTGGGCTTTGTCGGTGTTTCATTGATCATCATCCTGCTCGGCGTGGTCCTGTGGCGGACACTCGTAATCAGCATCAGACAGGCCTCCATGCACGATCGCATCACAGCCTTTGGCATGGGAGCGATCGTGATCGTCGGCGGAATCCTGAACATGGGCGTGGTCCTCGGCGCAATTCCCCCCAAGGGCGTGCCCATGCCGTTCTTGAGCTATGGCGGTAGCCATCTGCTGGCCGGTTTTTTCTGCACCGGGGTGCTGCTCAACCTGTCCCGGAAGGTCAAGGCATGAAACGTTTGATTCTGACCACAGGCGGCACTGGAGGCCATATTTTTCCGGCTCTGGCCGTGGCGGAGTCCGTTCGCGCCGCAGTGCCTGACTGCGAGATTTTGTTTGTGGGGTCGGAGCGCGGACCCGAAGGCGAATGGGCGCGTGCGGCCGGATTGCCTTTTGTGGCCCTGCCGGCCCAGGGCGTTCTGGGGCGCGGCATCAAGAACGCTGCCACGGCCGTGTGGCTTGGGCGCAGTCTCTATAAGTCCTGGCGGCTGCTGCGTGAGTTCAAGCCCGATGTGGTGCTGGGGCTGGGCGGATACGCGGGATTTTCCTGTCCCCTCGCGGCAAGCCTCATGGGCATCCCCTCGGCCATTCATGAGCAGAACAGCGTGCCCGGGATGACCAACCGGATTCTGGCGCGGCGCGTTGACCGCATCCTGGTCAGCTTTGCGGATATGGAAGCAGCGGCCTTTGGCGGCGACAAGGCCGTTGTCACCGGCAACCCCGTCCGCGCTGAAATTCGCACTTTGCGTGACGAACGGCGCATGCCGGGGCGAAATATTTTGATTGTGGGCGGCAGCCAGGGTGCTTCGGCCCTGAATGGCTTTGTGGTGCGTGAACTGGATCGGCTCAAAGATCTGGGCCTTGGCATCTGGCACCAGACGGGCAAGGACGAATTCGAGGCCATCCGCGACGTTTACGCCGAGAAATATCCAGCGGCGCGCGTGGAACCGTTCATCAGCGACATGCACGAAGCCTACCGCTTTGCCGATCTGGTCATCTGCCGGGCCGGGGCCACGACCATCGCCGAACTCACCGTCGCCGGAAAGCCGAGCATTCTGGTTCCTTTTCCTTATGCAACCCACGACCACCAGCTCAAGAACGCCCGTTCGCTGGAAAATGTCGGGGCGGCACTCGTCATTCAGCAGCGTCAATTGGAAGAATTGAATTTGTCTTCGGTGGTGGGTGATCTTTTTCAAATGCCGGAAAATCTGGCCAGAATGGCACGGGCCGCCCGTGAAGCGGGCATTCCTGACGCCGGAGACCGGGTGGTGGCGCAATTGCAGGATTTGGCGTCGAGCAAAGCGCGGCGTGACAAACGGTGAATATGAAGTCGAAAATCAGGAAAATACACATGGTCGGCATTGGCGGCGCAGGCATGAGCGGCATCGCCGAAGTGCTGCTCACCCTCGGCTATGAGGTGTCGGGTTCGGATCTGGTCAAGGGCCCGGTGGCGCTGCGTCTGGAAACTCTTGGAGCCACGGTCCATGCCGGTCACGAGAGGAATAACGTGCAGGGCGCGCAGGTCGTGGTCCGCTCAACGGCCGTGAGTGACGATAACCCCGAGCTGGAGGAAGCCAGAGCCCATGGCGTGCCCATCATCCCGCGCGCCGAGATGCTGGCCGAGCTGATGCGCCTGAAAGTTGGCGTGGCCGTGGCCGGGACCCACGGGAAAACCACGACCACCTCGCTTCTGGCCACGATTTTCATGGAGGCCCGGCTGGACCCGACGGTCATCATCGGCGGGCGCCTCAACGCTTACGGCTCCAACGCCATGCTCGGCCAGGGTCGCTATCTCATCGCCGAAGCCGACGAGTCGGACGGGTCGTTTCTGTGCCTTTTGCCGAGAATATCCATCGTCACCAACGTCGATGCCGATCATCTCGATTATTACAAGGACCTGGACGAAATCCGGGACAGCTTTGTCGACTTCATGAACAGCGTGCCGTTTTACGGCCTGAACGTGGTCTGCGGTGATGACAAGGGCGTGCAATCGATCCTGTCCCGAGTCCGCCGTCCGGTCATGACTTACGGATTCGGGGAAGAAAACGATTTGCGCGCCGAGATCATCAGTTGCGAGGCGGGGTCGAGATTCAACGTCTATCGTCATAACGAATTCTGGGGCGAGGTGTCCCTGACCCATCCCGGCCGGCACAATGTCTTGAACGCCATGGCCGCCATAGGCGTGGCCATGGAGGCCGGGGTCCCAAGGGAGGACATCATTCACGGTCTTGGAGCTTTTGCCGGAGTGGGGCGCCGGTTTGAGCACAAGGGCGAGCGAAACGGAGTGTTGGTGGTTGACGACTACGGTCACCACCCCACGGAAATCGCAGCCACCCTTGAAACCGCCAGGCTTTGCTATCCGCACAAGCGGCTGGTGGTGGCTTTTCAGCCGCACAGGTTTACGAGGACGCAGGCCCTGTTCGGCGATTTTTCCAAAGTCTTTGCAGGGGTCGATCAGCTGCTGCTGACGGAAATCTATCCGGCCAGCGAATCGCCCATCCCCGGGGTCAGCGGGCAGAGCCTGGCCCAGGCCATCAAGCAGGTGACAAACACACCGGTACGATTTTTCGAGGATTTTGGAACCATGCAGGCCGCTCTTGGTGAGATCCTGCAGCACGGCGATCTGTTTTTGACGCTGGGTGCGGGCAGTATTTGGACAGTCGGCCAGGGTTATTTGGACGAAGAGGTGAAAAATTCGTGAGCACTGCGGTCATGGGCAAGAAGATTCGCCGGAATGTAGCCCGGAGCAAGGATCGCAAGCAACCCGTAGACAAGGGCGCGGTGCTTGGCGGACTTCTTCTTGGTCTGGGGCGTACGGTTTTTATCTTGATGCGCTGGACGTTGGGCATCGTTGCGGTGGTCGTGGTCAGTTTCGGAATTCTTTTTGCCTACCGGTGGGTCACAACCCATGAGTTTTTTGCGCTCGCCAATCTGCAGATTGAAGGCTCACAGCGGCTTGGCCGCGACGAGATTGCGGAAATGGGCGGGGTCAGCACGGGATCAAATGTCTTGAGCATCAACATCGCGGAGGTGCAGCGCCGCATCGCCGCCAGTGAATGGGTGGAAAGCGTGGCCGTGACCAGGGTTCTGCCCGACGGCCTGATCATCGAAGTGAAGGAGCGTGAACCGGCCTTTCTGACGCGCCGCGACGAACAACTCTACTACGCGGACGTGAATGGGCAAACCATCGCGGCCGTGAGCGTGGACAAGTTCATTTCGCTTCCGCTCCTGGAAGCGGAAGAGGGCGTGCAGGTGGGAAACGGGATCAGGACACTGCTCAATGAGGTTGCCCGGAACTCTCTGCCTTTCGGCATGAGCCAGATAGCCTGGCTACGGCAGGACAGCGCGGATCAGTTCAGCATATTTCTGGAAAAGCCGCGGGTGCTTGTGCAGTTGGATGGTGCGGATCTGGATTCCGCGCTGAAGAGCCTGACCAAGGTTTGGGCTGATTTGGGGCGCCGGGGCGAACTGGATCGCACCGAATTCATGTTTGTCATGCCCGGGCGGGCATGGATCAGGCTACAAGCCGATCAAACACTCTAGGGAAAGCATGCCGGCCTGAGCCGGGAGATGAGGGGAAGTATGGCCAAGTCTGAATTGATCGTCGGTCTGGACATCGGAACGACCAAGATATGTACCGTTGTGGGTGAGGTGGGAACGGACTCGCTGGTGGATATCATCGGCATCGGCACCAGTCCGTCCACGGGCCTTCGGAAGGGCGTGGTCGTCAACATTGAACAGACCGTGCAGTCCATCAAGAAAGCCCTCGAAGAAGCCGAGCTCATGGCCGGCTGCGAGATCAGGGCCGTATACGCCGGGATTGCGGGCAGCCACATCAAGGGCTTCAACAGCCATGGCGTGATCGCCGTCAAGGGTGGCGAAGTGACCGCCCGCGACATCGAGCGGGTCATCGACGCGGCCAAGGCCGTGGCTATCCCGCTGGATCGCGAGGTCATCCACATTTTGCCCCAGGAATACATCGTCGATGACCAGACCGGCATCGCCGATCCCTTGGGCATGGCCGGGGTGCGGCTTGAGGTGAAGGTGCACATCGTGACCGGCGCGGTGACCAGCGCTCAGAACATCGTCAAGAGCTGCCACAAGTCCGGCCTCGACGTGGAGGATATCGTGCTGGAGGCATTCGCCTCATCCAAGGCCGTGCTGACCGACGAAGAGCGCGAGATCGGCGTGGCGCTGGTTGATATCGGCGGAGGCACTTCGGATATCGCAATTTTTCACGGTAATTCCATCAAGCACACCGGGGTCATCGCCCTTGGCGGGACCAACCTGACCAACGACATCGCCTTTGGTCTGCGCACGCCGACCCAGGCCGCCGAGAAGATCAAGATCAAGTACGGCTGCGCTTTGGCGGAGCTGGTCAAGAAGGATGAGATCATCGAGGTGCCGAGCGTCGGGGGCCGGGAGCCGCGCAAGTTGACCAGGCAGGTCCTGGCAGAGATTTGCGAACCGCGCATGGAGGAACTGCTTGCCTTGGTGGACCAGGAGCTGATCCGTTCCGGGTACAAAAAACTTATCGGCGCGGGAGTGGTGCTGACCGGCGGCGCCTCGCGCATCGAAGGGATTCAGGAATTGGCGGAGCAGATCTTCAACCTGCCGACCAGGACGGGTTCGCCTACCGGAGTGGGCGGACTGAGGGATGTGGTGGACAGCCCCACCTACGCAACCGCGGTGGGCCTCTTGCTCTATGGCGCGGAAAAGCACGGGCGGGACAGCAAGATCCGCATCCGCGACAAGAACATCTTCCACTCCATCCTGGCGCGGATGAAGAAATGGTTTGTGGACATCAGTTGACGGGTTAGACGAGCACGGGAAAACGGAGAACGGAACAATGCAAACGTGGGGGAAGTATGGATTTCCTAGAAATTGAACGCGAAGACAATGCTTTGATCAAAGTCATCGGAGTGGGTGGCGGAGGCGGCAACGCGGTGAACAACATGATCAAGGCCGCCATGCAGGGCGTGACCTTCATCGCCGCGAACACGGACATGCAGGCCCTGAAACATTCGCAGGCAGAGTACAAGATCCAGCTCGGCGACAAGCTGACCAAGGGCCTTGGTGCCGGCGCAAATCCGGACATGGGCCGGGACGCGGCCCTGGAGAGCCAGGCCCAGATCAGGGATATCCTGGGCGACTGCGACATGGTCTTCGTCACCGCCGGCATGGGCGGCGGCACCGGCACGGGCGCGGCCCCGGTCATCGCTCAGGTGGCCAAGGACATGGGCGCGCTGACCGTGGCCGTTGTCACCAAGCCCTTCTTTTTTGAAGGCAAGCGACGGCAGCAGCAGGCCGAACGTGGTATCAAGGAGCTGCGCGAGATCGTTGACAGCATCATCACCATCCCCAATGACCGCCTGCTGACCCTGGCCTCCAAGAAGGCCTCCTTCGTGGACATGCTGGGCAAGGCCGACGAAGTCCTTTTTCACGCAGTGAAGGGCATCTCCGACCTGATCATGGTCCCCGGTCTCATCAACCTCGACTTTGCCGACGTGAAGGCGGTCATGGAAGAGATGGGTCTGGCCATGATGGGCACGGGTATCGCTTCCGGCGACGGACGCGCCCGCGAGGCGGCCCTCAAAGCCATCACCAGCCCGCTGCTGGAAGACGTGACCATCGACGGCGCGCGCGGCGTGCTCATGAACATCACCTGCGGACCCGACCTGACCATCGAAGAAGTCAGCGAAGCCGCCAGCATCGTGCATGAAGCCGCTCATGAGGATGCCAAAATCTACTTCGGTACGGTCTTTGATATGAATTGCGTGGATGAAATGCGCATTACCGTCATCGCCACCGGTATTCAGGACGGCAACGCGCCCCTGGAAAAAGGAACCAAGGTCACTCCGTTCGCCGCGAACGCGGCTTCGAGCCGGCTTGGCGCTGAAAGCGAGGGGTCGTTCATCCGTCCGCGCACCAGAAAAATTACGGTCAACGAAAGCGCCGATTTGAGCGTGCCCGCGTATATTCGTGCCAAGACCCAGCCCGGCGTGGAAGAGCGGCGGAATGAGCCCCGCAAGATCGTGAATGGAGGCGAGGACGCCGAGTTCCTGTTCGAAGAGGAGGAATTTGAAATTCCGTCATTCATCAGAATGCAGGCAGACTAGGATATCGGTTGATTTGATCTGTCACGCCCGACTGTGGAGGGAACTGTGTCCGAGCTTTATCTAGGCCGAGCAGTCCCGCGACTGAAGGATTGGGGAGGACGGCTGCCCGTGGCTTTGGTTTTCCCGGAAGCCGCGCAGCACGCGCTCTCTACCCTGGGCTGGCAGGTTGTTTACCGGCTGCTCGCGAGTTGCGAGGAGCTGGCCGTTGAACGGTTTTTTTGGGACCCCACTTCCCCGAGGCCCAGGTCCGTTGACTCCGGACGTGACCTGGGCCTCTTCCCCCTTGTTCTTTTCAGCCTCAATTTCGAAGGTGATTTTCCGACGGTAATCAGACTGCTGCAGGATGCGGATATTCCCGTCCGGGTCGTAGAGCGCCAGTCCTGGCCCATGATTCTGGCTGGCGGTCCCTTGGCATTTCTCAATCCGTTTCCGCTTCTACCCGCGCTCGACGGGATCTTTGTCGGCGAGGCCGAGGCTGGCCTTTTAGCCCTAACAGACAGAATAGCCCGGGTCTGGAACAGTGGCGGGGAGAAGGCTGCGGCTCTTGAAGACATAGCAGCGCTGCCCGGAATGCTGATTCCCGGCAAAAGTCCCGAGCCCGTGCGCAGGCTGGTCGATACCTCCGGGTCGAAAAATCTGCACGAACCCGCCTACTCCTGTTTTGTCAGTTCCGAAGCACAGTTTCGGGATATGCTGCTGCTCGAAGTCAACCGCGGCTGTCCTTACGGTTGCCGCTTTTGCGCGGCAGGCAGCATCTACAAGCCTCCCCGCCATGCCGAGATGGAGACGCTGCAAAACATCGTGACGCGGTGCACGCCGCAGAAAGTGGGGCTGGTGGGCACTGCCCTGACCGACTGGCCCGACCTGTTACCCTTTTTGCGTTGGCTGCAGGAGCGCAAGATCAAATTTTCGCTGTCCTCTCTTCGCGCCGATGGCTTGACCGATGAGCTGCTCGGATTTCTTCGCCATACCGGCACCCGCTCCGTGACCCTGGCGCTCGAAGGGGCGAGCCGCCGCCTGCGTCAGGCCATGAACAAGCATTTTTCGGAAGAGGCTTTCCTGGAGGCCGTGACGCGTATCAGTCGGCTGCAGTTCAATACATTGAAGCTGTACATGATCACCGGCTGGCCGGACGAGAGTGAAGAGGACTGGGCGGAATTCGAGTCTTTCCTGGGGAGCATCGAAGAGGCCAGGAGGCTCGGGCAGGGGAACCGCAAGAAGGGGGTCGAGCTCATCTCCCTGTCGGTCAGCTGTCTTGTGCCCAAGGCCTGGACTCCCCTGCAGTGGGCCGCCATTCCGGAAGAGGACTGGTTCAAGAAGGCCATGCGGCGCTTCAAAGGAACTGTCGGACGCTTCAAGGGCATGCGCTTCGCGGGAGAGAATCCCGGCCAGGCCCGGGTGCAGATGTTCCTGGCCAGGGGCGGGGAGGAGATTTTTCCCTGCCTTGAGCGGGCGGCCCAAACAGGCCTTGCTGGAGCCGTGAGGGATTTTGACGAGCTTGTGCGGCAGGTCGTGCACCGCCCGTTGGACCGGGACAGCGTGTTTCCCTGGGAGCGCCTGGATATAGGGGTTTCCAGAAAATTTCTGTACTCGGAGTGGACCAAATACAGGCACGGGATGGTCAGTCCGCCCTGCCCCGTGTCCGGTTGCGATGAGTGCAGGGTCTGCGGGATGGACCGTTTCCTGTCATTGCCGCAGGGGCGTTAGGGCCAGGCAATGGTCCTTGTAGAAGAAGCAGTTCCGTCCGTTGCGTTTGGCCTGGTAGAGGGCCTGATCCGCTGAAAAGAGTCCTGAATCGATGTGCAGGTCGGTTTGCGGACTGAATGTCGAGATGCCGAGACTTACCGTGATTCTGTCCGAAAGCGGTGAGCCGGGATAGGGAATGTTGGTCAAGAAAAGGGCATGCTGAATCTTTTGCGCCACCCGCTCCGCCCCGCTTCGATTGGTGCTGGGCAATACCACCACGAACTCTTCCCCCCCGTATCTTCCCACGAAATCTTCCGGCCGCTTGAGCGTGGCGTTCAAGGTTTCAGCGACGCTGCGCAAGGCCATGTCACCGGCCTGATGACCGAAGCGGTCGTTGAACCCCTTGAAGTAATCAATGTCGATCATGAGTACCGAGATCTGGTGGTTGCTGCGTTTGCAGCGGCTTTTTTCAGCCACGAGAACTTCCTGGAATTTGCGGCGGTTGGGTACTCCGGTCAGCGGGTCCTGCATGACCAGGTTTTCGAGCATGTCCTTGCGGATGCGGGCCGTCTGCAGACGTGCAAACAGCTGCGATGAGATCAGGAAGGTGAGCACAAGGGTCAGCGCGTAGCTTGCCTTGGCCCACCCGGTCAGCCACCAGGGCGGATGGATGGTGATGCTCATGGATTCGGTGACAGGACCGTCAAAGCCGTCTTTGAGATGGAACACGTAGCGGCCCGGCTGCAAATGTGCATAGCTGACCGACGACTGCGTTCCGGCGTCGGTCCAGGCAGTGTCCACGCCTTCGAGCTTGTAGACAAAACGAGGTGCGTCCAGGGCGCTGATTTCGGGCATGGAAAAGGAAAAGGACAGGAAGTTTTGCAGATGGTCGAGCTCCAGGGCTTTGGGCATGCGTCCCAAAGGGGTGGCGGGCACCTTGCGCTCGAAAATGCGGACCTCGGATATTTTGGGGAGCGTGGGCGGACGGGAGAGAAGTTGCTGCGGATCGACGAGCAAGAGTCCATCGGAATGCCCGTAGACGAGCATCCGCTCCAGAGCTGCAGGCGGCGCGGTGATGCTGGAGGAGGGGTGCCCTGCGCCGATGGCCATCTCCCGGGCCTGGTTTGATCCGGGTGGAAGGTGGTAGATTTTAGACTGGGTATGCAGCCAGGTTCCTCCGCTGTTGTCGCTCCAGAGTGACAGGACATTGGGAATGTCTTTGTTTGCTACCGTTTGAACGGGAATGGAGGTCCCTGAGTTCAGATTGTAGCGGAGCAGCTGTTTCGTTGTCCCGATAATCAATTCCTCGGGCTTTGCCATGAGCATGCTTTTGACGCTTAGGGCATTTTCTTTCGTAGTCGGCGCTTGTAGCGAATACGTGCGTTGGTGTCCGGACCGGGGATTGATTTTGTGGATAGTGCTCCCATACCCGATCCAAAGTTCAGCGCCGGATTGCATGAGCGGTGCGCCTCCCGCTTGCGGAGGGAAGGTCAGCTCTTTGCGTACGGCGGTGTCGCCCAGTTTCCAGGAATAGAGTTCGCTCGTATTGGAGACCCATATGCGCCCATCACCCATGGGTGCGATGTGACGAATGGAGGGGTTCGACAACGATAGATCGGTGTCGTCGAAAACGAGCTGCGTATGCTCCACTTCACCGTTGGGAGTGATGCGCAAAAGCGCGTTCCGGATGCCGCAGAGAAGGGAACTGTCGGAGGTCCAGGCCAGGGCGCTGACTCTTGGCGTGTCGAGAAATGGTTCGATGTCGAGACTGGTTGACAAGGAAATCAGGTTGGAATCCAGCGGTGTGGAGCGGTAGACTCCGCCTTCCTTGAGGCCGACATAGATGCGCGAATCCACAGGACTGATTGCACAGACGGTGTCGGCGTCTTGCAACGGTTCGCTTTGGCCCTTGACCTTAAGTGCGAGCAGCTTCGCACCCGGATAGGCCGGCCGGTGCAGTACCCCATGATTGTATGTTCCGATCCACAGAGTCCCCGCCTTTGTTTCCATGAAGGACGCAATGGAGAGCGGTGTCTTGCCCCGTGAACCGGGTATGAGGAAGGGGTGTTGAAAAATGCTGCCTTGGCGAAAGCCATAGCGGAACAGGCCCTGGGCTGTGGCAATCCAGACGTCGCCGTTGCTGTCGGTGTAGAGATCGAGGATTCGTGCCGTCTTCAGTTCGTCCACGGCAACGAGTTCATTTTGCGTGGCCTGCGCCGGAAGAATCCACAGGCCTTTACCCGCTACGCCGACCCAGAGGTTGCCCGCGCCGTCAAAGGTGATTTTTCTGGCGGTGTAGGACTCGCCCGTGGACAAGGGAATGGCCGTGGCCAGCCCCCTGTTGCCTGTCAACCGAAGTACGCCCTGTCCCGTGCCCAGCCACATGTCGCGCTGGGCATTCTCGGCGATGTCGAAAACCGTCCAGGAAGTATCCGGATCCGGAGGGGTGATTTCGATCCTCTCGAATTTGTCGAAGGAGGGCTCGTAGCGGTGCAGTCCGCCGTTGCCTGTTCCCGCCCAGAGAGAGCCTTTCTGATCCTGATAGATGATGTGGGCGCTTGTGGCGGGGAGCCCTGAGGGAGTTTTGGCCATCTGGTACCAGCGCGGGGTTTTTGTTGCCAGATGGTAGGCCAGCACGCCTGAATTGGTGCCCACCCACAGGACGTCATTGGCGTCGATCCGAATGTCTCGAATGTTATTTCCCTGCAATACCTCGTCGAGCACGGGACGGACCGTCCGACCGTCATACACATGCAGGCCGCGAATGGAAGCCAGCCAGATATAGCCTTGGGAATCCTGGGCGGAGGCGATGACGCTGTTGTGGCTGCCCCGCTCGAAGGAAATATCCAACTTGCTGACATCAAGGGGAATGTCCGGGATGGCAAGGGCTTGCTGCGGGATAAGTAGTAATGTGAGTATGAAAATCAGGATTCGCATGGAGTACTTGATCTTTTGTAATACATACTTCAGGTAGTTTTTTGCGTCAGATAATTACTTTGAAACAGGTGCGTGGCATTTGTCGGAAAAAAAAACAACCATCAGACTTGAAAAAAAATTCGGGAAAAAACGCAGAGGCGGTGTTTCTCTTTTTTTTCTGTTGTTTTTGCTGATTCAGTGCAGCGCCTGGGCAGAAAGCTCCACGGGCGGGGCTTTCCTGACGGTGGCCGAAGGCTCACAATCAGGTGAGGAGCTGGACAATCCCGGGCCCGGGACCAACCAGACCCGCCCGCACAACGCCAGTGGCGGGTCCGAAGGTTCGGCAGACCAGTGGCAAGACATCCTGACGGGCCAGGATGATTTTATTTATCGGCTTGATCCGGTGAATGTGCTGGGCGAAAAACATCAGCCCGGCAAGGCCACGATCGCGGGAAAGGAATTGCATTCCCTTCCCTCCCACACCGGTACAATCACCGAGGCGCTCAAGGGCTTCTCCAACGTCCAGTTTTCCAACGACGAGATATCAAGCCTCACGGGCGGGGAGATCCGTCCCCCACGCGTCTCCATCGCAGGGGCCAAACCCTACGAAAACAATTTTCTCATCGACGGCATGAGCGTCAGCAATAACTTGAATCCGAGCGGACTGGATCAAAACTCGGAATCACCAAGCTGGAACAATCTTGTGGTGCATGGCGCAGACCAGACCATTTTTTACGATTCGAATCTGGTCGATTCCGCGACGGTTTATTCCAGTAACGTACCGGTCAAGTACGGCAATTTTCTCGGGGGACTGGTCGCTGCGGAACTCGTGAATCCGCGGACCGACAGGTGGCATGGCGTTTTCGAGGGCAGGCATACGCGCAGCGAGTGGTTTGATCTGCGCAGCGTGGACGACGAGTCGGAGACCTCGGACAATCAGGCCCGCTTTCGGGCGGACAGCCTGTTCGTTTCTGTTGACGGTCCGGTTGACGATAAACTGGCCCTGCTTTTTGCGGTGTCCCGGAATTGGTCCGTCATCCCCCTGCAGTTCAAGGAAGATGACGAGACTTATAGCGACAAGAACCAGTACCGCCTTAGCGAGAATTTCTTCGCCAAAGCCCTATTCACACCCTCCAGCGACCTGCAGTTGACGTTGGATGCCACCTATGCCCCGTACTCGGAGAAGCACTGGAAGTCGGACTGGGGCAACAGCGACTGGACCATCGAGAACAAGGCCTACCGGCTGGGTTCCAAGCTCTCGTGGTCCTCGGATGCCGGGGTTCTGACTCTGCGGGGTGCATACGCGCAACACGGTTTCAGCCGCGATTCGGCCACCAATGTGTGGACGAGCAACACCATCACAAACGAACAGGAAGGCGGAATCGGAGACGCCACGACAACCTCGCGTGACCTGGATGCGAAGCTGGACTTCGAAGTGGCGGAATTTGCCACCAGGGACATCCTGTGGCGGATATCCAGCGGTCTGGACATCAAGAATGTGACGACGAACATGTGGAACGAGGCGGCCCGCTCCGAAGGCACGACGGCAAGCTATTGGGTCACGACCGACTACCTCGAACATGACCAGACCAGCACGCTCAACTCCCTGGGTTGGTATGTGCAGCCCGAATTCGAGTGGGGCCGCTTCACCTTCACGCCGGGCCTGCGCATCGACTACGACGACTATTCGTACAACACCAATACCGCGCCCCGCCTCAAGGTTGAATTCGACACCATGGGCGACGGCACCCTTCGCCTGGTGGGCGGGGTGAGTCGCTATTACGGCGGTGAACTGCGCGCATACGCATTTGACCGTTACAGGCCGTACATCACCAATCGGATCAAGCGATCAAACGGCCAAATAATGCCTACCCTCTACGGCAAGGACCGGAGTTATCTGGCCAAGGATCTCGACACACCCTATTCCGACGAAGCCATGGGGGCTGTCCTGGGCGAAATAATGGGCTTTGAATACGGGGTGGAGCTGGTGCACCGCGAGCACAGAGACCAGCTTATCAGCAAGACAGAGGGCGACGACCTTTATGAGATGACCAACGAAGGCAAAAGCACGTACGACGGTTTGACCGTGACGCTGGCCCGCTCCTTCGAGACCGCCCGCCTGGGCACCCATTCCTTCAATCTGGGAGTGAGCAAGTCCCGGACGAAAACTTTTAACGGAGCTTATGACAGCGACATACGTATCAATTTGCTCAGCAACAGTTATCCCTATGATTACGACCGGGTTTATTACGACGGAGAGATCGTGGACCGCAGTGGCATGCCGGCGGACGATTACAACGCCCCGGTGGTGGTCACGTTTTCATGGCTGGGCAGCTTTTATGACGACCGCTTCCGCGTCAACAGCGTGTCCCGCTGGCGGGATTCGACCACGGGGCTGATCAAGGATGCGCGCTTAACCGACCAGACCCCCTACGGCACTGTTACAGGCAGTTCGAATTCGCCATCGTCCCAGTGGCTCAGTCCCGATCGGCAGGAGTTTTACGACGCCTACAGAAAGGGCGTGATCTCAGGTGGATTGGTCACCGATGTCTCCATGGAGATCGATGCGGTCAAGAGCGAGAAATTCACCTTGAGCTTTCTTCTCGACGTGACCAACGTGTTCTCTTCCGCCGGCCATTCCGGGGTTGTACAGGCTGACGGATTCCAGGACCGCATGCGAGGACGCGGCTACTACGCCGGCGTCCGCTGCGAATTCTAGGCGACCGTTCAGAACGCGTTCTGGACTGCGTTGCTCACCGATTTTGCAAGGTTCATGTAGTCGGCTACACGTCACCTTTCAAAATAGGATCGCGCCTTGCCAGAACACGTTCTGAACAGTCGCCGGCGTTTGAGCTGCATGAACGTCGTTCCGCACGTAAAAAGCGTCTTGGATTGCCGCCTAGACCGTGTACCTGCGGCGCAGCCGATGTTCCAGGCGCGCAGCGCCCATGGAGCAGGAGAAGGTCAGCACGAAGTAGAGGAGCGCCACGCAGGTCCAGACTTCCATGGTCAGGTAGGTCGTGGCCATGAGCTGCATGCCCTGGAAGGTCAGTTCCTGGATGGAGATGACCGAAACGATGGCCGAGTCCTTGATGGTGGAGATGATCTGCCCGGCCAGCGGGGGGATCATGTTCCGCACCGCCTGGGGCATGATGATGAAGACCATGAGCCCAAAGCGCGGGAACCCCTGCGCACGCCCCGCCTCCCATTGACCGGCATCCACCGATCGAATTCCTCCGCGCACGATCTCAGCGACATAAGCTCCTTCGTAGAGCCCAAGGGTGAAGGCCGCCGTGACAAAGGCGTCGACCTGATCCAGGCGGCCTATCAACACTCCGGCCACGGCCTTCACGGTACCCGGGGCCGTGCGCAATGCGTCCTGCAGGCCGAGGGTCGGGGCGATCTGGTCGGCCAGGAAAAAATAACACAGAAAAATGAGCACCAGGGGCGGCAGGTTGCGGCACAGCTCGACATAGGTGCTGCCCACCAGCCGCAGGTACAGGCTGGGACTGGTCCGCGCCAGCCCTGCCCATACGCCGAGGAAAAGGGCGATGAGTGCGGACCAGCAGGTCAGGCGCAGGGTGGTGAAGAGGCCCTGCAGCAGCAAGCCTGGCCCCCCGTCCGCGCGCACCAGGTACTGACCAAGCACCGCCCACTCCCATGGCTTTGCATTATGGGTGGTTACGCGCCAGACAACATACCAGGCGCAGCCTGCAAGCAAAATGAGCAGGACAGCGTCGAGTTTTGTCAGGGGCGGCCTGGGAACTTTCCCAGCCTGAAGTTCGCCGCCTGGGGTCTGGCGCGTTGCGGGGTTCACTTGATCTGGGTTTCCCAGTCCATGGTCTTGAACCAGTATGCATATCTTTCGGCCAACCAGCCTTCGGTTCCGGCCACAAGCACCCAGTTGTTCAGGAAGTTCAGGAAGTCATGGTCGCCCTTGCGCACCGCAAAGCCGATGGGTTCCTGGGCAAAGGTTTCACCCTGCAGCGGCAGGTATAACGTGTCCTTGTTGCGAATCGCCTGCTGTTCGGGAAAGGGGGCCGATGCGACCATGGCATGCGCCCTGCCGTTCAGGACCTCCTGCAGGGCCTGGGCCTCGTCGTCGAACATGCGCACGGTGGCTTTGGGTATGTGTTTCTTGGCTGCGGCCACTGAGGAGGCTCCGGTCTTTGCGGACAGGATGATTTCCGGCTTGTTGAAATCGTCGAGCGACGACAGGTTCGGCGCTGCCGCAATGCTTGCGACCAGGGACATGCCGGAGAATTCGTACGGGCTGCTGAAGTTGACCTTGAGATTGCGGGAGGGCTGGATACCCATGCCCCCAATGATGATATCGAATTTTCCGGTCAACAGGGCCGGGATGATGCCGGACCATTTGGTGGGCACCAATTCTATCTCGACGCCCATGTCCGCCGCCACCTTGCGGGCTACATCGATCTCGAAACCGATATAGTCACCGTTTTTGTCCTTCATGGCCCATGGTACGAAGGTGTCGAATCCCACGCGCAGTACCCCTCGCTGCATGACCTGTTCGAGCACACTTTTTTCAGCAGCCGAGCTCTCCCTCGGCATGAAGCCTGCGCTGAGGCTGAGACACACGATTAAGATTGCGGTTATTCTGTACATGATCCCTCCAAGTGTGGTGATGATGAACGTTTTTCCAGCAGCCTGGCCAATGACGATAGCGTGACTGTGAATACAAGATAGATGGCCGCTACCACAGACCAGATTTCAAAGCTCAGGAACGTCTCCGCGATAATGGCCTGCCCGTGCATGGTCAGGTCGTAAATGGCGATGGTCGAGACCAGCGCCGAGTCTTTGATGAGCGATACGGCCTGGCTGGTCAGGGGCGGGAGGATGTTGCGCAAAGCCTGCGGCAGGATGACCTGCATGTAGACGCTGGGCCTGCTCATGCCGAGGCTTAGCGCGCCTTCCCATTGCCCGCGCGGGATGGCCAGGATCCCGGCACGGATGATCTCCGAAGCGTAGGCTCCTTCGAACAGGGCCAGCGCCAGTACGGCGGACGGCAGTCGTCCGAGGCCCACGGCCGGGGCGAGAACGAAATAGACAAAGAATATCTGGACCAGCAGCGGCGTGTTGCGGATCAACTCAAGGTAGCAGCGGGCCGCGGCCTGGCCGACCACGGATCCAGAGAGGCGCAGCAGCGCCGTGCCCAGGGCCAGGACCGCCGCGCCGACAAAGCCCAGGGCCGAAACGAGCAGGGTGATGCCCGCGCCCTGCAACAGGGGGCCGGGGCTGCCGTCCGGGAGCAGGATGAAACGCGGAACACGGTACCATTGCCAGTTGTAACCCGTGCTCTCCGCCCCGCGCAGCACGACCCAGACCACGCACAGCATGGTCAGCGCGTAGGCGACGACGGAACACGCCGTGCCGCAACGGCACCTGAGGGAATGAAATCTGGCTAACATGGCAGGATCCTGCGGCCCATGGGGCCGCAGGAAGATGTCTTTTATTGAGGCCGGATGGTCATGACGGGCACGGCCGATGTCTTGACGACTTTTTCGGCCACGGAACCGAAAAGAAGGCGGTTAAGACCCTGGCGGCCATGCGTGGACATGATGATGATGTCCGCTTTTTCCGCCTGGGCCAGGTTGACAATGGCTTCGGCCGCGTCGCCGCTGACCACCTTTCCTGCCGCCTTCACATCGGGGAAATGCTTGGCCACGAATTCGGTCATGGTTTTTTCCGCCCCGGTGACAATGTCCCCGACAAGCTGCGGCAGGGAGGCGGCAGGCAGGTCGAAGATTTCATACTGGATCATTGAGGGCGCGACATACACGACAATAATTTCAGCATTGAATTTGAGGGCGAATTCCCTGGCCGTCCTGGCGATGTCCGCGCTGGATTCGGAAAAATCCACAGGACAGAGGATTTTGGTAAACATGCTCATCACTCTACCTCCTGGCAGATGGTTGATTTCCATATCAGGTCGATTTCATGATTTAAATTTAGCACAGATGGGAAACATTGCAAGGCCGGGAGCCGTGAAGAATCCAATTGAAAGCGTTTCACGCCGGCGTCCTCGAAGGGGTTAACGGTTTGCGGAAAAGAAGATTGATTCCAGTGATCAGGCCGAAACATTTGCGCATACTTTTTAACCTTCAAGCGATAAAGGTCAACGGGTTGCTCTCTAATCGACAGATTTCGGCGGGTATTTGTGCACTTGAGGAGCGTTTCCTTCAGGCCGGGACATGTCTTGGTGCGTAAGTATTTTTTTTAGGGCAGTGAATCATTTGGAATAATTATTCTACACTTTGTTTTGCAGATGTGCTATAAGACGGTGTAAAAATGGATGAGAATATTTTTCAACATCTTCACTACAGGGGGATTTCATGAGAAAATTAAGTGTGTTCGTATTGATTGTTCTGGCATTCAGTCTCGCCATGGCAGGCGGTTGTTCCAAAAAAGTGAGCTCCACTCCTGCCGGAACTTCGGCCGCCGTTTCGAGCCCGGACGCGGGCGGCTTGTCCCCCGAACAGCTTGAAGCGCAGCGCCTGGCCGAGCTGCAGCGCCAGGCTATCGACAAGATCGGTGCCGATCGGATCTATTTTGCCTTCGACAGAAGCGAGTTGTCGGATCAGTCCCGCCAGGTTCTGGCGGAAAAGGCGGAGTTGCTGAAGAAGCATCCGGCCCTGGCCCTTCTTGTCGAAGGGCATTGCGATGAGCGCGGCACCAACGAGTACAACATGGCTCTTGGCGAACGTCGGGCACGGGCAGCCTATGAATATCTGGTTCTCATGGGCATCGCTGCCGATCGCCTGACGATCATCAGTTATGGCGAAGAATATCCGGCAGCTTCCGGCTCCAATGAGGAATCCTGGGCCAAAAACAGACGCGATGAGTTCAAGGCCACTGTAAACTAGCACGCCAGAACCAGGCGCCCTGTTTCTTTCGTCTTGAACTACTGAGCGCTGGGCACTATAACGCCACTCATGCTCCTTTTTTGTTAAGGAACATGAGTGGCGTTTGCGCGCTTTTGAGTGGAATATTTTTTTCGATTCCGATCGCGGCACGGGATGGATTTTTGTCATCAGGGATTGAATTTTTGCACCTGCACATGGAGAGATTCGATTTGAGTTTTCGCAACCGTGTTTGTCCTGCGCGCCCTCATGCCCAAGCAATGCCGCGTCTGTGTATTGTGACCGCCTTGCTGTTGAGCCTGTGCTTTTTCACGGGTTCCGGAAGGGCGGCAGCCTTTGTCGACGACGACAGCCTGGTCTGGTTCCAGGATGGCAGGCCGGGCAGTGAGGCGTTTGAGGCGGTCGCTATCCTGACGGATGCCGCCACCGAAGGGCTTTCGCCGCGAAAATACGGCGCAGCCACCCTTGCTCAGGCGCTGGAGGCTTCACAGGGTTTCGATACGCTGCCTGCAGGCGTCATCATGCGCCTTGATCACAATTTGACGGAGGCGATGGTCCGCTATTTCAGGGATTTGCATTTCGGGCAGATCGATCCGCGCCAGATCCAGGAGAATTTCACCCCGTTTGCTCCCGACAGGTTTGATCCGCTCGCCCACCTGCAGAGGGCGGTGCGGGAAAAGCGTCTGCGGGAGGCTGTGGGCGAGGCCGCTCCGCAGGTGCCGCTTTATGGACGCTTGCGCCAGGCCCTGGCCCAATACCGCGGGCTTGCGGATGATCCGTTTTTCAGCACATTGTGGCAGTCGCCGCTGCCCCCGCTGCCGAACAGCAAGCTGGAAATCGGGGAATCCTATGCCGGGATGCCGCTGGTTACGCTGCGCCTTATCGCCCTAGGCGACCTGCCGCGCGAAACAATCATGACCGAGCGCTATGAAGGCAACATCGTGAAAGGCATCATGGATTTTCAGGTTCGGCATGGGCTGGAGCCGGATGGCGTTATCGGCCGCAAGACGTATGCGCAACTTGGCGTCACGCCATCCGCCCGCGTGCGTCAGATCGTCCTGTCCATGGAGAGGCTGCGCTGGACTCCGCTCCTGCATGCGCCGCGCATGATCGCCGTCAATCTTCCGGAACACATTCTGGAGGCTTACGAGGTTCAGAACGGCACGATCGAGGTTCAGACGACGATGCGGGTTATCATCGGCAGCGCTCTCAATACGCGCACGCCGCTCTTTGACGGGCGGATGCGGTTTGTCGAGTTCAGCCCTTACTGGAACGTCCCCCTGTCCATCGCGCGATCCGAGGTCGTGCCCAAAATTTTGCGCGACCCAAGCTATTTCGTGCGTCAGGGGTTTGAATTTGTGGCTGCCGACGGCCGGATCATCACGACGTTGTCCATGGATGATCTGGAAGCCGTGCGCAGTGGGCGGATGCGGATTCGCCAGCGGCCAGGCCCCAAAAACGCCCTGGGTGACATAAAGTTCGTATTTCCCAATAAAGACAGCATCTTTTTACATCACACACCAACCACGCATCTTTTCGAAAAGCAGCGGCGCGATTTGAGCCATGGTTGCATTCGAGTCGAAGACCCGGTAGGGCTGGCAAAATTTGTCCTGCGACACGATGAGGTTTGGGGCGAAGAGCGCATCCGCGAAGCAATGAGCGCAGGCGTTTCGACCACGCTTCGCCTGCGGGAGCCCCTGCAGGTTGTGCTGGCTTACAACACGGTGCAGGTCAAAAACGGTGGCCGCGTCCACTTTTTTCAGGACATTTACGGACAGGACGAACTGCTTGATCGGGCCTTGCGCAGATCTGTCCAAACCAGCCAATGACCAATTTATGAATCACTCACGACGTCATTTCCTGTGCCGCATGGCCAATCTGGCTGCAGCCGGCATAGTTTTATCAGCCGCCCCTGCGGCCCTGGCCGCCGTGCCGACTCAGACCGGGGCGCGCAGCCTGGCCTTCGAGCACACGCACACCCGCGAGAAGCTGCGCATCGTTTACGCAGTGGGGGACAAGTACGTTCCCGAAGCGCTCAAAAAACTCAACCATCTCCTGCGCGACCATTATTCCGGCCAGGTCTGCCGTATGGACCCGAAGCTTTTCGACTACCTGTACCGGCTCAAGCAGACCCTTGGCAGCGATGCTCCGTTCCAGGTCGTTTCCGGCTACCGCTGCCCGGCTACGAATACGAAACTGCGCCAGAAAGGCGGGGGCGGGGTCGCCAAGCGGAGCCTGCACATGGAAGGCAAGGCTCTGGATGTTCGCGTCGCGGGCGTCTCGCTGAAAGACCTGCGCGATGCGGCCAAGGCGTCCCGCAGGGGTGGCGTGGGCTTCTATCCGCAGGACAAATTCGTGCACGTCGATACCGGGGCGGTGCGGAGCTGGTAAGGACTGTGCCTGCCCGCGTTTACCTCGCAACGACAAACGGCCATCCGCTGAACACGGATGGCCGTTTGTTTTTGCACGACGCCGGGGCGCTGTCAGCGAATTTGTCGACGCCGCAATCCGACCAGACCCAGTAGCCCGGAGCCCAGCAGGATGGCCGCGCCGGGGAGGGGGACAGAGGAGGTGCGGACGATGAGGTCCTGGGATTGCCCACTGGTCAGTAGAACCTGAGTGTCATTCCCGCGAAGGCGGGCTTGGACCCGCCAGGGTGAATCCATTCTTTTCAAATAGTTAAAAAGGGATGGATCCCCTTCTTCAAGGGGATGACGATTTTTTGCAGTGGCGTCCTTTCAAGGCCAGGCGCTTCGTGCATAAATTTCAGCTGTCTGATTTGGCAGGACAGATGAATAATTCCGGGCTGTTTAGGCAAGAAGTGAACCATGGGATGAGGGTGATTGGTGAATGGTGATTGGTCAATGGGAAGATAGTTCACATGCGAGTTCTTGGTCTCAGAGACCCAGCGAACCATATCGAAAATAATTTTTATTCTTAGAAACCTTTCTTCCCAATCACCAATCACCATTCCAAAAGATCTCATTCTAAGGCCGGAAAAAGGGCCTTTTTTGAGAAAAAAGAGAATGATGTTGGTGGTTTTTTGGTCTCAGAGACCCAGGCAGTTAAAAACAAATTTAAAGGCCGCAACACCCCCATTTCATCCATTTTTGTTGGACGCATCCAAGCCAAACAAAATCATGAACGAATTTAGTCTGCTTATGATCTCACGCACCGGCAATCCAAAGCGTTCCAGCCAATCGATCATATCATTCGGCAGACCGGCAAATTCTCTGGCTTTTGTAACAGCCTGACCTTTCCAAGCTTCAATCTGTGCAGTCTGGTTAGGACTTAATAATGCCAACAGATTCTGCTTAATCGCCCCACGTTCTGCTTCCGCCAAGCCTGGCCGCGCCAATTCTTCCCTGAGCAGGCGATACTTTTCTTGCTGGAGGCTATCCAGTTCCACAGTTTTATTAGCAATGACAGATTCAAAAGTTTGCAAGTCCATGTCTTTCAGATTAACAGAAGCACTGCTCACAAAATTGAATGCCAGTACACCCAAAGTTACTATTAGTGCTAAACAAAGCAAACTCATCGCAGCAAAAAATATCATAATCTTTTTTACTATACCACCGCCGTTAAACACAGGATTTGTAATAATATGTTTCAAATACTTGCTCTGCGATTGATTCATTAAAAATCACTCCTCTGTTAATTTTTACAATTAAATAACAACGTTAGTCATTTATCAAGCATAATACAATTTAAAATAATATAAAAATAACCACGAGAAATGATGATCATGAAAATATTAAACTTTGTTATTTACCAAAATAAACGCGCCTAGATATATATCGACAAAAATACATAAAAAAATTTAATCTATATTAAAATGGCCAATAGTTAAAAAAAGCATACTTAGAAAAAACATTAATGGATGCATATGAATTTTAATTAAACTACTCTTAAATGAGATAGGAAAAAGTTTAAATTTTGTAAAAAAACCGGAAAGGACCAATAAAAACACACAAAACAGCCCAAATTCAGGTAAAAAAGATGCTGTGCATCGTGAAAGAAACCAATGAATAAGAACAAAACAGATCATTAAAATATTTATATAATAATGAAGCCACATTAAAGAATTCTTTTGGACCCGATTAAAATTCATCAGCAAACTTTTCCAATCTGGCCCCAAAGAAAAAAAACGATTTACCCATTTTGTTACAATACTAATAAAAACAGGAAAATTTGCAATCACGAGCAGCAATAACGCTATCTGGCCTGTAGTTTCGTCACCTTCATTGTCAGAATCTGAAACTGAACTGTAGTGATGCTTTTCCTTCTCCAAATATCTCCTATCATCACAATCTTCATCTGCAAATCCTGTTGTCACTAACCATGGACAAACTCCTGAAAAACACATTAAAACAATCATTACAGTCATAATTTTCAGACATAGTTTCATTATTTCACCCATATGCCTACATGGAAACGAGTTAACCAGAACAACAGATCCTAAGCTCATGTTAGACGTCACTGCAAAAAGTCGCGAAAGAGCCTGAGTGTCATTCCCGCGAAGGCGGGAATCCATTCTTTTCAGATAGTTAAAAAGGCATGGATCCCCTTTTTCAAGGGGATGACGACTTTTTGCAGTGATATCATGTTAGCTCTGTCATGAAAATATGACCGGCATGTCATTGAAATCAGCTAAAGACCCAGAGTTTAAAACAGATCTCACTGTAAAAAGTCGTGAGAGACACTGCGCGTCCTTCTCGCGAAGGCGGGCTTGTACCCGCCAGGGTGAATCCATTCTTTTCAGACAATTAAAAAGACATGGATATCCTTCTTCAAGGGGATGGCGACTTTGCACAGTAGCATCATAACAAATACACATAACGAATTTTTCTGTGCAATATCGAGCGAAATATATAACGTTCAAATCCCATGAAAACTCTTTACACGCTTCAGTGCTTCAAACCATAAAACACAGACCAATCCCAAGCCAATACTCAGAACGAGATCCTTTATGTGAAGTGGACCAAAAGAAAAAATACGCTGGCAAAATGGTATCATTAAAATAACCGCAAGAAGTCCGGATGCACCAAATACAACCCACTTCAGCGCAGCATTCGGAACACGGAGCATAGAGTAGGCACTCTTTGTCCATGACCGATTGACGAGAATGATGGCGATGAAGGCAACAACCATCGTTGCAAAAGTCAGAGCTCTCGCGGCGTCCGGGGAGTGGCTGGATCGTGCGAGCAGGAATACGGTCAAACAGGCCACAAGAACGCTGAGACCCTGTAGCACGGCGATCGCAATGGTCCGCATCGAAAATAAACGTTCCTCAGGACTTCTTGGCGCCCTGTGCATCACATTGACTTCAGCCTCCTCCGCCTCAAAGATGAGGGTGCAGGCCGGGTCGATGATCAACTCCAAAAACACGATGTGAACCGGAAGCAAGAGCAGCGGCCAGTCCGCAAAGAACACCGGAATCATGGACAATCCGGCAATGGGCACATGCACGGCTAGGATGAAGGCAATCGCTTTTTTAATGTTGTCGAAAATGCAACGTCCGAGACGAATCGCCGCAACGATGGAGGAAAAATCGTCATCCAGAAGCACCAGTGATGCAGACTCGCGCGCCACATCTGTCCCGCGACCTCCCATCGCGATGCCGATATGAGCCGCTTTCAACGCCGGCGCGTCGTTAACCCCGTCTCCGGTCATGGCGACCACATCCCCATTGGCTTTCAGCGCGTTGACAATGCGCAGTTTCTGCTCAGGAACGACCCGTGCAAAAACCTGTACTCCATGAATTCGCAGAGCCAAATCCACATCCGACATCTGATCGAGTTCAGAACCGGAGACCGCAGTATCTCCGTCCAAAATCCCTGCCTGGCGAGCGATGCTCTTGGCGGTTATTGGGTAGTCACCAGTAATCATCACCACTCGGACTCCAGCGGTCCTGCATTCTTTGACCGCGTCGGGAACATTTGCTCGCAACGGATCTTCGAACCCGAGCAGGCCCACCACTTCAAGAACAAGATCGCGATGTTCATCGGGCAGACTTTCCATGCATGTCACGCCCCGGGCCACACCGAGGACTCGAAGCCCTTGGGACGACAATGCGTCCACCTGCCGCGAGAGAGACTCGCGCTGTTCTGGCGTCAGATGACAGAGATCTGCAATGTCCTCGGGCGCGCCCTTACTCGACACCACAATTTCTTCTCCGCTCGCGGTGCGCCAAGCATGACTCACCACAAGCAGACGTGGGGTCAGCGGATATTCGCGAACCAAGGACCAGTCCTGATGCAAGAGGTCTGTACCAGCGAGCAGTCGATTTCCGGTCTCATGTAGCGCCTGCTCCATCGGATCAAAGGGATCACATTTACTAGCCAGGATCGCATATTCAAGTAGCCTGTGCAATTCAACGGGAAGCTCTGCCTGGGGCGTAGTCAAGTCCAGGACCGTCCCGGCGATGGCGAGTTTACGCAATGTCATCCGATTTTGGGTGAGAGTACCTGTCTTGTCGACGCACAGAACCGTTGCTGCACCCAGCATCTCAACTGCCGGCATTCGCCGCGTCAGCACATTGTTACGCGATATTCTCCATGCACCCAAAGCAAGGAACACCGTCAGCACGACTGGAAACTCTTCTGGCAACGTAGCCATGGCCATAGCAATGCCGGCGAGCAAACCTTGCTTCCAAGCTTCGACACCGCCCCCCCGCGTGAATGCGAAACCCGCAACCACGAGTGTGCATGCCAAAAGACCTATGAAAGCGAAGGTTCGAACCAGTCTTCTTGTTTCTTGCTGTAAGAGAGTCGGTTCTGGCTCTATCCGAGCGAGGGCTTTACCAATTTTCCCAAGCTCAGAAGCGTGCCCTGTCGCTACAATTTCAGCAATGCCCTGCCCTGCTGTGACCAGAGTCCCGGAAAAAACCGAAGGCAGATCATCGCCTCCCGGTCTGTCCAATTCCCCGGTGCTTGATGCGACTTTTCGGACCGGGACGGATTCTCCAGTCAACAATGACTCATCCGTCGAAAGATTTATGCCTCGCCGCAGCAATCCATCAGCGGGGACACGGTCCCCTTCGGAGAGAACGACAAGATCACCCCGTACCACCTCGCGACCGGCTATGCGAAGCTGCGTACCATTTCGAATAACCAATGCACGAGGACTTGAAAGGTCACGCAGTGCCTCCAGAGCTTTCTCTGTACGCCGCTCCTGAATGATCGTTATGGCCATTACAACAAACACAAATCCGAGCAGCATTAGCGCATCGATTGGCTCTCCCATTAGAAGATAAAGACTTCCAGCAGCGACAAGCATAATAAACATAGGCTCACGAACAACATCAAAAACAATAGCAAACAGATTTCGCTTGTTCTGTGTCGGAATCTCGTTTGGCCCATCACTTTCCAAACGGTCACGAGCGCTTTCTACGCTGAGTCCGGAAAGCCCTCCCAGATCTAGAACAGAGTGGCTTATACTGGAACTTTTGGGCTGCAGCTTCTCTTTTAAATTACCATCCGAGACATTCATAAATTTTCCTTACGATCACAAATGGAAACTCTGTATTTAGAATTAATGATCGAATTTAATCAATCATGTTGTTACGTAATACTTACAACTTAAATATCAGACAAACCATCAATAATGGTTTGAAAATGATTCCTACAGCACAATTATGATTTAATCGTGTCGGCAGGGCATACTGAACTGATCGCAGTTCACAAACGGATGATTTTTGAGAAAGAAAAGCGCAAAAAGACTCTCGCTCTTCTCGAACCCAAATTTTAGGGATCATTATTGGGGTATACTAACGTCATCGTCGAACTCGCCGACATCTGCACCCTTGTGACATGCAATGCAGTTTGAAAGACCACCAATAGAAGTTCTTGAAAGCACTGAGGCGCTCAACTCATGGTGCTCTTTTTGAATTTCACGAATTTCGGTGATGCGCATTACAATCCGATTCCCCAAATCTCTGGAAATATCCCTGGCCAATTCTCCGTGACCGTTTTCCGCTGCCCCTGAAGTCAGATACGTTTCAAGTTCTTCGGCATCCGGGGCATCTATGCCAAGATCCTCGCCAAAATGATCATTGCGACCTTGAATCAAGGCAGACCACGATTCAGCATTTAACAACTGCGGCGGATAGGCCATGTGACATGAACCGCACATCGAAATGTAGAGTTCATTCTTAGGGCTAGAAACTGCATTCTCTGACTTCTCGTGATCATGATGTTTGTCCTTACGGTGCTTTTGACAGTCATCATGGTCACTAGCCAAGGCAGCAATGCTCCAAATAAAGCAGACACTCATTATGAGTCCCATCAAAAACTTTGAGTTACGCATGGTTTTCATCTCCTTGCCATCTGGCAGCATGTCGTTTTTTCAGACAATTGGCACTGCGAATGCCATTTTAAAAAAACTTGGGCGGGAAAAGAACTCCAGAGAAAAGAAACAAGCATCATGATCATGAATCACCCCGGCAGGACAAACCGGGATTCATGGATGCCCATGATTCTGAGTTTGAAAAATCCGATCCAACAAACTCGTAGGCATGGCGACTCTTTCGCTCGATGGACTGAAGTGCTTTCATCTGGTGGACGCCACTTCCTTTCGTTTTGTAAAAGTACGCTTGAACCGGATGAACCTGAAAATTTATGTGAAGAAACGCCATATTGAATATTGATTTAAATATGAGTAAAAACTTAATTATCGTCAACTCGCATTCTGGAAAATAAAATGACAATTCGAAAACAGCGTTTAAATCCCCGAAAACAGCCGGTTCAGATCCGTTCCAGAGCAACGGTGGATGCCATTCTCATTGCGGCTGCTCAGGTTTTCGAAGCACACGGATATGCCGCCGGCACAACCAATCGCATTGCCTCCAAGGCGGGAGTTTCCATTGGAACCCTATACCAGTATTTCCCAAGCAAAGAGGCGATTGCAGTGGCGCTTCTGGAGCAGCATATTTCCGAAACTGGACAACGGCTGCATGAATGGGTTGGGCACATGGTGGTTGAACAGCATGGACTGGGCGAAGCGCTCCATGACTATGTAACTGAAATGATGCGTATACACTCCAGGCAGCCTCGATTACAGCATATGCTTCTCGAGGAGATCCCACTGCCCGAGCGAGTCCATCAGGCACTCCTGGAATCCGAAAGAAACGCAGCTAAAACCATGGCTGGACTTCTTCGTCTCTTTCCCGAGGCAAGCCAGGGCGTACCCGAGCACACCAGCTTCGTCATTGTGCAGACTGTTGAAAGTTTGACCCATCGGTTTGCAGCCCACCCCGACGATCAATTCATACCCAGAGCCACGTTTGTCGATGAAATTGTTGCCATGTTTGTCGCCTACCTCACATGCAAAACACTTCCCAAAAATGCCTCCTGACCGGAGGTTCTTGGTCTCAGAGATCCAGACGGGTGAAGAGTAGATAGTGAATGGTGAATGGTGAATAGATTGGTAAGACGTCACTGCAAAAAGTCGCGAAAGAGCCTGAGTGTCATTCCCGCGAAGGCGGGCTTGTACCCGCCAGGGTGAATCCATTCTTTTCAAATAGTTAAAAAGGCATGGATCCCCTTTTTCAAG
>Ga0180007_10000718_pt1 | contig 51728 bp, 44 predicted proteins | sample MM_PC_MetaG_FD_121122 | JGI IMG/M metagenome (GOLD analysis project Ga0180007, IMG submission 121122) | Groundwater microbial communities from the Aspo Hard Rock Laboratory (HRL) deep subsurface site, Sweden - MM_PC_MetaG | ecosystem: Environmental > Aquatic > Deep subsurface > Groundwater... | reverse complement strand
CTTCAATTACAATTTCATCTACAAACATTTATAACACCTCTTTTTTCACACAAAAAAAGGATAACTAGGTTATCCTTCGTAAACTGATACCTGCGTGCGGTCACGGCCTTTTTTCTCATACTTAACGAAGCCTGTTACCGTTGCGAATAATGTATCATCTCCACCACGTCCTACATTCGTACCTGGGTGAACTTTCGTTCCTCTTTGTCTGTAAATGATTGAGCCAGCAGTACAAAATTGACCATCACTTAATTTAGAGCCTAAGCGTTGAGCTGCAGAATCGCGTCCGTTACGAGATGAACCCGTTCCTTTTTTCGATGCGAATAACTGTATATTTAACTTTAACATGTTATCCCTCCTTCTGATTTTTAATATATTTAGGATATTGTTTTTCGAGATCATTTAAGGTATATTCCAAATTTTCCATTAATCCTTGGATAATGGAATCAAAGACAATAAGTGTCAATTTGAAGTATCCTTCTTCAACTGTTAAATCAATTTTTTGATTTAACTCTAAGTGCTCAATCGCATTTGCTGTAACCAAGGTTGCTGCGGATACCGCTGCACAAACGATGTCTTGTCCATGCTGTTTATAATTGGCATGTCCTTGCACAATGATTTGATTGAGTTTTTCATTTTGATAGACAAACTTTGATTTAATCATGGCTTTTATGCGACGATTGATTCAATCACTAGTTTTGTATATGCTTGACGATGACCTTGTTTATTGCGGTAATTTTTTCTGACCTTGTACTTGAAAACGATGATCTTAGGACCACGACCGTGTTTCAATACTTTGGCAACCACTTTAGCGCCTTCAACGACTGGAGTTCCAATAACGGTTTTTTCTCCACCCAACATCAAGACTTCAGTAAACTCAAATGTTTCGCCTGCTTCTACTTCTAATTTTTCTACGTAGATTTCTTGGCCTTCGCTCACGCGAACTTGTTTACCGCCAGTTTTTATAACTGCATACATGTTGCTACACCTCCTTATTTTTCTGAAGACTCACTATCAAGGTAGCTCTTTAGCGTTTGGGACCTGTCCTATGTGGTACAACATAGATATTTTAACTTAGTTAGGCCGAAAAGTCAACCATAATATATTCTTTATTTTATCACTTCTTAACTTGAAAATATTCACATTGAATTCATATGATACTATTTCTGCAGTTCCTGTTTTAAAATTGGTTTTCGATTAGAACTTTTCTCAAATTTCGAATGGATCACTAAATCTGGGTGAAGCTGGAATAAGGAAGATCCATTCTTATGTCTAAGCTTTTGAAGGTAGATATCATGATGAATATGCTCGGTGATGATTTGCACCATCAAATCATTTTTTGTTAAGGTTGCAGTCCATTCGTTTCTTATCTGATTGTAATTGGAAACAAGAACTGTTTTTAAATCAACAGTCATCATTAACCGTGTTTTTCTTGTTGGAGAAAATCCATAAGTATAAATAAAGACATTGGTTCTTTGATAATCGTGCTGTTGAAATGAGAATATATAAATATCTACACCTTTTTTCTCTAAAAATGCGAAGGCATCATCAAAGAGATTAATGTCTAAATCTGTATTCATATATACCTCATCATTAGCTTCATAAAGCAAAGTTCTTGCTTTACCAATGATGTTATCAAATCCTATCAAATTTAAGTAAGGCTGTCTTTCAGAACCAGTTTGAATCTGGGATAGGTCATCTTTGATTTTTTGAATATTGTTTAGATATGCCTTAGATAGGTTATCAAGTAATGTGGAAGGTTCTTCAGAATAGAAGAGTTCCTTGGGACCATATTCTAACAAAAGAATACCATCAGATTTCATTTTCTCAATTGTTGGATAGATAGATGATCTAGAGACATGAAGATTCTTTGAGATTTGAAAGACTGTTTGTCCTGGATTTTCTAAAAGGTATAGATAAATCTTAGCTTCCTGTTCTGAAAAATAGATTGTCTTAAGTGATTCAATGATTTGTTCCATAGAAACCTCCGTTGTTTATTTCATACAACGTTATTATAACATAGCCTAGATGACTTGATCTAACATGTTTGATGATATAATAAAAAAGTGAGGTGACGAAAGTGAAATTAAGAAAATTAGGAAAAACAAATATGATGGTTTCAGAAATATCCTTAGGCACTTGGCAATTAGGAAGTCAATGGGGGATGCCCTTTTCTCATGAAGAGGCATATAAAATATTAGATTCTGCTTCTCTTTTGGGAATTAATTGTTTAGATACTGCTGATGTCTATCAAGGAGGTCTAAGCGAGAAAACGATTGGTGAGTACATCAAGACACATGACTATAAGCCTTTTGTAATCACAAAGGTTGGTAGAAAATTAGAAAAACACACAAAAGAAAACTATAATGAAGAGCATATAAAAAAATATATTAATGATTCTAGAAAAAACATGGGTGTTGATGCACTTGATATGGTACTTCTTCATTGTCCACCAGGTGATGCTTATGATGAACCACGTATTTTTAAGATGATGGATCAGTTTGTGGAACAAAAAATCATCAAGCATTATGGTGTGAGTGTTGAAACTGTTGGAGAAGGTCTCAAAGCAATGGCATATCCTGGTGTTGAAGCGATTGAAATTATTTTCAACATGTTTCGATTAAAACCAATGGAGCATTTTTTTAAGGAAGCTAAAAAGAAAAATGTTGGTGTTATTGTTCGTGTACCTCTAGCAAGCGGACTTCTTACTGGTAAGTATCACCAAAAAACGGTTTTTAATCCAAATGATCACCGAACATTCAATCGAAATGGAGAATCCTTTGATAAAGGAGAAACATTTTCAGGAGTGGATTACGAATTAGGATTAAAAGCTGTTCATGAGCTTAAAAAGGTTTTCGATACAGAAAATCTAGCACCAATCGCTTTAAGATGGATTTTGATGTTTGATGCTGTTAGTACTGTTATTCCTGGAGCAAGTAAAGCAGAACAGGTGAAACAAAATACAGTGGCTGCAGAGCTTCCTCCTTTGTCTCAAAAGGAAATGAACGAGGTTGAATATATCTACAATAAATACATCAAAGCTTCAGTTCATCATTTATGGTAATCAGAAAATAACAAAAAAAGGAGCAATAAAATTTGCTCCTTTATTCATATAATATACCTAGCGTTTACCTGGATCGTAAGGTTCTCCTGCAGCTCGTGGTGCTTGAGAGGTTTTCGAAGTAAATGCTAGAACAATCAGGGTTAATATGAATGGAATCATAGAATATACTTTATCAGGTAAGCCTGCATCTCTTAAGAAACCAATAGATAAATATGCACCTGACAAGTTAAGCATAAAGCCAAAGAATATCGCAACAACAACGATTCTAGTAGGTTTCCATTGTCCACTTATTAAAACAGCCAATGCTAAGAACCCATATCCTGATGCAGTAGCTCTATAAGCAACATCTAATGGAACGACTAATAATAGTCCCCCAATACCCGCGAGTAAACCTGAAATCATGACACCTAAATATCTCATCTTTGATACTTTGATTCCAGCTGCGTCTGCAGCATGAGGGTGTTCACCACAAGCACGTAATCTAAGACCTATTCTTGTTTTATAAAGGAATATACCAGCAATAATGATAATCACAATGGTATAAAATGTTGAATAATATCCTTTTTCAAATAATATGGGACCTAAAACAGGTATCTTAGTTAGAAATCCCATATCACGAACGAAATAATCATCTCTGAATAGAATATCTTCCCCACCATACATCAACTTAATAACGAAAAGAGCAAATGCTGGAGCGAGTAAGTTAAGTGCTGTACCACTTATGATTTGATTGGCTTTCATATTAATTGATGCAAATGCATGAATCAAACTAAAAAGCATTCCAGCAATACCAGCAAGCAATATACCAATTAAGTAAACAATTTGATTATTTAATGAACTGTCTTGAAACTTAACCATAAACATAATTCCAATAAATGCTCCAAAGACCATCATACCTTCTAATGCTATATTAACGATACCACTTCGTTCAGAATACAAACCACCAAAAGCAACTAAAATCAACGGAACAATTATATAAATACTTCTTCTTAAAACAAAGAACAAACTTGCAGTTCCAAAGATAAATAAAAAGAAATAAATGAGGAGTGTAATGAATAATGTGAATAGGATTTTAAATAATCTTGGTGATATATTTCTATTAAACATTTTTATGGTATGCCCCTCAATATAAAGTATTTTATTTTGTGTCAGTATTCGACTTAATTTCTGAAAGAAATGATTGATTGAGTAAATTATTTTTTTCATATGATTTCACCTCCAAAGTGTTTCTTGAAGATTTTTTTAACGACCTTTTTGAAAATAAAACCAAGTGCACTAAAATAAACTATTGCTGAGATGATTACTCCTATAATATTGGGGTCATATCCCCAACCACTTAATTGGTCTCCTCCAACTTTCAACCAAGCAAAGAATATAGATGATGCAATAATGGGTAGAGGTCCAGAATATGCGAGTAAAGCTACTGCAATCCCTTCAAATCCTTGTTCAATTGGGTAAGTCTCAATTTTATAAGTTTCACCAGTTACGTTGAGATAAAGAGTAGCAGCTGCCAATCCTGATAATGCTCCTGCAATAACCATTGACAAAATAATATTACGTTTTGAATTGATACCTGCATATTTCGCAGAGTCTTTATTCAAACCAACAGCTTTAAGTTCAAAACCAAAAGTTGTCTTATTTAAAATGATATGGATCAAGATTGCAGCAATGATTGCCAGTATGATTCCATTATTAATTGTATTGCTATTAAAAATTGAATCAAGTCCCCAAGCGGGTAGAGCACCACTTCGAGCAACTTTTTGTGCATTTTGTGTTGTGCTACCAACTAAACCCGCAGCTTTATATGCTACAAATGCTCCATAGACCCCAATCCAATTCATCATAATTGTTGAAACGACTTCATGAACATTAAATAGCGCTTTTAGCAATCCTGGTATGAGTCCCCACAAAGCACCACCGATTATTGCTGCTAAAACTGCCACAATCCAATGAAAATCTCCTAAGAATGTCCATTTGACTCCAACAAATATAGCAAGAAAAGCGCCAAAAGCCATTTGTCCAGAAACACCAATATTAAATAATCCCGTTTTAAAAGCAAATCCAACACTCAATCCAGCTAAAAGTAACGGTGCTGCATATATTAGCACATCACCTATGCTTGTCAAACCTTTATTAAATCCACCAAAAAATATGGTCATTAGACCTCCACCTGCATATGGAGTATTAACAACAAGCATTATTAGAAAACCGACTAGAATCCCTGAAATGATTGCAAATAATGAGGCAAGGAATCCGATTTTTGTGAAAGGTTTTATGAGGGTATTTGGAATGTTAAGTATAAAATTTTTAAGTATACTTATTAGCTTCTTCATCATGATAATACTCCTCTTTTAGAACCAGACATGTATAGTCCAAGTTCATTCTCTGTCGTTGTTTTTGGATCAACTTCTGCAACCAGTTCACCTTCATAAATAACCATTATTCTATCTGAAACGTTTAGAACTTCATCCAATTCAAGTGAAATCAACAAAACAGCTTTTCCTTGATTTCTTAATGCTATCAGTTGTTTATGTATATATTCAATTGCACCTGCATCTAATCCTCGTGTTGGAGTAACTGCAATCATTAATTCAGGATTGCGATCAAATTCCCTAGCGACTATCGCTTTTTGTTGGTTACCTCCACTCATGCTTCTTGCAGGTGTTTTAACACCCTGACCACTACGAATATCGAATTGTTCAATTAATTTTCTTCCATGATTATCTATTGCATCAAATTTAAGAAACCCATGTTTTTGAAACTCTGGATTGAAATAGGATTGCAAGATAAGATTTTCGGCTAACGTATAGTCAAGAATAAGGCCATGCTTGTGACGGTCTTCAGGTATATGACCAATCCCACCTAATGTCTTATTACGTATTGAATTTAAGGTTATATCATCACCTTTTAATAGTATTTGACCTTCATGAATAGTTGTAAGTCCGGTTATTGCTTCAACTAAAGCTGTCTGTCCATTACCTTCAATTCCAGCAATACATAATATTTCACCTTGTCTAACATTAAAACTTATATTTTTGACCTGTGGTTTATGAGAGTGAGCACCTAAAACAGTTAAATTTTTGACTTCAAGAATTTTCTCACCTAATACTAGTTCAGGTTTTTCAATAACAAAATTTACTTTTCTACCAACCATCATTTCTGCTAATTGCTCAGGTGAAGTATCTTTCACGTCAACTGTTCCAATGTATTTACCTTTTCTTAGTACACTACATCTGTCAGCAACAGCCTTAATTTCATTTAACTTGTGAGTAATCAAAATGATTGACTTTCCTTCTTTTATAAGGTTTTTCATAATTTTGATCAATTCACCTATTTCTTGTGGAGTTAAGACGGCTGTAGGTTCATCAAAAATAAGAATTTCAGCATGCCTATATAGCATTTTTAATATTTCAACACGTTGTTGCATGCCAACAGTAATGTTCTCGATTTTTGCATAAGGGTCAATCTTCAGTTTATATCGTTCACTTAATTCAATAATACGATTAATTGCATCATCCAACTTAACAAAACCATACTTAGTGTCTTCCATTCCAAGGATGATATTTTCAGCAACTGTAAAATTATGAACCAATTTAAAATGTTGATGGACCATCCCAATACTTAGATTATTTGCATCCTTAGCATTTTCTATTTTAACTTCTTTACCATTGACTTTAATTATTCCTTCTTCTGCTTGGTATAAACCAAAAAGAACACTCATCAGAGTACTTTTTCCTGCACCATTTTCTCCAAGTAATGCAAGTATTTCACCTTTTCGTAACTGCAAGGTAATATTATCATTTGCAATAATACCTGGGAATTTCTTGGTTATGTTTAGCATTTCAATGATATACTCCATCAATGCACCTCTTCACATATATTATATGACTATTATATAACATACAAAAAAAAAAGGGAAGAATGTTCTTCCCTTTTAATAATACATCATTCTTGGTATTCCAATGTTACCTTAGTGTAAGTAGCTGCAAAGGCAACCGCACCTTCTTCACTTTCGTCATCTACAACAACTGTACCAGCAACAATTTTAGCAAAAATAATATCATAAGCAGCTTCAGTAAATGTTGTGAATCTATCAAACTCATCTGCTAACTTAACACCATCATTTGCAGCATTATATCTTTGCACTTCTCCACCAGGGAAAGTATCATTATGCCATGCTTTTAATGATTCATAAACTGAAGGAGCTAATTGTTTCATAGCAGAGGTAATAATTGTTGAAGATTCAGCTCTTTGGTCTACGTCAACACCAATAGCTTTACCACCTTCTTGAAGTGCAGCAGCGAAAACGGATCCACCAGCACCACCAGCAGCAGCAAATATTACTTCAGTTCCAGTGTTATACCATGAAGCAGCCTTGGATTGGAAAGTCGCATCTGGACCAAAACCACCAAGATAATTATACTTCATACTGATTGCACCATCACTTAAACCCATTTCAGTAGCTGCATAGTTTGCACCTTGAATAAAACCATAACCAAAACGAACAACTGCAGGAACAGCTTTACCACCCATGAAACCAAGTTCAGTCATACCATCTTTAACTGCTGCATATCCAGCTAAGAACCCTGATTCGTGTTCAGCATAGAAAATACTTAAAACATTATCTTCTTGTGTGAAGTCACCTTTTGTAGCATCAGCATAGAAATTTTCTCCATCTAATGTTTCTCCAGTATCCCAGTTAGCGATATTATGTGGTGAGCCATCTAAAATAATAAATAATACTTCTGGATGTTTAGTTTGTGAAATCCAGATTGCATTTTCGAAAAAGAATCCAGGTGTTACAACAACTTTAGCACCATCTTCAACTGCTTGATCAATACTTTTAACATATTCATCAGTTGTTTGTGCAGCAGGTTGTATGTACTGTCTTGAGACATCAAATTCGTCAGCGAACTGAAGTACACCTTCCCATGCTCCTTGGTTAAATGATTTATCCGTAACAGTCCCAACATCAGTAACTAGTGCAATATCAAATGTCTCTTTTGCTTCACAAGCTACTAATACTGAAAATAATGCAACAACGAAAAGTAATGCAAAAACTTTCTTCATAAATTTTCTCCTCTTTTTTTTTTTGAATAGGGCTTATTTCCCCAACACTTCTATTTTACTTAATTATTCTAATTTAAGCAACAACAAAACAACATTTTTTTTCTAATTTCTTTAAAAAGAAAAGGTGCAGTTAAGCACCTTGTTTGTTTAAATCATTTGATGGAGTTTTCGATTCTGGTTTTTTGAAGAGCATTGCGATTCTTTTTGGCAGCATCATGAAAGCATCTGCCATAACTTGGGGCATCATGCCAGCTGCTTCTAATAAAGCAGTTCTTCTGATTTCTTCTTTTGTTATTTCTTTTGCATCGCTGAATAAGAATTTGCGTGTGACAATCCCAATTCTAAGAGTTAGGAGTGCATTACCCATACCTTGAGCAACTGAAGAAACTACAGGTTTAATGAATGGAATGTCTCCAATGGCATTAACTGTTGAGGTAGGAAGAATATCACCGATATCCATATTTTCTAAGCCTTCAGCAATGAGTGCTGTGGTAAACACATTGGTTGTCAGTTTGGCTAAGTTCTTAAATGATGGTCTAAAGCCACACATAACAACAAGCTCTTTAATCATTTTGATATTGACAACAACGACTGTAAAGAAATCAAGTCGTCCATTTTGAGATATTGCAGTAGAGATCATGACAGTTTTTGCATTTCTTCTAATGACCTGATTCATCTCTTTTTTAATATAAGTATTGAATGTACTATTTAATGCTTCTCTGAGTAAGATTGAACTTCCCATCGCTTCAAGTAGTTTTTTCTCTTCTTCTGGAGGGAAGGTATCTAAAGCTAATAATCTTTTAGCAACTCGCTTATAGACCAAATAGTTTTTTCTTGTTGCTTCATCTAAAGTTGTTTCAACTGAAAATGAAGGTGAAAACATGATGATATTGACTGGTCTTAAGATGAGTAACCATACTAAAATAGCAGCTATTCCATAAAAAGCATAAGCTAAATAAGGACTAATAGCTGTTAAACGATCACCAACGTCTAGGACGCTACTTAATAGCATCAATACAAATAATAGTATGAAACCTATAGCAATGAGATACCAAAATATTTTCGTAGAGTCTTTTTTCTTCATCATAAATCACTTCCTTACTCAAATTATAGCATGAAATGATTAGATTCTAGTTTTCTTTTGTTCTTTTAAACTATAAAATTCATACTGCCCAATGATGATATGATCAATCAAATCTATACCCATGATAGGGCTTGTTTCCATCAAAGCCTTGGTTGCTTGAATATCAGCCTTAGACGGTGTTGAATCTCCAGAAGGATGATTGTGAACAAAGATGATTGCTGCTGCTGATAATTTGATTGCTGACTTATATATTTCTCTGGGATGGATTAATGTCTGATTGATTGTTCCAATGAAGATTGTTTCCTTCTTAATGAGCTCACTTTTTGTATTCAAATATAAGCATATGAAATGCTCCTGCTCTAAATGAGAAAGTTCAGCGTGTAAAAGAAAATAGGCATCCTGAGGTGATTTGATTTTTATTTTCTTTTCTTGATGGATTGATGATAATCTTTTACCTAATTCTATAGCAGCAACAATCGTTGTTGCTTTAGCCATTTTGATCCCATTAATCTGTAGAAGCTCATGAACAGATATTCTTTTTAAATCTTCTAAACTTTCTAGATGATACAAAACATTCTTTGACAATTCCATGACAGATAAATCTTTTCTTCCTGTTCTAAGTAGTATCGCAAGAATCTCTTCATTAGATAATGCTGTTACCCCATATTCAATCAGTCTTTCTCTAGGTCTTTCTTCTTTTGGCATTTCTTTAACAAGATACATAATAAAACCTCCTCTTTATATGATAATAGAGAAGGTTGACACAAAATACTAGATTATTCCCATTCAATCGTTCCTGGTGGTTTGGAAGTAATATCATAGACAACGCGGTTAATGCCTTTCACCTCATTAGTGATTCGGTTGGATATCAATTGCAGGATGTCATAAGGAATTCTCGCAAAATCAGCAGTCATACCATCAACTGAAGTGACAGCACGAATCACCAAGACATAATCATAAGTTCTTTGATCACCCATCACACCTACTGTTCTTAAGGGAGTAAGAACTGTAAAATACTGCCAAATATCTGATTCAAGATGTGCGTTTTTAATCTCTTGTCTAAGGATCCAATCGCTATCTTGAACCATTTTAATTTTATCTAAAGTAATCTCGCCCAAAATTCTAATGGCTAGACCAGGTCCAGGAAAGGGTTGTCTATTGACAATCTCTTCAGGCAATCCCAATGTTAAACCTAATGCTCTCACCTCATCTTTAAATAAGGTGTTCAAAGGTTCAATTAACTTAAGCTTCATATCCTTGGGTAAACCACCAACATTATGGTGGCTTTTAATCGTTTGAGCTGTATTTGTTCCCGATTCGATGACATCAGTATAAAGAGTGCCTTGGGCTAAAAAAACTGCATCTTTTAGTGTTTTTATTTGATCTTCAAAGACGCGGATGAACTCAGTTCCAATGATCTTTCTTTTCTGTTCTGGATCTGCAACACCTTTTAATTGATTGAGAAATCTTTCTTGAGCGTTCACTGTAATCAGATTCATTTTAAATTCGTCTTTGAATGTTTTTTCAACCTGACTTGCTTCATCTTTACGCAAAAGCCCATGATCAACAAATATGGGTGTGAATTGATCCTTGAGGATGTGATTGAGAAGTGCAGCGACAACAGATGAATCAACACCTCCAGAAAGAGCACATATGACATGCTGATCTTTAACCAAGTCTTTGATTTCTTTTGTTTTTTCTTCAATAAAAGTGGGCATTGACCAGTTTTTTTCAATTTTGCAGACGTCAACCAAAAAGTGATCAAGCATCTGCTTTCCATATTTTGTATGGTTGACTTCGGGATGAAATTGCAAACCATAAATTTTCTTATCAACATTTTGAATCATTGCATAAGGGGAAGCCTTGGATTCTGCGATACTTTCAAATCCATGAGGCAATTGAGTCAGGATGTCGCCATGACTCATCCAGACTGGAAATTCATCCTCAAATCCTTGTGTTAATAGGTTTTCTTTATGAATTTTTATTCTAGTCAATCCGTATTCTTTAAGATGATGACCTTCAACTTTACCACCAAGTGTATGAGCAAGAAGCTGCATGCCATAACAAATACCCAAGATAGGAACGTTTAAATCTAAAACCAAAGGATTAAGTTTTGGTGCATGATGATCATAAACTGAATTCGGACCACCTGATAAAATGATACCCTTTATTTCATTTGATGATTCCCAATTGAAATCTTTAGGATGGATGAGTTCAGCATAAACTCCCAAATCCCTAATTCTTCTTACGATCAGTTGATTGTACTGGCTACCGTAATCTAAAACAACGATTTTATTAACCATGATAGTTTGGTGACTCCTTGATGTTATCTACATCATGAGGATGAGATTCCTTAAGACCAGCAGGACTGATTTTAACAAATTGAGCTTTTTGTTTGAGCTCCTGAATTGTCTCACATCCACAGTAACCCATACCGGATCTCAAACCACCCATCATTTGATGTATGACATCATTAATAGAACCTTTATAAAGGACGGTTGCTTCTATGCCCTCTGGGACGAGTTTCTTTAATTCTTTGACACCACCTTGAAAATAACGATCACTTGATCCTTTTTTCATGGCTGAAAGCGACCCCATGCCGACATAGCTTTTCACTTCTATGCCATCAATAATGAAAACCTCACCTGGAGTTTCTTTAGTTCCAGCAAGTAATCCACCCATCATCACACAATCTGCACCAGCAGCTAGTGCTTTAGGAATATCACCTGAAAGTTTGATACCTCCGTCAGCTATGATCCCAATTTCATATTGCTTTGCTACCTGATAAATATCATTGATTGCAGTCAATTGTGGTACACCGACACCTGCAACAACTCTCGTTGTACAGATTGAACCAGGACCAACACCAACTTTAATAGCTGAAGCTCCAGCATAAATCAAATCAATAGCTGCTTGTGCTGTAACGACGTTACCACCAATAATATCAAGCTTAGGACACATTCTTCTAATCTCAGCAACAGTATCAATTACCCCTTTAGAATGACCATGAGCACTATCAACAGCAATGATATCAACACCAGCATCAATTAAAGCACTTACTCGATAAATTGTATCATCAGAAACTCCAACAGCAGCCCCAACTCTTAACTTTCCGAACTCATCCACACAAGCTTCAGTATCTTTTTCAGAAAGTATCGTTTTTTTGACCTTACGTATCATTTCTGCTTGTTCTTCAAGTGACATGTTTTTATGGATTATACCAAGCCCACCAAGTTTTGCTAAAGCAATTGCCATTTCAGTCTCTGTCACTGTATCCATTGCAGCTGACAAGACTGGAATATTGAGTTCAATTTTCTTTGTCAGTTTTGTTTTTAGTTTGACATTGATAGGTACAACCTGTGAAAAGGCTGGAACTAACAAAAGATCGTCAAACGTGTAAGCCTCTTTAATTATTTTTCCATTCATCATATAAGTTCATCCTTTCTTTTATAAAAAAAACCTCACAGCAAACGCGGTGAAGTGTATGAAACGTTGTTGACAGTAAAACAAATTGGATTTTGATACATTGATACGTTTTTTTTCTGGGACACAAAAAAACTGATGATAGAAAGTCTTTGATCTATTTTTTTTGAATGGATCATACTGCTCATGCTCATTTGTGACCTCCTAGCTATCATGCTAGATTGATGATTTACTCAAGTTTATCATAGGCTTTCGGGTTTGTAAATATCAAATACAAAGAAAACGTATTGCATACAAAACATTTCATGAATCATGAAGTATTGATCATATAAAAAATGTAAAGCTCACCCATAAAAATGAGTGAGCTTTATTTTAGTCTATCAATTTGAGTCCTTTAAATCTTGCTACACTTTTAACGTCTTTATCACCACGACCTGAAATGTTAACTACAACAATTTGATCTTTTCTTAAAGTAGGAACGAGCTTGATTGCTTGTGCAACAGCATGTGCGCTTTCAATGGCTGGAATGATGCCTTCTGTTTTTGAAAGATACTCAAAAGCAGAGACAGCCTCTAAATCCGTAATTGCCTCATATTCTACTCGATTGATTTCTTTTAAATAAGCGTGTTCTGGTCCAATGCCTGGATAATCAAGACCTGCTGATAATGAATATACTGGTGCGATTTCTCCATTCTTATCTAATAAAACGAGTGTGTTCATCCCGTGGATGACCCCTTCTACACCTAAGGTCATCGTTGCTGCATGATCACCAATTTCATTCAAACCTCTGCCTGCTGCCTCAGCTCCTATTAAACGCACGCTAGAATCATTGATGAAATCATAAAATGCACCGATCGCATTTGATCCTCCACCCACACATGCAACAACTGCATCAGGAAGTCTACCTTCTTTTGCTAATATTTGTTCTTTGATTTCTTTTCCGATTACTTTTTGGAAATCTCTGACCATGGTTGGATAAGGATGGGGTCCAACAACTGATCCAATTAAATAATAAGTGTCTTCTAATTCAGTGCTCCATTTCATTAAGGCACTATCGACAGCTTCTTTCAGGGTCTTAAGACCAGCCTCAACTGAAACCACCTTACATCCTAACAATTCCATTCTGTAAACATTTAAACTTTGCTTTTCAACATCAACTGCTCCCATATGCACTTCACACTCAAGACCAAGAAGTGCAGCTGCTGTAGCAGTAGCTACACCATGCTGCCCAGCACCCGTTTCAGCAATCAGTTTTTTCTTTCCCATTTTTTTTGCCAAAAGTGCTTGACCTAAAACATTATTGATCTTATGAGCACCCGTATGATTTAAATCTTCTCTTTTTAAATATACTTTGGCTCCACCAAGATCTTCTGTCATATTTTTTGCATAATACAACAAGGAAGGTCTATTTGCATACTCATTCAAATAGAACTCAAATTCCTTTAAAAATCTTTCATCATGCTTATAAAGATCATAAGCCTCCTCAACTTCTTTGACCGCTTTTAAGATCGGTCCTGGGACAAATTGTCCACCGAATTTTCCAAACTCCATACACTTTCCCTTTCCGTCTTGGGATGTATTTGTTATTCTTGAACTTAGGATAACAAAAAAGAGCTATCCGTCATTTTGGGACGAATAGCTCGTGGTGCCACCCAAGTTCAAGAAATCATAAAGAATTTCTCCTTTAACAAAATACTCCATCATTTAAGACTTTTATATTTTTGTTCGATAACGGGAACTCCCGGCTAAAGGCTACTCTAATTCACCTTGCTTCTCATGAGGCCATTCACTTAAATCTTGTATACTCGTCTTACACCATCACGAGCTCGCTTGATACTTTTTTAATTAAGTTACTCTTCTCAATCTTCGAATTTACTTATGATTATACACACATGTTTTAAGTAATGCAACCCCTAAGAGTTCGTTTTAACATTATTTACCATCAGAGTAAGTGAACTGACAATATCTTGTTCAAGATTTGCTAAAGGAATTCCTCTAAAGTCTGGTGTGTCAGCATAATATTCCATATAAGCTCTTGCCCAGTCATTGAGCCACTGGTCATCACCGACATAATCGACGATCATGTCATAGGTATTTTGTAAAGGTGTTGCATAACCTATTGCTGATGCATTCATATATGCCATTTCAGGATCTAAGAACCAATTAATAAACTCATGTGCCAAATCAACGTGTCTTGCATTATGAGGAATGACGAATGCATCCATAAACGCTAAGGTCGTATCTGGAATGAAAATATTATATGATACGCTGTCATAAGCTTCACCTTCTGATAAAGCGACATAAAACATATCCAAAAAATCTCCTGTCCAGACAAAGGCTAAGTCAAGATTATCAGCAGCAATTGATTTTTTAAGTTGATCATCAGCCCAAGTGATGAATCCAGCATCAATTAAAGTATCATATGCCAAATCCAAGTTATCTTCTGAAAACTCATTAGGATCAAGATTGTTATAAATCATTGCAGTTGCATAAGCAAACTGAGCGACATCATACATCCCAGTTCTCGTATCTGCTGGACGGTAAGCTGGATCAAAATAAGCTTGCCATTGATAGGTTTCTAATGCTTCTTCTAAACCAGGTTTAAGCTTATTATACATTAAGCCAAATGTTCCCCAGAAATAGGGAATATGATAGTTTTCAGTCCCTTCAAGCATGGTTGCTTGAATGCCTTGAAGACCTTGTAAAAATGGATTACCAACTGGATCATAATTAGATAACTTAGAAAAATCTATTTCTTGGAGTAATCCTTTGACCATCATTTTTTCGATCATATAATCTGATGGAACAATCAAATCATAAGCTGTTGTTCCACTTTTTAGTTTTGAATAAAATAATTCATTGGAATCGGCAATTGATATTGACACTTCAACATTATATGCTTCTTCAAATAAAGCAACCACATCTTCATTGATGTATTCGCCCCAATTGAGGACAAGTAATTTGTTTTGTGCACCACATCCTGCAAGCAAGAAGGGCGTAACAACTAAGATGATGAGTAAGAGGATACGTTTGAAATTATGCATGTTTCTTACCTCTTTTCATCAAGAATTGATACAAGATCATAATCGCTAAGGTCATTAAAGTAAGTAGAGTCGAAAATGCATAGACTGATGGTGTCAGACTTCTTCTGCCAATGGATCCGTAAACCCAAATGGAAAGATTATCAAATCCATTACCAGTTGTAAAGTAACTGATAACAAAGTCATCAACACTCATTGTAAATGCTAATAACATACCAGAAAATATACCAGCCATAATGGCAGGAACAATCACCTTAAGTAAAGCTTTATAGGGCTTAACGCCTAGGTCAAGTGCAGCATCCATTAAATTAGGATCTGTTTCCTTTAATTTTGGTAAAACACTTAAGATCACATAAGGAAGGGTGAAGAACAGATGAGCCATGATTAAGGTTGTAGGACCAAAGATATAAGGAAATATGGGTAATAATAAGGAGAAGACTAACATTAAAGATACACCGGTGACAATATCCGCATTAAGTAATGGGATATTATTTAAAAGCATAATCTTTTGTCTTGTCTTTTTAGCGTAAGAGTAAATACCTACTGCAATCAGTGTTCCTAAGATGGTAGCAAGCAAAGTTGCTACAATCGATGTAATCACTGTATTTTTAATAGCTGTTGCCAGTGATCTTACACTAAACATCTCAGCATACCATTTGAGCGTAAATGAATCGAAGTTAGTGACACTCACAGAAGAGTTCACACTTTGAATCGCTAAAACAATGATGGAGATATAAAGCATTAAAACAATGAGTATCACAGCAACAACACTTAAAACCTTATAAATCTTTTGCAAAATACGGTAATCTTTATATCCATATTCTTGTAAAGTCGCATGAGGGTAGTTTGTCATAGTAATGTTTCTCCTTCCTTGTCAACTTTAGAGACTACATAAAGCGCACCAATAATGAAAATCAAGATGACAATGGAAAGTAGTGCACCAAAATTGTAATCCATATTTCTAAATGATTGTTCAATCACGTTTCCGATTAATAAAATATTACCAGCACCAAGTATTTCAGGAATGGCGAACCCACTCATCGATGGTAAGAATACCATGATTGAACCAGTTGCTACACCCTTTAAAGATAATGAAAATATGACCTTCCAAAACTTTTGCATATTGGTTAAGCCTAAATCAAGTGCTGCTTCCTCTAAAGAATAATCAATCTTTTCTAAAGCAGTATAAACAGGTAGAATCATAAAAGGCAAATAAGTGAATACCAACCCAATAATGACAGCTAGTGGAGATCCTTTGATACCAATGGATAAACCAATACCCATTTGCGATAACAAATCAGTCATGATATTGTTATGTTCCATTAAATTTCCTAATGCTTCTGTACGAAGCAACAAATTTGACCACATCGGTAAAATAAAGATTGTCAACACAATGAATTTGTTCTTGAATTTAGATTTGAAAACATTATAAGCAACAAAATATCCTAAAACCAAGGAAATAACAGTCGTGAGTGTTGCATACATCATGCTATTGCCAAATGCAGAAAGTGTTGAATCTTCACCAAGTAGTGCGAATTGATCAAATGTGAAATAGGACTCACCAAAGGATAATCCTTCCGAAAACATGAAGGATAGGATAAGCATGACAAAAATAGGGAGGATTGCCAGTATGAAAAGCCAAGCTATATATGGCTTTGCTAATACTTTGAACTCCTTATTCATCTTTTTGCACCTTCATTAAATGAATTTCATAAGGATCGACTTTTAAGCCGATAGCATCTCCAACTTCATAATTCTCGTAAGTATTGACAAATAGTTCAATACCATCCGCATTTAAGGTGAGTTCATTATGAACACCTTTAAAGATACTATTAGTGACTTGTCCAACAAGCTTTGCTTGATCAAGAGGTACGACATCAAAGTCTTCTGGACGAATCACGACATCAACCGCTTCATTATTATCAAATGTATAACCTGTGCACTCAAATTTGACTCCCATGAATTGAACCAAATCTTTTTTGAGATAAACACCAGGAATGATATTAGACTCACCAATGAAATTAGCGACGTATCTATTGACTGGCTCATTATAGATATGCTTAGGTGTTCCCATTTGTTGTACTAAACCATCTTTCATGACGACAATCCGATCACTCATGGTCATTGCTTCTTCTTGGTCATGTGTGACGAAGATGAAAGTAATGCCTAATTTCTTTTGCATTTCTTTTAATTCATATTGCATGTTTTGACGTAACTTTAAGTCAAGAGCAGCAAGTGGTTCATCTAGTAATAGAATTTGAGGACGGTTGACAATTGCACGTGCTAAAGCAACACGTTGTGCTTGTCCACCAGATATTTGATTGATCTTTCTTTGTTCAAAACCAGTTAGTTTGACAAGCTTCAAAGCTTCTACTACAGATTCATCTATTTTTCTATCAAGGATGTCTTTGTAGACTTTCTTTTCAAGCGTAGGATCAATTTGATAGAAGGTTTTTAAGTATTGATCATTTCTGTTTTTTAAACCAAATGCTACATTCTCATAAACATTTAGATGTGGAAATAACGCATAACGTTGAAAAACTGTATTAATAGGTCTTGCATATGGAGGTAGCTCATTGAAGATCTTTCCATTGATGATGATATCTCCTGTATTAGCTTTTTCAAAGCCTCCAATCATTCTCAAGGTTGTGGTCTTACCACATCCTGAAGGTCCTAAAAGAGTAATAAACTCATTCTCATAGATCTTTAAATTCAAATCATTAACTACGATTTCATCATCAAATTGCTTCGTCAGATGAGACAATTCTATAATTACTTTTTTATCCACTAAATGCATCCTCCATTTTTTATAATTTACAAAAAAAATTATATACTTATTTTTCAAAAATGCAATACTATTTTTTAATTATTTTTAGCATTTTTTTAAAGATTTAAATAACGGCTTTGTTACGCCATCAATTTAGGGTTATTTCCATGGGTTTTAATGATAGAAAAAGACCCGAAAAAACAGGTCTTTCTATGAAAGGTTATTTTGAAACATATTTTTAATATATCCAACAAAGTGAAGTGAACCTGTTATGATTAAAATCGTAGCATCATCCATTTGATTTTTCAAGATGTCGATCCCAAGAAGTGCATCTTCAAAATATGACATGCTTTTTGTCATATAAGGTGTCAAATCTTGAAATCTTGAATCTGGAAACTTCGTTAAAATCACTTTTTCAGCAAAAGAATTTAGAATCTCTAACATACCAGGGATATCTTTATCTCCTAGAGCAGAAAACAAAATCCAAATCTTTTTATCTTTAAACGTTTCAAGTGCAGTGTTCTTTAAAGCTAAGATGGCATGTGTATTATGGCCACCATCGATATAGACATTTTTTTGAATTGATTCCAATCTGCCTGCCCACTTCGTTTTAAGTAATCCCTTTTGAATGATCTGATATTTGATATCAGGAAATAAATAATTGATGGCTTTAATTGATATCAGACTATTTAAGAGCTGGTATTCACCAATTAAAGATAATTCGTAGATAGCATGATCAACTTCTATCTTTAAAGGTATATCACTTAATTTTTTAACATCTTTTCTAGTATAGAACTCAGAAGTCACATCGATATGTTTCAGATAGTTTAAAAAATAAGGATGTAGTGATTCATCTACAGATGTCAAGAGATGATTATGGGGTTTTAGAATCCCAAGCTTATTAAAGGCAATCGATTCTAACGTGTTTCCGAGCTGCTTCATGTGATCAAAACCAATGGATGTTATGATTGACAAATCATAATTAAGAATGTTCGTAGCATCCAGTAATCCACCTAATCCTACTTCCATTACGATCACATCAACTTTCTTTTGATCAAAGTAGATGAGGCTCATTAAGGTAAGCAATTCAAAGAATGACAAGGTCTCTCCATATTTTTCTTGAAAAGACAGATTAAAATCATAAATACCTTCAATTAATGAAAAGAGTTCATCATCTTTGATATCTATAAACTGATACTTAATGCGTTCATGAAACTTTAGAAGGTAAGGTGATGTGTATGTGCCTACCTTATAACCAGCCTCAATTAAGACATTAGAAATAAAGGCACATACAGAACCTTTACCATTTGTTCCTGCAACATGAATCTTTTTGACATGAGAAAAATCGATGCTTAATTCTTTTAAAGCATAACGCATCCGGTCTAAATCGGTTTTAGGTTTAAATTTAATTTGTGTTTCTATCCAAGAGATGGCTTCGCTTAACTGATTAAACATAAGATTTTAACTTTTCAACCACGATTTCATATTGTTTTAGATAAGACTCATATTTATCTTTTTCTTGATTGAGTTTAGCTTCTGGAGCTTTAGAGACAAAGCTTGGATTTTGAAGCAATGACTCACTTCTCTTGATTTCAGCCTCTAACTGTTCTTTTTGTTTGCTTAAGGCTTCTTTTTCTTTTTCCGGATCAATTAATCCTGATTTGATGACATAGGTCAAAATCTTTGAACCTACTAGTAGAATGGCATCTTCATTTGAAGATAATGCTTGTTCAATCATAAGATTTTCGGCATTTAAGAATTTCGTAAAGAAATGCTCTTGTTTTTTCAAGATGTCAAACCACACTTGATCTTCAATGACCAAATGAAATGAAAGTGGTTTAGAAGGAACAACCTGATTTTCACTTCTTAGATTTCTGACTTTAGTTATTACATCCATCAATTCTTTAAAATGCTCGATAGATTCGGTATCGATAGATCCAGCAACTGGCCAGTTGCTGATCATAATCGATGGTTCACTACTGATTTCTAAGAATAGTTTTTCAGTGACGAAAGGAATAAATGGATGCATCAGCTTAAGGACAGCTTTTAAAACATGAAGCAAGATCGCTTGTGTATTAGTCTTTGTCTTCTCATCTAAAAGTGCAACCTTAGCAAATTCTACATACCAACTCGCAAATTCATCCCATATGAAATTATAAAGCGCTCTTGAGGCTTCACCAAATTCAAATTTGTCATAATACATATCTGCTTCAAGAATGACTTGATTGAGTCGTGATAAAATCCAACGATCTGGTAATCTTAGATCTTTTGTCATCTGAACCTCAAGATCATCGATATTCATCGTTATAAAACGGGTAATGTTCCATAGTTTATTGATGAAGTTCCAGCTAGATTCAACTTTTTCTTCTTCATATCTTAGATCTGCACCTGGTGCGGAATTCGTTGTTAAAAAGTATCTTAGGGCATCAACACCATATTGTTTGATCACATCCATGGGATCCACACCATTACCTAAAGACTTACTCATTTTTTTGCCTTCTTTATCCCTGATTAATCCGTGGATTAATACAACATCAAATGGATCTTTTCCAGTAAATTCCAATCCTTGGAAAATCATTCGAGCAACCCAAAAGAAGATGATATCATAACCAGTTACCAAAACACTGGTTGGATAATATCTCTTATAGTCATCGGTGATATCTGGCCATCCTAAGGTGCTAAATGGCCATAAAGCAGATGAAAACCATGTGTCAAGCACATCTTCATCTTGCGTCCAATCATCACCAGGTGAATCAATTTGGACCTTGACTTCACCTTCTTTATACCAGGCAGGTATTCTATGACCCCACCATAACTGACGGCTGATACACCAATCTTGAATATCTGTCATCCAGTTCGTAAATATTTTCTTAAATCTTGCAGGAACAAACTCAGTTTCTGTTTCTAGTGCTTGTTTGGCTAAAACATCCATCTTAACAAACCACTGAAGTGATAGTCTTGGCTCAACAACAACACCTGTACGCTCACTAAAGCCAAGATTATTCGTATAATCTTCGATTTTATCGACTAATCCAAGTGTTTCTAAGTCTTTAACTAATAACTCGCGACACTTAAATCTTTCTAATCCTTCGTATTGAAATGCCATTTCATTCATCAAACCATCTTCAGTCATGCATAATGGCATCTTAAGATGATGTCTTTTACCTACTTCAAAGTCATTGGCATCATGTGCCGGTGTGACCTTAACAACACCACTACCAAAGGTCATATCGACATAATCATCTTCAATAATCGGAATTTCAACTTTTGTTCCTGGAATATAAACTTTCATCCCTACGATATCATGATATCTTTCATCAAGTGGATGAACCATCAATGCTTGGTCAGCAAACATGGTTTCAGGTCTTGTTGTAGCGATCACCATATAGCCATTGACACCTACAAATGGATAGCGGAAATAATAAAGTTTACCAACTGTTTCAAAATGTTCAACTTCGATATTAGATAATGCAGTCTTAGCTTCAACATCCCAATTGATGATTCTATTTCCACGATAGATATAACCTTTTTCATATAATTCAATAAAAACCTTGGTTACAGCTTTATTTAAAGCATCATCTAGTGTAAATCTTTCCTTAGAATAATCAACACTGTTGCCTAATGCTGCCCATTGTTTTTTAATATGAGATGCATATTCATCTTTCCAAGCCCAAGCTTGCTCCAAAAATGCATCTCTTCCCAAATCATATCTGGAAATGCCTTGAAATTTAAGTCTTTCATCGACTTTAGCTTGAGTTGCGATGCCTGCATGGTCCATGCCTGGCAAAAATAAGGCATCAAAACCTTGCATTCTTTTTCTTCTAATGATGATATCTTGTAGCGTGTTATCCCATGCATGACCTAAATGCAGTTTACCAGTGACATTGGGTGGTGGGATCACGATACAAAATGGATCTTTACTTAAATCTCCAGTCTTAAAATATCCTTTTTTAAGCCATATTTGATACCGATTTTCTTCAACTTCTTTGAAATTATATTTTGGTTTTAAATGTGTCATTTCTTTACTCCTTTTAAATACTCTCTTTTTGTCAATTCATACATCTGTATGTCAATCATTGTTTGATCGAAATGCTCTCTTTGTTCAGTATGTGTGGGATGAAATCCGGCTTTTTCGATCACTCGCTTAGATTGGATATTATCTAAAGCATGCCCACAAAGCACTTTATCAAGCTCTAAGTCCAAAAATGCATACTTTAAGACACCATTGACCGCTTCTACCATAAGTCCTTTTCCCCAATAGGTATCATCAAGCACATAACCTATTTCCTTTTGATTTGCCAAAGCATTCTCAAAGTTTCTCACATGGAGTCCAATCGTACCGATGATTTCATCTTTTGCCTTAAGGGTTATTGCCCAGACCTCATTTTCGTTCATGAACATCCTAAGGATGCGTGCAGTCTCTTCAATTGACTGATGGGGTCTCCAGCCTGCACTAGGTCCGATATTTGGCTTTCTTGCATAAGAAAAGAAAGGAATTAAGTCCTCGAATTTGGGTGTTCTTAAGATTAATCGATCTGTTACTAATGTTTTCATATCCACCTCTAGATAAAATAAAAAGCCCTTAGAAAAATCTAAGGACGAATTGATCGCGGTACCACCTTAGTTCTAGAATAAAAAACATTCTAGCACTTCATGATCTTTAACGCAGATTAGACGGAAAGAAATTACTTTAATGTTCATCTCTTCAGCTCCAAGGTGACATTCATGAATACTTATCAGATTTTTCACCAACCAATCTGTCTCTAGAATCAAGTATTTCACTACTATTCCTTTTCATTGCTACTAATATGATTTTATCATAGACTTTATCGATTGTAAAGAATCAGGAGTTATATTGTGATATAGGTCAATCCAAGTGAACGAGGTCCACAATAACTAGCCATCATACAATTGCCATTACTTTCTACAATCTCAATTTTTGGAAAACGCTTCTTGATTCTATCGATTACATATATTGCTTCTCGATTGGCTAAGCTATGCGTTACAAAAATAAACTCAGTATCCATATAGATCATTGAATCAAAGAGGTCATCAATTAAAACATTGATCGCTCGTTTCATTTTGCCAAAAGATTTCTTATAAAGTTCAAACTTGCCATCAACAATCCGAATGATCGGCTTAATGCCTAGCATCTTATGAAATATCCCAGAAAATAATGTCATCTTCTTATCTCTAATCATCAGATTGACATTTCTTAATGCGAATTGTGTCTTAACTTGAGGTACCATCTCAGTTAATTTTTGATGAATTTCCTCAATAGAAACCTTAGCATCACGCATTTTAACTGCCTTTAAAACTAAAATACCAATACCTGATGAAATGCTTTGGGAATTCACTACAAAAATTCTTGCTGGATCGATTTGTTCTTTGGTCATTTGTGCATTCTGATGAGCCAAAGAAAACTCTGGACCAGCACCGATATACAATATATCATAACCAAACTCCATATAACGTTCAAAGATACGGATAAAATCCTCATGTCTTGATGAGGTTATTTTTGGAACTGTTTTCTTTTCTCTAATCTGATGATAGTATTCATCAGCACTCAAGTTCACACCATCTAAATAGATTTCATTTTCAAATCTGATATAGTGTGGAATTGAGACGATTTCATGTTCTTCTTTAAGCTCTTCACTCAAATCAGCAACAGAATCGGTGAATATTGCAATCTTATTCATCTTTTTACTCCTTTATATTTGCTATAAAGAAATCACTGACTGAATTAATATTTTCCTTTGTCACATTGGATATGGCATAAAAGTTCTTGGGTTGTCCCAAGATATCTTTAATATTTGCTTCTTGTCTCTTTTGCAGTGTTTTATTAACCTTATCTTTTTTGGTTGCTACAATCACAATATCTTTTTGCAGCGATTTGACAAAAAGATACGTTTCTAAATCATCTCTCGTAGGTCCCACTTTGAAATCAACCAAGATACAGACAAGCTTAAGATTTGGAGCATGAAGTAAATAGTTTTCAATCATTTCAATGAATGTCTTTTGAATGGTCTTGGAACGCTTAGCGTATCCATAACCTGGAGCATCCACCAAATAAAAACTGGAATTGAGCAAATAAAAATTCAGGGCTAAAGTCTTCCCTGGTGTATTAGAAATTCTTGCTAGATTTTTTCTGTTTGTTAAGCTGTTGATGAACGAACTCTTACCGACATTCGATCTTCCGATTAAAAGAATTTGGGGCATAGTTTCTGGTTCATCTTTAATATCGGTTAAGCTTTTAATGTATTCTGCTGTCTTTATCAATTTATCATCCTTTTTTATGAAAAAAGTAGTCCGAAGACTACTCTCATTATAAACTATTTGAGGACATATTGGAAGACGTCGAGGACATTTTCCACAGGGATGATCGTTAGAGCATCTCTGACTTCTTTTGGAATGTCATCGATATCCTTTTCATTGTCCTTAGGAATCAAGATGGTCTTTAGACCACTTCTGTGTGCAGCAATTGACTTTTCCTTGAGTCCGCCAATTGGAAGGACATAACCGCGTAGTGTAATTTCACCTGTCATACCAATACTCTTTTTCACATACTTTTGGGAAACAGCTGAATAAATAGCTGTAGCTATCGTAATACCAGCTGATGGACCATCCTTAGGGACAGCACCTTCTGGAACGTGAATGTGAAAATCATTGGTGTTAAACATTTCAGGGTCAACATTTAATTCTTTAGCCTTAGATTTGATGAAGCTGAGTGCAGTCATGGCACTTTCTTTCATCACATCGCCTAATTTACCAGTTAACACAAGTTTACCGGTTCCAGAATAGTAAGTGACTTCTACAGGTAATGTATCGCCACCAAATGCTGTATAAGCTAAACCAGTAGCAACTCCGATTTGTTCTTTTTCATCAGCTAGGTTATGAACGAATCTTGGTTTACCAATATAGGATTCTATATTGTCAACAGTGATATCGATCTTCCCTTTTTTAGTCATTAAGATTTCTTTAATGCTCTTTCTGATTAACGCGCCGATATAACGGTTGACTTCACGTACACCAGCTTCTCTTGTATAATGCTGAATGATATAATAAATTGCTTGATCATCAATGGTGAATTGATCTTCATTGATACCATGGCTCTTTAATTGTTTTTTAAGTAAGTGACGACGTGCGATTTGGAATTTTTCTTGTTCAGTATAGCTACTTAACTCAACAATTTCCATACGGTCTCTAAGAGGTGCTGGTACATTTTCTAAGTAGTTAGCTGTTGTGATAAATAAGACTTGTGATAAATCATAAGGTTCTTCTAGATAATGATCAGAAAATTTAGCATTTTGCTCTGGATCTAAGACTTCAAGCATAGCTGATGCTGGATCACCCTTATAATCTGATGCCATCTTATCGATTTCATCGATTAAGAAGACAGGATTGATGGTCTTAGCATCCTTCATGCCTTTAATGATTCTACCAGGCATCGCTCCAATATAGGTTCTTCTGTGTCCTCTGATTTCTGATTCGTCTCTCACGCCACCTAGTGACTGCTTAACGAACTTTCTATTTAAGGCTTCAGCAATCGATATTGCTAATGACGTCTTTCCGACTCCGGGAGGCCCTGCAAGACACAAAATGGTCTGAGGATTCTTCTTTGTCATAATCTTAACAGCAAGATATTCAATGATACGCTCTTTTACATTTTCTAAGCCAAAGTGATTTTCATCAAGTTTCACTTTAACTTTAGTTAAATCATAATTATCTTTAGATGCTTTTTTCCAAGGCAAATCAACTAAAAGATCCAAATAGGTCTTAATAATTGAGGATTCAGCCATCGCTGCAGGTGTATTTTGATATCTTGATAATTCCTGAAGTGCTTTTTCTTCAGTTGTTTTAGGCATCTTAGCTTGCAAAATTTTCTTTCTAAGCTCATCAATCTCATCTTCTCTTTTTGCTTTGTCGCCTAATTCATTTTGAATCGCTCTCATCTTTTCACGCAAATAGTATTCTTTTTGATTTTCATCAATCGAACGCTTGATTTCATCATTGATCTTTTGTTCAAGATCAACAATCATCTTTTGCTTGTTAATATCTTCTAAAAGCATTCTTAAACGAACATTTAAATGATTTTCTTCTAAAAATTTGTATTTGGTTTGTTCTGAGGATTTCAAATTGAAAGTGATCAGATCGCAAACGCGGTCTGATGTCAATCCTTGCTGTATTTTTTCCATCACTTGATTGTTTGGTTGAAGTATCGTTTGTGCATTTGATGCTACTTCAGTAACAATCATCTTGACCAAAGTCACTTCTTCTTCAACATTTCCAGAAATGGTTTCTTGTTCTTCATATTCGACAACAAAATAAGGATCAGTGAGGAAATATTCCTTGACCTTAATTCTTGATAAAATTGAGAATTTCACTTTATAAGCATCATTAGGAAGCTTAATCTTCATTTGTACTTTGACTAAAGTACCATAAGCTTCAATATCTTCAACTGTTGGTTCTTCGATTAAAGGATTTTTTTGGATTAAGATGATTGCATAACCACCAAAGTTCTTTTCTGCTTCCTCAACAGCTCTGAGTGACACTTTTCTGCCAACTTCAATGCGGAAATCGTTGTTTGGAATTGGTGTTGTTCCACGCACGATAATTGCTGGTAAATTCTTTTGTAGTTCCATGATTTCACATCCTTCTGTATTTCATGAATATTATAGCATACTTTATGATATTTGCAATCGATAAGCACGAGTGCCAATACCTCTTTTAAATAGAAGGGAACAATGTCCCCTTCAATTAAAGTTTAACTGCAGAATCAACGACTAATTTGTAGGCTTTATTGATGGCAACATCATTCGAAAGAATGTCTGCTGGTAAATATTTCTTAATTTCATCAACAGGCATGTTGTATCTTGTAGCAAGTTCTTCATACTTAGAAGTGAGTTCATCTTCGGTTGCTGTTAAGCTTTCAGCTTTAGCAACTGCTTCTAAGACTAGAGTCGTGTTCACTCTTCTTGTAGAATCAGAAAGTGCTTGAGCTTCAAATTGTTCAGGTGTCACACCTGATAGTGATAAGAACATATCAAACTCAAGTCCATATTGTTTAGCTTGTTGCTCAACACTTGCCTTGTATTGCTTAATTTCTTCATCGATCATTTCTTTAGGAATGTCTACTTTAGCATTTTCTAATACCTTAGAAATCACTTGTTCAGTAATGACATTTTCAGCTTCTTGTTGTTTTTTAGTTTCTAGTTCAGCTCTCGTCGAAAGATTAAGTTCTTCAACTGTAGAAACATTTTCTCTAGCTAGTGATACAACCCATTCATCATTAAGCTCACTTAACTTTTTAGCTTTAACTTCGTGAAGTAAAACTTTAAAGACAACTGGCTTGCCAGCTAAGTTTTCTGCTTGATATCCTTCAGGGAATGTCACATTCAAGTCTTTAGCTTCACCAGGAACCATACCGACCACTTGTTCTTCAAATCCAGGAATAAATTGGTTTGAACCAATTTCTAATGAATAATTTTCAGCTTTTCCTCCATCAAATGGAGCGCCATCTAAATAACCATCAAAATCAAAGATTGCTGTATCGCCAAATTCAACAGCACCTTCTTTAGGTTCTAATGAACTATTTTGTGATAGTAATGCTTTAACTTCAGCATTGACTTCAGAATCAGATACTTCGGTTTTAATATCTTTAACTTCAATGCCCTTGTATTGTCCTAAAGTGACTTCAGGTTTAACTGGAGCATGAAATGATACTTCAAAGACTTCGCCTCTTTTAATGTTAGCGATATCGACTTCAACTTCAGGTTGACCGACGATTTCATAATCAGGATGTGCTTGAGCTTCATGATACTTATGATGAAGCACATGGTTTAATGCTTCTTCATAAAGTGATTCGACTCCGAATTTTGTTTCATAAATGTTTCTTGGAACGTGTCCTTTTCTAAACCCTTTGAGTTCTACATCTTTGACTACGTGATCAAAAGCATGATCTAGTCCGTGTTCAAATTCATGAACTGAGACTTCAAAGGTATAACGTACACGATTGTTTGCTAATTTTTCTACTTTCATTGTTTTTATTCTCCTTATTATTATGTGTTTCTAGTGTGGATAGACCTTTTTTATTATAACATAATTTTTTTATAGATAAAGACATTTAGCAAAACATTGAACTTTTTGTAAAATTAAGTTAAAATGTTATTATCGAAATGAGGTGTCGTCATGATTACAATTAAAGAAGTTACGACAAATTTAGACAGTTGGCGTTTTACAGAGTTCCCAAACAAGCTTTATAAGAAGGTTGAACCGTTTGTTCCTGCATTGTCATTAGATGAAAGAACTGTATTTAACAAAAAGAAAAATCCAATGTTAGAATACTGTGATGCCATTCGTTTTCTAGCTTATAAAGATGGAAAAATTGTAGGACGCATTGCTGGTATCATCAACCGTAAATGGAATGAAGCCTATAAGATCAAGACAGCCAGATTCACTAGAATTGACATGATTGATGATATTGAAGTAACCAAAGCTTTAATTGGTGCAGTGACATCTTGGGGTAAAGGGTTTGGGATGGATACCTTAATCGGACCTATCGGATTTACTGATATGGACCGGATGGGTTTACTTGTTGAAGGTTATGATCAACTCAACATGTTCATCACGATCTATACACATCCTTATTATAAAGATCATTTAGAACAGCTTGGATTTGTTAAAGATGTCGACTGGACAGAAAAACAAATCATGTGGCCGACTGAAGTCAGTGATAAGATCAAACGTGGTGCTGAAATAGCAAGAAAACGTTATGGATATGAACTAATCAAATTAAATAAGAAAAAAGATGTATTCAAATACATTTATGATGGATTCGACATGTACAATGTCGCATTCAACGAATTATATGGGTTCTTCCCTCTGCCACAAAAGGTTCAAGATTACTATATTAAGCAAATGATTGCTTTAGTAGATTTGGAATACTTATGGTTTGTTTTAGACAAAGATAAGAAAGTCGTTGGCTTGACGCTTATTATGCCGAGCTTAGCAAAAGCAAACAAAAAAAGCAATGGCAAGCTCTTGCCATTTGGAATCTTTAGATTCCTTAAAGCAATTAAAAAGCATGACGTGATTGATCTTTACTTCATTGCTGTTGATCCTGCCCATCATGGTCATGGTATCATTGCTTTAATGTTTGAAGATGGCATTAAAACTGGTATCATGCATGGCGTTAAATATGCAGAAACTGGTCCTGAATTAGAGCTTAATGTCAACATCCAAAATCAATGGAAAGACTTTGAATATAAGAGTCATAAGCGTAGACGTTGTTATACAAAACCAATTTAAGGGATCCTTTGGGATTCCTTTTTTTTGATGAATAGACAATATATTAGATAACTGTCTATTTAATTGTGGGATAGCCACAATTTGGCTTTAGTATGATAAAATGTATCATGTATGCTCTATGAAAGGGATGATGATATGAAAAAATTTCACCTAACAAAAACCTATGCGATCATCAACTTTGATGCGACGATGTGTGACTCAGAAGTCAACATCATCTCATCAAAAAGCTTTGAAGCTGTATTGGTTCAGTTTGTTAGACAAATGAGATTAGAGAAAAGTCCAATCATGGATGATCTTAAAGGTGTTAGAGTTCAATGTATCCTTGATGCCTATAAGCTTCTTTTACTGTGGGATTATGAGACTGTTAAGTCAAAAAATCCTTACTTGCATAAATTGCTTCAACAGCAGGATGCTTTTTATCATTTCACTGAGTCATTTTATGATTACTGGAGAAGATTAGAGCGCTTTGGTTTTATAGCAAGTCAAAAGCTTTATGCGCAAAATGCGAGAACAGCAGATTTGATTCATGTTGCAGAACAGTTCAACCAAAGCATTTTATATCTTTATAGAACTATCACTCAACATATCTTAGAAAGAGACTTCTTGGTTTTCAGACAGCTCCCAGCTGGTGTCAATGCGAACATCATGATGGTTTCTCATAAGTTTACCAGTAATCCTAGTTATGCTAATCTTCAAAATGTTGGTTTCATTACCAATATTCTTTCAAGACCTCCTTTTATTGTCTATACGGATTCCAACACAAGAAAAGGGTTATTCCATTATATGGAAGAAAATCCTATCGCAGATTTATCGATTAATAAGATGCACTATTTTGTATATCCAATTAAAGTTGGTAGTTTGTTAACATTTGTTTATGTCCATCGTGACTTCTTACATCATGGGGTTGCTTTAAGCAATCTTTTTGAACCTGCTTCTTTTAAAGAGTTCTCAAATAAAAAACCAGATCTGCTTTATATCTATGGTATTAAAGAAAATGAATATGATGGAAAATATGTCTATGATGAAAAAGAAGATTTATATATCGGGTTTGTTTCAAGAGAAACGAAAAACGATTACTTTGGCTATATGAAGAAAATGCTACTCACACTGCATAATATCTATATGATTGATCACAAACAATTACCAATCCATGGAGCTATGGTTCAAATCATTTTAAATAATGATCTTAAGAAGCATATCGTGATCATCGGTGATAGTGGCGCTGGTAAATCAGAAACACTTGAAGCTTTAAGAAAGATTGGCGGAAAATACATTAAGGATATGAAAGTCGTATTTGACGATATGGGTGTTTTCTTCAAGAAGGGTGAACAGATTTATGCACACGGTACTGAAACAGGCGCATTCGTCAGATTAGACGACTTAGATACAGGCTATGCCTATCAAAAGATTGACAGAGCCATCTTCATGAATCCAAATCAAATCAATGGTCGAATCATCTTACCCGTTTCCTATTATGATTTCATTATGCTTGATCATCAGGTTGATATGGTATTTTATGCCAATAACTATATAGAAACTAATAAAGGCTTGCATTTCTTTGAAAATGCAGAGGATGCCTTAGAAGTATTTAGGAAAGGACAAAGATTTGCTAAAGGAACAACCGCTGAGGTTGGTCTAGTTGAAAGTTATTTTGCCAATCCATTTGGACCTGTCCAAAGAAAAGATGATACTGAAATCATCTTAAAAGATCATTTTGATTTATTGTTTAAACAAAAAGTGATGGTTGGAGAAATCTATACACAGCTTGCTGTTGTAGGTAAGCATATGAACGGACCAGAACTTGCTGCTAAAAAATTGTTAGAGTATATTACTAAATAAACATTGCATACTTTTAAAATAGGTATAAAATAAAAGTAAGAAAGATTCATAGGAGGGAAATATGGGGATCGTAAAAAAAATAGCTAAAACTGTTGAAGAAATCGTTAAGGATACAAAAGAATACTTAAAAGGTGAATCAGATGAAGTGATTGCTGAACAAGTCATTGGTAAAGAAGAGATTGACCTAAAGAAAATCGAAGAAGAAAAAAAGATTGAAGCCATCAAGAAAGAAAAAAAGCTTGAAGGTTATACTTTCAAAAATGATCAACTACAAGATTTAGATGGTTTACTAGGAAATGCTAATTTTGTTGATGGTAGACATTTATGGATTGCTGGATTCGATCAAGAAGCAACCATTTTCTCAGGAAAAAAGAATTTGAAATTCTTAGCTGTAAAGGATAATGATTTATATTTGATGAAGATTGAAAAGAATGTATTGTTGCCATATAGAGTCTTTGATGTGAATGATGTCAAGCTTGTTGATGTCACAACAAAACTCACAAAGGCATCAATTAAGATTAATTTTAAGGATGATGAAACCTTTTTGATTGATATCACTGAAAATAAGGATTCCTTAAAGGCGATTAAAGGCATATTCAGATAAAAAAGATGATTAGACATAAAAATCGTAGAGTCATTTACGATTTTTATTTTCGTCTGAATACTTTGACATTTTATGAAAACCTCTTTATAATGAATATAGCAACATATGGAGTATGAAATGAAAAAGTTAGAATCATTTTTAAATAGTGGATTATATATAGCACTCATCTTTACGATCACGTTTGTTTCGTGGTCTTTTTATCATGAAACTCCACCTACAGCATTTAATCTTTATAATATGATTGGATTGTTTGTATTGATATTAATCAATACGATTGTCCTTGGGTTATTTAAGAATACACTTTATACAGTACCGATTGTCATTTCATTTCTATTTATCATCAATCAATCAGATATTTCATTTGATTCACTTGGATCTTTAGGATTTCCTATTATCGCATTTGCAACGTTTGTTGTAGGGTTTGTGGTCCACTGGATTAGATTTAAGCCAAAAATGAAAAAGGGTATCTTCTTCCTTGGTTTTGGATTAATTGCCTTATCTTATGTGATACCACTCATTTACACTCCTTTTAAGACATCAGGTATAGCAGTTTCAATGATGGGAACAATCTTCTTTGGACTTTATATCTTTTACTCAAGTACCCTAAAAGGAAATCTCAATTATTTATTTAAGATTATGATGTTTGCTAACATGCTGTTAACAGCTGAAGTATTCTTCTACTTATATCAAGGCTATTTGTTATTTCCAGATATGGATTTCTATCATCGTATCTTTCAGGGGTGGCAAAGAAATCTTGGATGGGCAAATATCAATGATATGTGTTTTTATATCGCACTGACCATGCCAGGATATTTATATTTCATCTTTAAGAAACCTAAGACTTATTTATTATGGTTTATGATGATTTTACCTGTGATTGCTGTTTTCTTAAGCAAATCAAGAGGTGGGATGATTGGATTTGCTGTTGTTGTCTTAGGAATGATCTTATTCTTTATCTTTAGAGGTAATAAGAAACACTTATTCCACGGAGGTATTGCTTTAATTACCGTAAGTATTCTTGCTTATGTTGGAAAAGAAGCACTATACTTGTGGTGGGAATTCTTCTTGGATTCTTTAGGTGAGAACTTAAATGACTTTTCATCAAATAGACTTTATATATATGAACAAGGTTGGCTGATCTTCAAACAATATCCTTTATTTGGTGGTGGCTGGTTGTCTGTTCAAACATTCCCATTTGATGGAAGAATCTTCATGTTTCATAATACATTCGTACAAGCTTTAGCTGCAATGGGTTTATTTGGATTAGGAGCTCTTTTTGTTCACTACTTCCAAATTGCTAAGTGTATGCTTAAAGACTTAAATTTAGAAAAATCATTATTCATCATTGGCTATATCGCAACTCAAGTACATGGTTTAATTGATAATGTGCAATATGCAGTCCCTTATAGTGTCTTGATTGTCTTATTCTTAAGTATCTATGAGACATCAGATAAACAAACCAGTTTTGATATGATTAACCATAGATATCATTTAATCGAGGAAAAATAAAAAATCGTGACGCTGGTCACGATTATTTTTTTGAAAGGATATTTATGCTAATCGTTTAAACAAACGATAACATAAGAACGTTAAATAAGGTGATCTTTCTTTTTTCTGACCAAAGTCCCAATCCTTTAATTTGAGATAGATAGACTCAGGTATGAAAAAACCATCTTCTTGCTGCTTGTTTTTAATGAGTTGTATCATATCTAGAAAAAGTGGTTCACTTCGTGCAAATTCAAACTTACTAATGACTTCAGAAACACTTAAAATATCATACCAATTTGATAATGCCTTAAGCTTTCTAAAATCGTGACCCATATAAAACATATAAGGATGATTTGTCAAACTATTTTCCCATAGATTTAAAAGATTTTTAACACTTGATTTTGCAAGTTCTGAGTTCTGATATTCAGGGATATAAGACAATAAATGTGTCATAATCAATGTTGCATATGGGCAACAATCACCAATTCTACCAGGACCTCTAAATTTTCCGAGTTCTTTGGAAACAGCACAAGGAAATCCATTGTCTCGATAAAGACTCACCAAATAATCAACACCTCGTTTAATATGCTTTTCATAATCAATGCCTGCTCTTATCAATGCCATTAGCAACAATGGTGCATCACATAAACACCAACTGAACACATCAGTTCCAGTGCCACCAAAATGCTTAGGAACATTCGTCATGGACTGATACAGCCCATGTTCATCTTGATGTTTCAGAATTTCTTCTATCGCATGATTTATTTCAGAGATATTACGATCAAAACCTAAATCGAGTAGAAACAATAATTTATGAATGGGCAAATCAGGATTTTTATGATTAGTCACTAGTTGATCATGAAAATGATAGACATCACTTAAATATTTTTTAATACGTGGATCGGCACATGCTTGATCTCTTAAGTCAATAATCTTTTCTTTAGGTTGATGATTAAGCTGATATGCTATTGCATACTTTAACCAATCATCACAGTATTCGATCAAATCTACAAATTTCATCGCTTAAGATCCTCCACGATAAAGGTCATATCATTTTTATATAACTTAAAATAACATGAATTGCGATTAGCTATTATAATATTTCTTATATTCTGCTGGATGAGGAATCTGACTGATTTCTTTAGCTTCAGCTCTTTTTTTAACAATCCAAGCTTTGATGAGTGCTAGAGGAAAAACGCCATCTTTAATCAGATATAAATGATCTTTTTCTAGTGCATCAAGCGCTTGATCAAGCGTTGATGGCACAGATTCTATTTTCTTTTGTTCCTCAAGACTTAAATTGTATAGATTAAAATCATAAGGGCCCCAGTGATGATCTTTGGGATCTATTTTGTTTTCTATGCCATCAAGACCTGCCATTAATATCGCTGAATAAGCTAAATAAGGATTACATGTCGCATCCGGATTTCTAAGCTCAAATCGCTTGGATTCAGGTGATTTGGCATAGCTTGGAATTCTAATGATTGCACTTCTATTTGCTGTTGCGTAACCAATCGTCACAGGTGCTTCAAATCCTGGAACCAATCTCTTATATGAGTTTGTTGAAGGATTCGTTAAAGCGCATAGTGATGCGATATGCTTTAAGATGCCACCCATGAAATAATGAGCTGTCTGACTTAAATGAGCATACCCTGTCTCATCATAGAATAAAGATTTATTATTCTTCTTAAGAAGCATATGAACATGCATCCCATTACCAGCTTCCTTATAGATCGGTTTTGGCATGAAGGTTGCTGTTTTACCAGCTTCTTTCGCACAGTTCTTAATGACATACTTAGCAATCATCGTCGCATCTGCCATGTGACTCATCTTCCCAAGTCTGACTTCAATTTCTAGTTGTCCAGAACCTCCAACTTCATGGTGGTGATACTTAACTGGAACACCCCATAAATCCATCAGTTCTGACATTCTATTTCTCAAATCATAGGTTGAATCTGAGGGTTGATCAATATGATAAGCACTCTTAGAATCTACTTGATAGCCATGAGAGTTTTGACTCGTATTCCATTCAGCATCTTCTAAATCAAAGCTAAATCCAATATGATTAGGTTTGACTTCAAAAGAGACTTGATCAAAGACATGAAATTCAAATTCTGGACCAATAATCATCTCATCAGCAATCCCTTGTTTAATCATATATGCTTCAGCATGTTTAGCAATATTTCTTGGGTATTGGTCAAAAGGAGTATTATCTTTACCGATTACTAAAACATCACCTAATAAATTTAAAGTCTTAGTTTTAGAAAAAGGATCTATGATCATTGTGGAGAGATCAGGAATAAAGATCATATCACTTTTTTCTACCTGAGCAAATCCATAGCTTGATGCATCAAAACCAACACCATAAATCATAATGTCTTGATCGAAATTTTGTGAGGGGATAGTTAAATGTCTCCATTTACCATCTAAATCAACCATCTTGAAATCGATCATTTCAATTTGATTGTCTAATATAAACTGTTTTACTTCATCGAATGACTTTGTCATTGCTTCCTCCAAAAACTTTCTATAAAACTGTAATCCATCCATTTGGATCTTCAACATCTCCATATTGAATACCAGTGAGTAAATCATATAGTCTCTTAATTGTTGGTCCCATTTCAATACATGCAGGAAAGACATGTTTCTTATTACCATAGGTAATGGTACCAATCGGTGTAATCACTGCAGCTGTGCCACAGGCACCAGCTTCAGCTAACTCATAAAGATCATATAAATAGATATCATTTTCTATAACTTCAATTTCTAATACATTTTTAGCCAACCATTTCAAAGAACGATTAGTGATGCTATTTAAAATCGATGGAGATTTAGGCGTAATGTATTTGCCTTCTCTTGTGATACCAAAGAAGTTTGCTGCCCCAACTTCTTCAATCTTCGTATGTGTTTTTGGATCTAAGAAAATACAATCTGCAAATCCATTTTTTCTTGCTGCAAGCTGAGGATAAAGACTTGCTGCATAGTTTCCTCCGACTTTGACATGACCTGTGCCATTTGGCGCAGCTCTATCGAGTTCAGTGACATACATGTCAACAGGACTAGCTGGGCCATCAAAATATGATCCTACAGGAGATACCACGATACTAAATATATATTGTGATGAAGGACGTAGTCCTAAGTTGTCACCTACACCAATCATGAAAGGTCTAATATAGAGTGATTCATTGTGTCCATATTCTGGAACAAATGATTCATTGGCTAAAACAACTTTTTTTACTGCATCAACAAAGACATCAACAGGAATCGTTGGCATCACCATGCGTTCACATGAAGTCATGAATCTTCTTGCATTATCTTCAACTCTAAACAGTTGAACCTTCCCATCTTTTCTTCGGTAAGCTTTTAATCCTTCAAAGCATTGTTGACCATAATGTAGCGCAGTTGATAAAGATGAAATGGTAATGTTGTTGTCTTCTCTTAAAACTCCCTCATCCCACTTACCATCTTTATAATATGAGATGTAGTTATAATCAGCTTTAACATAAGAAAAACCCTTTGGTTTAATATCCATTTCTTTCCTCCCTTATATGTTTATTATTTTATTTTTATATTTTTCGATAGAAAAAGAATGATATGAATCACAAAGACTAAAAAAGATGATTCTACTTATGAATTTCAACTTCAGATTCTTCTTTTGGTCTGACACCCAAAATCTTACTGAAGAATAATTTTGTTTCTTGTGTATCGTAGACAAACATAAAGATCAAAACCATCATACCACCATAAACGATAGCTGGTATGATTAACCATATGACTGGCCAGTAAAAAGATGCACCAGTTAGTGGATGAATCCTCATGAAGAAAGGAACAAAAATTCCAAGGAATAATCCTAAACCTGTCAAGTCACCTCTTACACCAAAGATAAATGATGGATTTCTCTTAGTTGGATCATATAAGTCTTCTTTTGGAACCCAATTGAGTAATGTCATAACAAGCTCATTAACGAAAATAAGCACTAAAACTAAGATTAACATGATGGGTGCACGATAAGCACGATGAATCGATAACTCGTGCATTTGATAACGCATCATCAAAAAAGGTGATAAAAACAATAAAAAGTGCGCAAAATAGAATCGCATGACTTCTAAATTGAAAGCACTTCTTAGTCCAATGATTTCACCATTGAAATATTCACTCATAGCATCCACAGGGAAAATGAAAGTGATGATCCCACTTGCCATCCCAACCATAACCATGTAATCTTTTAAGGTCTTATTTTTTGTAAAGTAAAGGAATGGGAAAACAAGTGTGCTGACAGCACAAATGTTTTCAAATGATACTTTTGTTAAGATTGCATCAACTGTAGTATAAGGCCAAATGAATATCTTTAAGAAATGAATGGAAAAACCAACCATGATTAATCCAAAAATAAACCATTTTCTAAATGTCTGGCTCTTATTCTTTAAGAAAGTGACTGCCAAGATAGTTAAAAGGATGGCAATAATAATATATATGAAATAGTAGATGTTACCCATTTGAACTAAAGGCATAGATTGTCTCCTATGAATCATCTTTGATGAATTCATTATAACATAAATATTTGGTGATACTATAAAATGTGTTAGTCTTAGTCATCTTTTTAAAAATAAGCATGAAAAAAGCATATCAGCTGATATGCTCAATAGACTCAATAATCTTTCGTGCATTTAAATCGAATATCTGATCTAAATAGCTTACATCATAATGCTTTGATAAGAATTGATAAGTTTCTTTCATATTGGGTAATCTTAAACCCATGCTATGCGTATCCGTAGATACGATATCAATCAACTGATTTTTAAGAAGTTTATGAACAACACCTTTTTTAAGTTTCTTATCAAGACCTAAGATTGATGTCGTATTCATCTGAAGAAGTGATCCAGTCGATTTGATTTTAACATAATCTTCAAGCTCTAAATACTCATACCGCTCAACATGAGCGATTACTGGAATAAATCCCATCCGTGAAACATCATAGACAATCTCTTCAATTGGTGTGACATTGGTTGGAGAAAATTCCAATAAGATATATTTTGTTCCTGCAAGTGTTAGCGATTTGAAATCAGTATCGATATGTGATCGATAAAATATTTCAGCTCCAAGATATAAATCAATCTTAAGATTTTGTTTTCTAACTTCTTCTTTTAGGTTATTAAATATTGCTATATGCTCACTTGGATCTACTTTAGAGACTGTCGATTGGACATGAGGCGTAAGAATCACACAATCAACACCATCAAGAATCTCTTTTTTAATCATTTCAATTGATAGTTCAAGACTTTTAGAACCATCATCAACACCAGGTAAGATATGTGAATGAATATCAATCATATCGCTTATTCGTATTTATAGCTATAATCATAGCCATATCCATAGGTACCATGCTTCAAACTGACTTGAGTAAATACAGTACCAAGAATCGTCACATGATTATTAAGAAGTGTTTGAATAGCTTCTTTTACTAAAGCTTTTTTAGCTGTGTTTTGAGCAACAATGAAGATGACACCATCAGAAAGTCTAGCAATATATAAGGCATCAGAAACAGCAATCACTGGTGGAGTATCAAGTAAAACATAATCATATGCTTCTCTCAATTTAAGGATTAAATCCTTTAATTTCTTAGCTTCTAAGACATTAACGACAGCTGTTGTCTTTTCACCAGCAACGATATAATCAATACCAACTTCTTCAGAATGACGAATGAGTTGTGTATAATCAATTTTACCTGATAAATAATCAGTTATGCCTTCTCTATTGGTTGTATTAAACACACGGTTTAGTTTCGGTTTTCTTAAATCCAAATCTAATAAGATAACTTTCTTACCTTTTTGTCCAAGTAAATAAGCCATATTGGATATGAATGTTGATTTACCTTCTTTTGCTAGAGTTGATGTGAATTGAATCACTTTGTGATTACCATCAATATTTGCATAATCTAAATTGATAATCACTTTTTGAAAAGATTCAGTTGTATAGCTTAAAGGTTGTTCTTTTGTAACTAGATAATCATATTTTTCAGTACGTTCGATGTTAAATATCTTTTTCCCGTTCATTATAGAATCTCCTTTACTTCAAATTCAGGAATAACCCCTAAAACCTGAATTCCAAATGCAGCTTCCAATTGTTCTTTTGTTTTAAAAGTATTATTGACTAGTTCTTTAATGAAGGCAAAACCTACACCAACGATTCCACCTAGTATGACACCGATCACTGCATAAAGTACTTTATTTGGAGAATCATAGGTACCAGTATTTGCAAAGCTTGTTCTAATGATATTATCTGCAAGAATTGCAACATTCACATCTGCAAAGTCAATTGCTGAATTAATAACTGCATCCACAATTTCTTGTGATAAAGCAGGATCTTCAGATAAACTGCTTATCGTGATAAAATAGCTTGTTGTACTCGACGTAACTGTCAAACTCCCCTGTAATTCTTTAACTGTCATATCAAGATCCAAATCAAGAATCGCATCTTCTAATACAACAGGCATCGTGATCAAATCACGAGCTGTAGATAAGAGTCTTTGGGCATTAACTAAGTCATAGGTCTCAGAAGTGGGATCTATTTGGACTTGCACCATGACATATGCTGTTGATTTGTATTGTGGATCTGCTACAAAAAATGCATAACTTGTAGCAAGTATTCCTATAAGAAAGGTGAAAATCAGTATAATAATTAAGTTGCTTCTTAATATTTTGTAAATATCATACAAACTAATTTCATTAGTTGTCTCAAGTTGTTCGTTCATACAAACCTCCGTGATTTATTCATAAATTAATTATATCATAATTGATATAGATTGTCCTTTGATACATTTACAATTTTTTATTTCACCAAAAATAGCTTGCAAACTTCTTCGATATCCTTGTTGACTTGTTCTAAAGAATCAAGCCAAAAATCCTTTTTAGTCACATCAATATTCATAGACTTAGCAACATCTTCAACAGTAGCTTTTGTTGTAAGTGAAAGTAGATCATCATAGCTATTTAAGAATGTTTTTGGTGACTTTAAGTATTGAGCATATAAGCCTTTACCAAAGAGTAATCCAAATGCATAAGGAAAATTATAGAAATTAAGTCCAGCACTATAGTAATGACTCTTGTTAAGCCACATATAAGGATGAAGTACATCTTGATCTAATCCTTTTTGATATGCTTCTTTTTGAGCATCGATCATCATGTCTTTTAATTGATATTTAGAAACTGGACCTTGAGATTTCTCAAATAAATGCGTTTCAAAGATGAAACGTGAAAGAATATCAATGACGACTTGTGTGTCACCTTGAAGTGAATTTTCTAAAACAGATAATCTTTCTTTAGGATCTTTAATCATTGAGAGTAAATGATTGTTAACAATCGTTTCACAGAATATAGATGCAGTTTCAGCTAGTGGCATTGGATAGCTCCAAAAGAGTGGCTCATTATCAGAAATAATTTCACCATGATATCCATGACCTAGCTCATGAGCAAGAGTCAATATATCAGATAATGATCCTGTGAAATTACTCATGATACGAGATTGCTTGAGTTGAGGTTGATTGGAGCAAAAAGCACCACCTCTTTTACCTTTCTTAGGAAATGGATCAATCCAGTTCTTATCAAATGCTTTTGCAGCAAAATCTCCTAATTTCTTTGAATAAGAATAAAATCCATCTTTAACAATCTTTTGTGCTTCTTCATAAGTATAAGTTTTTTCTAATTTTCCTACAGGAGCAAATAGGTCATAAAAAGGTAGACCATTTTGATGTCCTAGATATACTGCTTTTGCTTGAAGATATTTTTCAAATTGAGGACGATAATCCATCATCGCACCAATCATCGCATCCAATGTCTCTCTTGTCATTTTTGATGAAAACAATGTATGAGATAATGCTGAATCATAACCTCTTAATTCATTCATAACAACAACTTCACGTTTGATATTAGACAAAGCTAAGGCAACTTGATCTTCAATTGCTTCATAAGCCTTTAATTCAGCCTCATATGCATCTTTTCTAATTGAAGCATCATTATCATAAGCTAAGTTTCTAACTTCGCTTAAGGTAATTTCCTTGTCTCTAAATGAGACCGGAAGATTAGCGGTCGTTAGACCTTGAAGTCTTGACCATGAACCTGATGAAAGTTCTCTCAATTTTGAGTACATGATTTCTTCACTTTCAGAAAGCAGATGCTTGGCATCTTCCTTTTCTCTTTCTAGAAGAAATAAATAATTCTTAATAATCTCTGATTTTGATGATAGTAAATCTAAATCAACAGTTTGTAAGTATCTTGAAAATAAAACATCTTCAGCAGTTGATTTTCTATAAATTTGTTGAAGTTTAGCCATGTATTGTGGTGCTTCTTGATTGGTAACATCAGTTGACATAACAAGTCCAGGATAACTAGATAAAGTTCTCGCAAGCCCAGCCATTTTTTCATGATATGAAATGTAGCCTTCAATGAATTCAATGTCATCTTGTGGATGACTTCTGATAAATGCAACATACAAATCAAATAAATGTTCAAGTTCAAGCATATCACTTTGATATTTCTCATTAAATCCCGTGTATAAATCTGATAAATCCCAAGTTTTCATATTGACCCTCCACTTTTAAGGTTATTATAGCATGATTTTTACTTGATACATAGTATCAGTTTTTAAATCACATATTTTAAGTTAAAGCGTAAAAAAAGTTATGATTACTCATAACTCTTAATAAACTAAATGATTGGTAAATATTTCTTTAATTCCCATTCACTAATCGATGTTCTATAATCATCCCACTCGATTTGTTTTGCTTCAAGCAGTTTATTAAAGAGAACGTCACCAATAGCTTCTTTCATTAAAGCTGAATTTGAGAAATATGACATCGCTTCTTGTAAACTTTCAGGAAGATTTCTGATTCCTAAACGTTTTCTTTCAGCATCAGACATCTTAAACAAGTTCTTCTTAACAGGGGATATCCCATCATTTTCATTTTTAATACCATCTAATCCAGCAGCTAAGAGTCCACTCATCGCTAAATAAGGATTTGCAGAAGGATCTACAGAACGCACTTCAATACGTGTTGCCTTACCACGAGCAGCAGGAATACGAATCATCGTTGAGCGATTTGCATCGCTCCATGAAATGAAGCAAGGTGCTTCATAGTGTGGAACTAATCTCTTATAAGAATTCACTGTAGGGTTTGTTACCAAACAAAATTCTTGAGCATGTTTCATCACACCAGCGATGAAACGCAAAGCTGTTTGTGATAACTGGTTCTCAGTTTCAGGATCATAAAATAGATTATTTCCATCTTCATCTGATAAAGAGATATTGGTATGCATACCAGAACCGTTAATACCAAAAATAGGTTTAGGCATAAAGGTTGCATGGAAGCCATGACGTCTTGCGACATTTTTTACTAAAATCTTAAATGTTTGAATATTATCACATGCTTCAAGAGCATTATCAAAATGGAAATTAATCTCATGTTGTCCAAAAGCAACCTCATGATGTGATACTTCCATATCAAATCCCATTTTTTGAAGCTCTAAAACGATATCTCTGCGAACATCTTCTGAACCATCGATAGGTGCTAAATCAAAATAACCACCTAAGTCAGAAAACTCCATGGTTGGCTTGCCTTTTTCATCTAATTTGAATAAAAAGAATTCAGGTTCAACACCTACATTGAATTTCGCATATCCTTGCTTTCTACTTTCAATTAAATTACGTTTTAAAATATATCTGGGATCACCTTCAAATGGCACGTGCTGTGTCGTATAAACGTCACAAATCAAGCGTGCAACCTTACCAGCAGGTGTGGTTTCCCATTCTAGAATAAGCCATGTAGATAAGTCAGGATAAAGATACATATCTGCTTCATCGATTCTGACAAATCCTTGAATCGATGAACCATCAAACATCACTTCATTTGCTAATGCCTTTTCCAAATTGGTAAATGGAATTTCAACATTTTTAACGGTTCCTAACATATCAGTAAATTGCAGTCTAATGTATTTTACATTGTTTTCTTCAGCACTTTTTAAAATTTCAACTCTTGTATAATTTTTCATATAAATCTCCTTTCATGCTAATAATTTTACACTAAAAGAAAAAAAAGTCAACAGAAATTGTTTTCTATTGACTAAAATTTACATAAATCTATATTATTGGTCTTCTTTCGGTTTAATAAAGTGCTTAGCGTAATCCTCTTTATTGATCTGTCTATTACGTGCAATTGCCATCGCACCCTTAGGAATATCTTGAGTCACTGTTGATCCTGCTGCAATAAATACTCTATCTCCAACTGTAACTGGAGCTACTAAGTTAACATTACATCCAACAAAGACATCATCACCTATGACTGTTTGATGTTTTTTGACACCATCATAGTTGACGGTGACACTACCACAACCAAAGTTGACATTCCTTCCAATAGTGGCATCCCCTAAGTAGATTAGATGAGCAGCTTTAGTGCCTTCACCAGTGGTTGATTTCTTGACTTCAACGAAGTTACCAATACGGTTGTTTTTACCGATTTCAGCATGATTTCTTAAGTGAGCAAATGGTCCAACTGTTGTATTTTCATGAACAATAGAATCTAGAATAATACTATGTCTAATTTCTGCTTTTTCATGAATGATTGAATCAACGATTTCAGTATTTGGTCCGATAATTGCACCTTTCTTAATCACTGAATTACCCATTATGGTTGTATTAGGATAAATCCAAACAGCTTCTTCTATGATGACATTGTGACCAATTGTTACTGTTTCAGGGTTGACTATCGATACACCATTTAACATATGTCCTTTATTTATCGATTCCCTTAAATATTTTTCAGCAACACTGATACCAAATAAATCATTGATACCCATCGTAACCATTGGGTTACGAACCATAAATGTATTGACTTTATGATTTTGGTGCATCAGATTAACTATATCAGTTAAATAATATTCACCTTTACGATCATTTTTTTGAATTTTCTTAACATATTCAAATAACAATTTGTTATTAACGATATAAACACTTGAATTGACTTCTTTGATGAGCTTTTGAGCTTCATTACAGTCATTTTCTTCGACAATGCCTATAACGATACCGTATTCGTTACGAACGATGCGTCCATATCCCTTAGGATAGTCCATACTCATTGTAACAACAGTTAAGTCATTTCCCATTTCCTCATGAGATCTCATCAGTTTATCCATCAAAGGATATTCCATGAGGGGCATATCACCAGGAAGAATAAATGTAACACCATCTTTATCAGCCATTTGTGGTGCTGCTGATAAGACAGCATGACCTGTTCCTAATTGTTGTGATTGAATGGCATAAGTCACACGATCTCCTAAGATTTCTTCTATGACATCCTTCTTATGACCTACAATCACACAAATTTCATCAATTGAACTTTTTTCAATGTTTTCAACGATATAAGATATCATTGGTTTCTTTAAAATTGGAAATGCGCATTTAGGCATTTCGGTACGCATACGAGTACCTTTACCCGCAGCTAAGACTAAAGCATATTTTTTCATAAACTTTGACCCTCCTTTTGAATCAGTGAAACCAACTCTTCAGTTAATGCATCAACAAGTGTTTCATCCTTTGAACTTATTGTAACACGAATCAGGCTTTCAGTACCACTAGCTCGAACTAAGAGTAGAGCATTTTCTCCAAGTTGATCTTTGATTGAGTTTATTTTAGATTGAACTTTTTCATTTTTTAGAACCGATTTATCAATTCCTTTAATGTTTGTTAGCTTGAATGGATATATTTTAACATCTTTAACAAGTTCTTCTAATGAAAGATTAAGTTCTTCTAGAATCTTGAGTAGATAGATTGCTACAAGCAATCCATCACCAGAATGTAATAGGTGAGTTAATATCACATGTCCAGATGACTCTCCACCAATAGTGTAACCATTGGTGGATAACTCGTGAAAGACATATTTATCTCCCACATCAGTTAAGACATATGAGATATCTTGATCCTTGAGTGCTTTTAAGATACCTGGATTGCTCATCTTGGTTAAGACAACAGTATTCTTATAAAGTAGATTCTTCTTCTTTAAATAAGTAGCAATCATATAGATGATGAGGTCGCCATCATAGATGATGCCTTTAGAATCAACTAACATGATGCGATCGCCATCGCCATCAAAGCTAAATCCTAAATCAAGATGATTTGATTTGACTAATTCTACGATTGTCTCCATATAAGTAGATCCACAATGATAATTGATATTGTATCCATCAGGGGAATTAGAGATTTGGAGTGCATCCTGTGAAATCTGGTTAAAGACTTCTTTAGCGATCAAATAGTTTGCACCATTGGCACTATCAAAGCCTACTTTGAATTTAGTTGGTTTTAAACTCATTTTCTCATAAATGGTTAAATATGATTTGCGAATATCATCTGATAAATTGAGTTTTCCAAATGTAGTATAGGATAATATACCAAAATCAATAAACTCTTCGATCTTTAACTCATCTTCATCATTGGATTTATAACCAAGTTTAAATATTTTAATCCCATTATCCTTAAATGGATTATGAGATGCAGTAATCATTATACCTATCATTGAATGTAGTTTTGAATAGTACGCAATCATAGGTGTAGAGACAACACCAGCAAATAAGACATCAACACCTAATGATAAGATCCCATTAGCTATGCTATAGGCTAGCATTGGTGAGGATGCTCTTGTATCCATACCAATGACGACTGTCTTTGGTAGGTATGTATGAACTAATCCTTGACCTACTTTAAAAGCTAGTTCACTATTTAGTTTTTCAAAGGCAATCCCACGGATACCATCAGTTCCAAAATATTTTCCCATGTAGCCTCCTATTCCACTGTAACGCTTTTAGCGAGATTTCTTGGTTTATCAATATCATAGCTACGCTCTAGAGCGGCATAATAAGCAATGAGTTGTGTAGGAACAACCATGATAAGAGGGGTGAGCAAAGGATGCACATCCTCTAAGACAACTTCATCACCATCTCTTTTACATGATTCAGTGACAATATGAAAGGTATAAGCTCCACGAGATTGAACCTCTTTGAGGTTCGATCTTGTATTACCATTGATTTTAGGATCTGAGATTAAAGCTATGACTGGTGTTCCATCTTCGATTAAAGCAATGGTTCCATGCTTAAGCTCACCAGCAGCAAAACCTTCAGTTTGGATATAAGATATCTCTTTAAGCTTTAGAGCAGCTTCAAGACCTACACAGTAATCCAGACCTCTACCAATAAAGAAACAGTTTCTACGTGTAAGATATTTACGTACAATATCAAGCATTTTTTCTGATTCTAAAAAATGCTCCATAGAAGTTGCAGCTATTGACATCTCCTTCTTTAAATCAAAAGATTTAGTAGAGAGCTCATAAGCTAGGATTGCTAAGACAGAAACTTGAGCAACATAAGCTTTAGTTGATGCAACAGCAATTTCAGGACCTGCATAAAGCTCCAAAAAGTAAGTAGCTTCTCTAGCAAGTGTTGAAGTAGGAACATTAGTTATTGTAAGTGATCGATAATTTCTTTCATTGATTGTAACTAAACATGCTCGTAAATCAGCGGTTTCACCGCTTTGAGTTACGAGTATGAATAATGGATTTTTAGAGATTAAAGGATTTTGATAGGCAAATTCAGAAGCTATGTGAACCTCAACAGGAATTGAGGTTAATCTTTCTATGAGTTGTTTTCCTACTAATCCTGCATGCATAGATGTTCCAGCTGCTAGTATGTAAATTCTATCTGAATCTCTCATTGCTGATAGAATTTCAGGTTTGATGAGAGATTGTTCTTTATCATAATAATTAGTGATGATTCTGCGAATCACTGAAGGCTGTTCATGAATTTCTTTCATCATGTAATGAGGATAATCACCTTTAGTCGTATCAGAATCATCTAACTCAATAGGTTTAAATTTAATGTCAAGGGGGACATGATCTAAATTAAAGATTTTAACATCTTCACGTCTAGCAACAACAAAAGACTTATCTTCTAAAGCATGATAAGTATCTGAGTAACCGACTAAAGCCATGAGATCAGAAGCTATGGTAATACCTGATTCACTATGACCCACGATTAATGGACTTTTATATTTAGCAGCATATATTTTTTCTGGATCATTGGAATCAAGCACTAAGAGTGCATAGGATCCATGAAGAAGTTTTAAAGTGGTTGTTATCGCATTTTCAACATGAAGCGTTTGAGCAAATGTTTCAATGAGTTGAGCTATCACTTCAGTATCTGTATCACTTGTAAAATTTGATTTTGATAAATATTGATCTTTTAATTGTTGATAGTTTTCAATGACACCATTATGTACGATAATAAATCGACGTGTTTGAGAGTAATGAGGGTGAGAGTTCTCTTGATTGACTTTTCCGTGTGTTGCCCAACGTGTGTGTCCTATTCCTATGTTTGAAAAAGGAGCATTTAGTGTTGAATCAATCAGTTTTTGAACACGACCTTCATCCTTATAAACATCAAAGATTTGGTATCTATTATTAAAAATACTTAGACCTGCTGAGTCATATCCTCTATATTCTAATCGAGTAAGTCCACTTAAGATGATTTCTTTAGCATTTTGGTTACCAATGAATCCGACAATTCCGCACATAGTTGCCTCCTGTAATTATATAAATAATTATACACTAAAATGAAAAAAATATTCAAAAATTGAAAGTTTAATCTGTAAATCTTTATTACTTTATCAAATATCTAGATGAACAAAGTAAAACCATTTGATGTTACCTACCACATCAAATGGTTACTAATTGTTGAGTTAATTTCATCTTAACAAAGCGAATAAATCATGGTTAGTTTCACTTGATATGTTTCCACAAATAATGATGCGGTCCCCGATAACAAACAACTGTCGGTTATCTTGCATGAGTTAACATTCGTCTTAGATAAGCCATCAAATGTCTTATTGACAGACTAATAAATTACAGTTAATTCATTGAGTAGAGCTATCATAGTTCTGTCAATTTTGTTGTCTGAAAGTATAAAATAGAATCACCGTTGATTGACCCTTTACCTCAAATCATGACTGTTATAGAATATGTATCAGCACATCTGAATTTTTCATTTTTCAATGTTTGTATCCAATAATGCAACTTGGACTTATATAGCAATTATTGACTAGTTAGGTTGTGGATTACCATTAGCATCATAATGCCATTGTCCATGCCAGTATACAGGTCTACTAGTTGAGTTCCAATCGCAATCCCATGTTGATGGCATTGATATTGATTCAGGAAAAATTATTAAAACTTCACAGCCATGAAACACATCAAATCCAATATATTCTACAGATAATGGTATAATTATTTGCTTTATCTTTTTTGAAAAATAGAATGCATTATTTTCTATTTTTTAATAATAGAATTATTCTCAAAAGTTACTTTCTGAAGATTATCGTTATAAGCAAAAGCAGATTCACCTATTGAAATAACACTTTTTGGTATTGCTATGCTTTCTAAGTTGATTGATCTAAAAAAAGCTTGATCCCCAATTCGGCTCAATTTTGAACCAATATCAAAACTAACAGTTTTAAGATTTTTTGCATTTTTAAAAGCAATGCTTTGAATTTCGTCAACTTCTTTAGGAATGTTAATTTGAACTAAATTGTCAGCATTATAAAATGCCCCAATCGGTATTATACTTACATTTGAGTCTGCATCAAATTGAAGTGTCTCTATTCCAGATTCTTCAAAAGTTAAATTTGAAATATAGATAACATTTCGAGGTATTTTTAAATCAAATTGCTCTTTTATATTGCTAAAAGATTTTTCCTCCAACTTAAATACATTAGAATCAATTAATAATTTACTTTGAATTTTTTCTTTATATTGATCTGTTTTTTTGTCAAAATCTTTATAATATAAAACAAATAAATCATTCTTTTTTAAAACATTTAATAATATTAGGTTCACAAATTACCCTCCGATTTTTTTGATTATACTATTACTAAATCTGTTGAAATTTGCTAAATATGTTGAGTCGCTATTGGATAGGCTCTTGAGAATATATTAAATAGAATACTCGTTTAAGTAATTATAGTTTGATACGTGTTATTAATGAACCGTTGTTACTATTTCCTATAATCAAATTACTGGTATGTGAATTATATATTGGTTGATTAATCCCATTAAATACATGGATATTCCTATAAAAAGTGTTGACAATAATGTTGTCAAAATGAAAGAGTCTAAAATTTATTTTTCCTACTTTCCCACCGTGATGTGACGCTATAAAATAATTAAAACTCTTCAAATACGGATCATACATATAATGCATTGTGTCTCCTGGATAAAAGACCGTGTTTGTCTTGCCAATAGCTTCAAGACATATGGACTCTAAGTTTCTATCGTTTGGTTTTAAATAGTACGGCAAATATAGATTTAGTCTTTTTGTTAACCCATATGGAACCAGCTTGCTTTTCTTTCTATATCCTATTACATGACCTGTAAATACCAATTGTATTCTATTAATATTCTGATCTAGAAATCTTATTTCAGTAGATGAAAATAATTGCTTTCCATTATATAAAACACTACCACCATATGAAACTATAAAATATTTTGCAATTATGCCTCCTTGTAATAGTTGATTATAATGATCATCATGAAAATGGCTTAACAATACACAAAATGGCTTTTTTACTATTGGTAGTTTATTATTTGAATGATCACCCATATCTATGTAGAAGTAAAAATCTTTGTCATTTGTTATGCATGAGAAAAAGCCATTTACATCATAAATATCATAATATAAGTTGTCGGTTTCAACTATATCATTCAATTCATCGATGAAAGAATCTGATTTTTTTAATGTCTTTAAGAAATATACGTTTTTTCTAATGATCTTTTTTTCAATTTCATGTGCTTCTTTTTCTTTAGTGGATCCTGTATCCTCAAGTTCGAATTTATCGTTAAGTAGTATCGATTCATCAGGATAATTCAGAACTCGTATGGAATCTACATTTTGTAATAAGAAAATATCATCAGTTAATGGAGTAATCACTGGATTAGTATATGGTTTCGCAAACTCATAGAATTTATTGCTAATGTCTATTAAAATCGTATTGATTTCAAACATCATACCAGAAGTAATAAAATCATAATTGGTCTTGCTGATTTCGATATCATAAAAACGAATAGAATCATTACTATTAATTGTCATGTCAGTAGTGTATTCTACTAAATAATCAATCTCTAAATTAATATACATATAAGGAGTTCTTTTGTGAGTTAGATTACACTGTTCTTTGTTTAAGATATTGATGACATTTATCTTTGCTAACTTTATCATTTTTTCTCCATTCTAAATTCATGAATTAATAGCAACTACATATTTTTCTCATAAGAAGTAATCACATAATAAGCAATATGTAATCTAAAAGTTTGTTTGCAGTAAGTGATATCTTACAATATAGAGAAGGTAGTTTTTTTGCTGATGCTTTTGTAATCACTAGTCGTCTTTGTTAAGAGCTTAAATCGCCCTAAATACTACTCAATATGTTTCCACACAATAAGTTGCCGTCTCCGATAACTAACAACTGTCGGTTATCTTGCATGACTTAACATAGAACTGCGTGTGATTGTGCATGAGTTAACATTTGTCTTAGATAAGCAGTCAAGTGTCTTTTTGATAGACTAGTAAATTGCAGTTTTATCATTGATCAGAGCTATCATAGTTCTATCGATCTTGTTGTCTACAAGTGTAAAATAGTATCACTTTAGGCTGACCCTTTACCCTCAAACTATGACTGTTGTAGAAAATCCATTAGATCATCCACTATTTCTATTTTTCAGTGTTAGTATGCAAAATGTATACTTTTTCATACAGTAATTTGACAGTGAGTTAACATCTTTACTAAGTGAAAAACTGACTATTTTTATAAGTCCAACCTTAAGTGGGTCAAAAAATTGCCTTAACCCTTTAGATAGGACTGTCGGTTATTATGAAACCCTTCACTTACAACTGTCGGTTACTATGAAAATGGCTCCATTGAGATGTCAAGTAAACTTTTTTGATCTCGATAAAATT
>Ga0180007_10000717_pt1 | contig 51795 bp, 45 predicted proteins | sample MM_PC_MetaG_FD_121122 | JGI IMG/M metagenome (GOLD analysis project Ga0180007, IMG submission 121122) | Groundwater microbial communities from the Aspo Hard Rock Laboratory (HRL) deep subsurface site, Sweden - MM_PC_MetaG | ecosystem: Environmental > Aquatic > Deep subsurface > Groundwater... | reverse complement strand
TTCCAAATACGGCAGAATTGGACCTTCCAGAGGCAAAAATCACTGGAATTGTGGAACACCCTTATCCTGTTGATGGATATGAAAAAGGGGAGCCTATGCTCCCCAAAAAGACTGATGGCTGGCGGACAGGGAGTCGAACCCCGATAAACGGATCCAGAGACCGTTGTCCTGCCATTGGACGATCCGCCAGCGAAGCACGGATTATCATTAATTGATTATGTTCTGTCAAGTATTATCGCTATAGAAAGGAGTGTGTATGTCTGACAGGAAAACATGGTTTCTTCCGCATCTTATTATCGCAGCACTAGTTCTTTACCTGACTTCCCTGCTGCTGGGAGATGCGATGGTGTTCACGGGATTCTGGAGCATTGTTATCACCGCTGTGGTCATTGGAATTCTTAATTTCTTCATTGCGCCGATAATATCTCTGCTCACATGTCCCCTTCAAATACTGACCCTTGGTCTTGCAAGATTCCTTGTAAGCGGATTGATGATCCTTCTTGCATCTCATTTTCTTGACGGTTTTGCCATAGCCAATTTCTGGTGGGCTGTTCTTGCTGCTGTTTTGATCTCTATTCTTACGTCAGCCGTTGAAGCCTTGTTCGGGGTCAGGAGCCGGAGGCGGTAACTCTCCGAATTATTCCTGCCGGTGTTCCGGCATCGCCCTGCCCGAGAGGGTTGTCCTGGAGGATACTCAGCAACTCCACGCGGTCTTTCTCGAGGGGGAAGCATCCCAGAATGTTTCCTCCAAGGTCGTTTATGTCCACAACTGCAGCAGCGCAACCAAAACTCGCAGAAAGCATCTTTGATACTCCTTCGGGGTTAAGCGGAGCCAGACTGACCGCGTTGTTGAAAGGCGGAATTGTGCCACTTGTAGGGCCATCAATAGATCTTGCCAGAGGACCAGCCAATCGATAGAAGTCACCTCTTCTGCCCAAAAGCCTTGTAGATCCGCCAATGACTGCTGCGAACAGTATTCTAACAGTACCGCATTCCCTTAGAGCACATTCCATAGTTTCAGGCATTCCCAGGCCTATTCCAGCAGGGGTTCTGGTTACAAATCTGCTAAGAAATTTTGCAAGCGGTCGCACTTTCAGTTCATCCTCGCCCAGCACAAAGTATCTTCCCTGGCTTCCACCAACTGCCTTCTCGCTTACAAAAAGGGTATCATCTGGAGCAAGCCTCAGGCCTGCTTCCGCAAGACCATCCTTAATCGCTTCAACAAGATCTACTCCTCGAATAATCAGTCTTGTTTTTATCGGAATCCTCAACCACTCTTCACTTCCAATGGTAATCACGGGGGTCTTGGCATGCATATATTCCTCCTTGAAACAAGTAAGGGGAACTCGTTTGAATCTAATCGAATCAATGTCTGCAGAAGTAGGGAACCCTGTGTCAAAAGTTGTTCTGCTCCCGGTTGGCAGCCTTGAGCAGCACGGCACGGAAGCACCACTGGGCTGTGATGGCATTATTGCAGAGGCCTTATGTAAAAGAGCAGCGCAACTCTCCAGTGTGTTTGTGCTCCCCGTTCTTTACTATGGCAGTTCCCTTTGCCACACAGCATTTCCGGGAACTTTCTCGCTTTCCGAAAATACCTATTCCAGTCTGCTTGCCGAAATTATTTCTGAAGCTGGAAGAAATGGTTTTAATAGAATTCTAATTCTCAGCGGACATGGTGGAAACAGAAAAGCTGCCGGGAATGCCATTTCAGTTAATAAGAGAAGCATCAAAGCAACCTATTCGGGGTACTGGGAACTGCCGGGCGCAACTGAAGAGGAAGAGCGGTTGTTTGGGAAAACCGGGTATCACATAACTACTTCAGAGGTTTCTATGGTCTGGCACATTCTCGGAGGCTCTATACCGGGCAAGTTCACCGGCAAATATCCGCCTGCCGTGGAAAACCTTGCTGAACTGTCTCCTCATCAATGGAAGTCGAACTATCCGGGAGGTGGAGTTGGCGGCGACATGTCTGTTGTATCGGTTTCAAAGGGCAAAGTGCTTTTTGAATTCATCGCTGATTCCCTGTCGAAGATCGTTCAGAGCATGAATGAGTGCTGAATTGGTTTTTCTTAAATGAATCGCAGAGCAATCTGGAGAAGCATGGAAAATTACGCAGTAGAGATAAGATCAACCTTCCCAACGAGGGAACAGGCAGTTGCTGTTGGAGAGAAGGCAGTTGAGCTTCATCTTGCCGCTTGTGCCCAGATCTCGGGGGAAATACTCAGCATTTACAGATGGAAAGATAGCATTTGCAACAGCAGTGAATTCCGACTTGTTCTTAAAACAATGAAGAAAAAAGAAGCAGAACTCATTTCATGGCTTACAGAAAACCATCCTTACGAGGTTGCAGAAATTGTATCTACTCCTTTCTCTAACACCTCCCCCGAGTACCTTGCATGGATGCAGCAAGTAACGATAAATCTGCCTCGGTAGAACAGTTTCATGAGAACATTTGAATACATCTTTTCAAAGCGGTTTTCTCCCCCTTGAAATTTTGATATGAATAGCGGTATCTACACGTGTAGGGAGTCGGTTCAACTGTCCGCATTTTGCGGAGGGGTAGTGTTGTGTGCGCTTGAGAACAGGCTTCTGTAATGGTGCACCTCTGAAAATGAGTGTACAAAAAAAAGGGGGAATAATGAAAACTGTAGTGATCTCATTGGTCTTTCTCATGTCTGTAGCCATGGCTTCATCTGACCTTCCAAACGGTGTAGAGTACAGCCAGGCTCCGCAGCCAATTTACAGCAGCAGCGATAATACTGCTTCTCTGGGAGTTTTTTACAATTCTCCTGTAGCCTACTCGCTAATGATTAGAGATGAAGGTCCATCCTTCTGGCCCGAATCCGACTGGTCAATCGATGTTCTCGTTTCGGCAAAAGTAGTTGGAAGCGGGCAGGATTTTGACGTTGACGAGGACACTGACGACATCTATGCCTGCATTGACACAGATCACGCAACCAATGACAGCCTTGTTGTTTATCGCTCTCAGGATGGCGGAGCAACCTGGTCCTTATGGAGGGTCACTTACAATCCTTCAGGAGTTGTAGACAACCCAAGAATCCGTGTTGTCAAGAATGCCTCTAATCAGACATGGGTCTGCATGTTTTTTCTCAACGGAACAACCCTCTATATGAGAAGAATGACACCTGATCAGAGTTCCAGTGCATATGAAATCGTTACCGCCGATCCTGTACTTAGTTATGATGTTGACGGAGAAATAGGCACAGGCGGCTATGTTTATGTAACTTATGTGCCGGATGCCACAGGCAACGACATCTGGGCTGCACGCAACGCCCTTGCCGGAGCTGGCTGGGTAAACAACACTTCTCTTTTTGTTGATCCGGCAGTAACGCCTTATCCATCAATTGCTGTTGCTACTGGTGGAGTTATCAGTGTGTCTTTCGTTGATAACAGAATAACCACAAACCCGGAAGTCAGAATAAAAACCTCAACCAACTATGCTTCTTCATGGGGAGGATCTTCACAGGTCAGCAACAATTCCGGAGCATACGATCTTGTTGGAACATCCATGGCATACTCTCATGCAGCAACTGCAACCGGCTGGATCTTCACAACATTTGATACCGGCTCCAGCGATAATCTCGGTTACTACTACAGCACAAACAGCGGAAGTAGCTGGGCATATGGCGCGATTATGGCAGGTTCCGGCGACGAGAACATGGCTGATATTCGCACCCGCAAAAGCTCAGGCTCTGCTACTCTGGCTTTCAACAGCGATCCCGGAGATTCCACCATGTTCTCCTGGACAACTCCAACCAACCCCACTGGCTTTGTTACTCCTGATCGTGTTAACGATTATCCTTCAACCGGATACTGGCCCCCTGCTGCAGGCTGGGTTGAGGGCAATTCCGCTGTTCTCTACACAAGCTGGACCATGAACTACAACAGCTATTTTGACTGGTACGGCAATGTGGCGGTTGAGGAAGAAACATCTGCTTCCATGACAACCACAATGCAGATCTCCAGTAGCCCTAATCCTTTCACTGATATAGCAACAATTAATTTCAGTGTAACTGGAACCGATCCAGTTTCCATCTCCGTTTACAACATCTCAGGCCGTCTGGTTGAAACCATCGTAGACAATGCTGTTTTTTCTCCGGGTGATCATTCCGTACAATGGAACGGTCTCGATTCAAATGGATCAGCAGCAGTTCCCGGTGTCTATTTCTGTCGTTTGAATACCGGTGGCACAATGCTTACAAACAGAATGGTAATGGTTCGCTAGAAACTTTGCCTGTTTGGAGCCACCCGGGTGCCTGCGCATCCGGGTGGCTTTTTCATAAGCAGAGAACCAGTTATCTGTCAGCACATTTTCACACCGACTTGAAACCCGCAGTTACAATTTCTCTCGTTTTCTTGACAGGTGTAAGCTCAAGCGATATGGTCAATTTGAAGTATGGAAATTGAAACAGGGGGAAAAGGGCTAATAGCCCACTTGCCTGTTCACTGACAGATCGTGAGCAAAGGAGTGTTTTATGTCCGATATCAATCTTGTTTTGTCTATTCCACAGGGTGTTATAACCACAACATCTCTTGGGATAGAGGGGCTTGCCCGGCATCACAGCCCGGGCTCTGGAAAACACTTCAAGGGTCGTAAGCTATTTGTGGATTTGGCAGTAAAAGATCTTCGACCGGATTTCGAATACCTGAATGAGGGTGGCTGGAGGAATGCCGAGAGGGATACCGAAAGTGCTCTAGCTGCCGCTGCCGCTGGAAACCGCACCAAAACCGCTCTGTCCAACAACGCATTTTCCTGCACTCCGATCAAGGCCTACAAGCGTATTTTTCTTGTAAAAACAGGTGGGGACGTGATGGAGATGCAGTACGGCGGCCAACTCCATGTATTCAAATCAAGCAATTGTCATGAGGAAATGTCGCCTTCTGAGGTAGCGGTTGCTGCGGGCAGTCCCTACCAGGCAGAGCGATTTGGTCACCTCTACCTTGTGATGTGTCCTATTCAACTGCTTCTTGTATCAAATCTTACTCCCATAGAGTATGCATGGTATGCAACTCACCGCCCTGGCAAGGTTTTCCGGCAGGTGGTGTTCACAGAACTGCAAACCGAACAATCCCAACTGGCAGCCGAGAGCAGGTTCACCGACGCTCGCTATGAGATCGATACACAGCCGGATAAGAAAACAAAAACCATCGTGTCAGATGACTGCATGAACGAGGTGCCGTTCCACACCTGGCTGGGATACGGACAGAGCACAGAAGGCGGGCTTTACCTTGCTGATCAGGCGCATATAGGAGTTTGGCGATTCCCGGCTGAAATACCCGGCGCATGGGAGAGGGCAAGGGGTTAGACCTGGTCAGACTCGGGCAGAAATGGGTTTGTAGTAATCCATAGGGCGAGCATCGTTTGGTTAAGGGGCAATGGGAATTACGCCGGCTGTTGTATCTGCATCTGTGCTGACGAGTCTATGTGTTTACGGGATGCAGATTCATCAGAGCAAACAGATTGGCAAGGAACGGACAATGTTCCGGAGAACTTGCGGATAAGGTTGTCAGAAGTACAACCTCTCCAGCAAATCAATCAGCTTATTGCCGTATTGCCTGTCAGACGCCCAGGTACCGGCCAACCCTTGAATATCAGGTGATTTGCCCTTCGGACTCACATACTGGTAACGAGGGTCAACAAGCTCTCCCACAAGCGGATCTGCAGAGCCATATGCTTTGAGATGCTGCACGTGTGCTCGAACGCCTGTTCGCTCGTCTGGAAAAACAACACCAGGTTGCTCTGCACTGATTGCCCCGAGACCGCAAAAATTGTTCATCTCTTCAGTAACAAGCCCTCCGAAGCGAAGAAATCCTGTCTCCAGGCACATCTGAACAAAGGCAATGTCAGCATTCACTCCTTCGATAGCAGACTCTTCAATGTAGTAAGCCGCCAGACGAGCCACTTTCTGTTGATCCGCATCTGGATTCTGCTCAGTAAAGTAAGAAACAAGTTGCGCCTGGCTCATCAGACCTCTACCCATAATCAGCTCAGGAACAGCGGGATCCGCTTCCACCGACAGAGTGCTGATCTGCCCGATAAGCATGATGCCTGATGCGTTGACCCATAACAAGAGCAGTAATAAGAGCGCATTCACTCTTGCTTTTCTCAATGGGTAAGCCTCCTGATTAGTGGTGCTCGCGCTTTCGTAAAGTATATAGGGGATGAACTCCCAGCAGGGGGGAGAATACATTGTTAAGGCTGCGCAGTCCAGTGCAACAGGCAATTATTGCCCTGTATTCCTTTCCTGCCCTCAGGCTTTAAGATTCCTGTGGGAAATCTCGATTTTCTGCCATTTCAGAGAAATGATTTTACAGCTTTATCAGCCTCACCGGCACCAGTTCAGCCCCGGTAAGCCTGGCAAAATATACTCCCGATGGTTCGTCGCTGCTCCACACCTGATTCAGAATCCCAGTTCCTCCGCCTACCGGCATACTGAGAACCAGCCTTCCTGCAATGTCAAAAATGTCAATGGAAGACCCTTCTCCATCGGGCAGGTAATATCTGAAGGAGACTGCTTCTGTAAACGGATTTGTCAGTACTGAAAGGAATGGCTGGGCGACAGCACCTGAGGAGCTCTCTTCTGATGTAACAGTACCAGTCACCGTCAGATCATCAATGTACCAGCCTTCACGGTTTCCCTGATCGTCTGAACCGAATACAAATCGGAACGCGCCCGGCCCGGCAAGAGAGTCAGGAATAGGCAGAGAGTATTCAGTCCAGTCATAAACACCACTGTATACCATTGTTCCGTCTGAAAAGGGGCCGGTGGATCCAGCAGTAATCTGATGGGAATATGGTGGAACGGTATAAAGGTCTATCCACTCGTTCAGGCGTCTGTATTGAATAATACCACCATCAAACGCCACGGAAGAGGAAAGAACCTGTGCTTCCAACCAGCTCCAGAAAGTCAGCTCTCCGGACAGAGGAAGGTTCATGTATGGAGATTCCAGGTAGCCATATTGATAATCCGAATAGTCTCCTGTGCCGGTTGAACCGCATTTGAAGCTTTGACTTCCTCCGGAAGTATGGTTTCTGGAAGAGGAAACATGCCAGTCATTTTGCCAGCCGGGTAGCACTGTTCCCCATTCCCAACCGGATGCACCTGTTTCAACATCTGTTTCAGTTCCGCACCCTACGGGCAGACAGAACTCCATCTGCTCAAGGTAACCGCCATCGGCCATGAGTGTAAAGCGCATATCGTATGTCTGATTCTCCGGAGTGTCACCAGGAGCCAAAACGGAAAAAGTACCAAGACCCGAGGAAGAACTCATTCCTGCAATTGTTGAGTAATCTACAAAGTTTTCAATAACAGCAAGATTGGTATTAAGAGACTGAAGTATTCCGAATGCATTGGTAAGCGATGCATCGGAAGAATTGGTGACCTCAATCGCAAGATCAATGGTTTCTCCGGGTTCAAGACACATATCTCCGTCACCCAGGCCGCTGTCATCGGTGGTCAGCCATGACATGTATGCATTCCCTGTGGATGTTCCGGTTACCGAAATCCAGTCCCAGTACGCTCCGGCTTCCTCTCCCATATGAAAGCCGAACATCCCGGGTTTTGGGTTTGGATCCGTTGCTGTGAATTGCCATGTCTCACCAGTGGCGGGAACCTCAATAAGAAAAGTGAGAAGAACATCTTCACAGGTGAGAGTCAGCAAGTAATCTACTCCTGAAGGGAAGTCTGCGTTGAGCGAACTAAGGGTAGTAGACAGCGACCCATTTACAACAAGTCGAATGCGTGCAACATTATCATCCGGCGATACATACGCTGAAATACCTGAATCCTGTTCATCCAGCCTGGCATGTATGCCGAATGCATGAACACCGCCTGCGCAAATAGTCACCTGACCGTTCTGCATCATGAATCCATCAGATGCAATAAGCAGGCTTGCATTTTCTGCTGTGTTTCCATGCACCATTCCGTCTGAAACAGACCAGTTTCCAGGATTTGCACGGGATTCCCAATCACTGATGTCATTGTCTTCGAAATCATCGGAAAAAGAAAATCCGTAGGCGCCGGTGGAGGTAAATAGAAAGATACAAACAAAATAAAGTACACGATTATTCATTGTAAACCTCCATTTTGGATTTAGCCTAAACTGTTCCATTCTCCAAGTCAATAGTAGTAAGCCGTGTGTCTTTTTAGGCAGTTCGGTCATCAGTATATTCAGGGCTGTCTTGGAGCAGAGGAGTAGTTATGGCAGATGCACGAGTAGAGGGCAGCAAGGGACGGAGTGCTTTTCAGGAAGTTTTTGGGGAAATGCCACTTCCCGAAAGTATATCCTGCGCTGTAATGAACTACGATGATTACTGGAAGAGCCGTGATGAAACCGGAATACTGGCTGAGCCCGCAAAACGGAGAGCCAGAGGAATTCTACCATTTATAAATCCAGGTGACTCTGTTCTTGATATTGGTTGTGGTACCGGAGAAACTTTGGAAGTTCTCAGAAAAGAAAAGGGAATAGCCGGAACGGGCCTCGATATATCAGAAGTGGCACTTAAAGCGGTTGAAGGTAAGGGTTTTGAAACACTGAAAAGAGACATTTCCAAACCAGATTGTGAACTTGTCGGCGTTTGGGATCACATAGTCATGTTTGAAGTTGCAGAGCATGTGATAGATATTGAAGTAATGGTGAAACGTCTGGTGGGTCACTATACGAAAGGTCTTTATATCTCTACTCCAAATCTGGGCTATGTCTCCCATCGATTGAGAATGCTCTTCGGGCGATTCCCTGTGACCTACATTTCGGATCCAAGAGAACATGTAAGATACTGGAGTGTGAAAGACTTTGTTTACTGGTCGGGAGTGCTTGGGTTTCGCAGTCCCGAGGTTATTGGCCTACGAGGGAAACCACGAGTATTCAAACTTCCGGCAAGGTTCCCGTCGCTGTTTGCTAGCGAGGTTGTCTACAGGTTCAAACCTTGATCCTTTCTCACCGATCCGTTCCATGACCCCCTGAGTTTTGATGCAGCCCGTGTTTGGGCAAAAATTTGCTTTGCTTTCTATCTTTCCACAGGCAGCTCTCAAACACCTGCCCCGAAGGCTTTCAATTCTTCCCGGCTCTGAGAATTTTGAAAGGTTATCCTTCACCGGATTTCAAGGCATTCTGTTACCGGAGAATGAAAGAACAAAGAGCTTCTCTGTTACTCTGGACTGATGTGTACTTACCTTCCTCTATCTGATCTGTTCGAGTCTGCCGCAGATATCTTCAAGCTGAACAGTGTTTGTTCTTCGCAACTCGGGAATTACTACCAGCTTGCCACACCATTATCTATGTTCCCGTGGTTAGCCCAGCCGTGCAGAGGACATGCCAGGTAGAATTCGTCGTACTCTTGTACCAGCAGTATATAGGTCTCTCCGAATGCCGGGCAGACAACGCCGCTTAGGCCCAGATCCTGCAGGTTTTCCGTGTATCTATCATTACAGGCGAAATAGATTACCTCCTGAGAGGCAATTGTACGCATGTTTGCCCTGCATGCCTCCTGAAAGCTGCCCTGCTCTTCCCACCAGGAAGCAACGCCGTTGTCTATGTTGCCATGATTAGGGTCAGACGGCAACGGACATTCCACCCTGAATGAGAATCCTTCATCATACACCTGCATTAAGTAAGTGTCTTTGCATTCAGGACAGACGGATTCACCCAATCCCAGATCCTCAAGATTTTCGGTATAGGTCTCATGTTCGGCAAAATAAATAGCTTCCTCTGATACAATTGTACACATAGTATTTCTGCATATATCCTCTTCGTCTTCAATATCCGGTGGCCATGAAGGAACGCCATTGTGTATGTTGCCGTGATTCAAGACATGTGGTATGGGGCATTCTATGTAGAAGTAATCGCCTTCTCCTATGTCTAGAAAGTATTCTTCCCCGCACTCCGGGCAGGTTAATCCACTCAGTTCAAGATCCTCCAGGTTCTCCGTGTAGTGGCCACAACTCGCAAAGTAGATTACTTCCTGAGAAGCAATAGTAAGCATGTTAGAATGGCATACAACAGCAAAGTCAATTGAGTTTTCCAAAGCCTGCGGCTCCAGAGGAGATGTCATGTCGGGATTGGTCTGCACACATGATGTGAGAAATGCACAGAGAACCAGAGAACAAAGAACAGTAAGCGAACGCACGGCAACCTCCCTGTTAATGGAATACTTTAAGGAAAATATCAGGAAATTGGTTATACCTGTCAATGGAAGCTAGTCTTTCATTTACATTAAATTAATTGAGCTTATCAGAGACATAACAGCGAATTTTGTAATTACAATTCTCGAGATCCTATCAGGAATTGTTTGCACCACCGATGTACAATGACGAGGGAAACCTTGTAGAAGATACTTGAGCCTTGGAGGGATCCCAATAAAGCATAAATGGTAATCGGCTTTCTCAGGAATCAGATAAACACTGTTTTAATGCCATTACCCGGCAATACCCGAGTGGTCCCCCTCCCTTTGTGACGGAGTACATCTTTTGGAATCCCGGCAGTGAGTTTATTTTGAGGCAGGGCAGAGTTGTCAGGTGATTTGAGCAGATGAACCCATATTGAGTGCTTTTTCAGTTTCCTTAAAGCGTCATCAGTCATGCAGTTATTCTGCCTCCGGAAACAATCACCGCAGGGTAGACTTGACGGGGAAATATATACCTAGTAGATTGGTACGAATTTCGATGTTCAGCGAAATTAGCGTCCCGGGGGGGGTACTGCAGTTATTTAAGAAAACTCAAACCTTTCTTGAAAGGAAGGAAGCATGCAAACAAAGCAGTCTACCCTCGATCTCGGACATCTTACTTTTCTGGGGCTGATACGCTCTCTTGTTCACATCAGCGGGCCAGTCAGTGCTATGGGAACGTTGATCCGTGACGCCATTCAGACAGCCGAGCAGTTTGAATCGGTTGATTATCCAAGTTTTGAAACTCTGATTGCTTCGATGGAAGAAGCCACAAGTCAGTTTTCCCGAATAGAGGGAAGCTCCAGGCATCTTGGCAACGGCATTATCGGGCTCCCGGCGTGTCCATTCGCTCCCGTTATGAAGGAATATGTCGGTCATTTCAACGAAAATCCTCAGGGATTCACCGAACTTGTTACCGAATTGAACAAATCCGGCCGCACGTCAGACAAATACAAGATTGGACTTGGCTCTGCAGTAAGCCCGTTCTGCGCACTTCATCAGCCTATGCGCAGCGTAGTTGGACAGGGTGTGACCGTTGGAGGTAAAAGCATAACGGTATACCAGCTCGGATGCAAAACTGGCGGAGGTAAAAAGGGTTTTGCAGACAAGTGGATTGAAACTGGTGGCTTTTCGCGAGAAGCGGTGGATCAGGCTCTCGATAACCATATGTGCTGCTATGGAATTAGAATAAACGAGTAAGGTTTTCTTCATTGGAGATTGTACAGGAAAGCTCGTACATGTAGAAGCTATTAGGTGAACCGCTTATACGGCTTCTCCAACGTAGTTTTTAACGCTGGGCCAAACATTTGTTCAGCGATTTGCTTCGGACCGTCAGGTGCCGTCGTTGCCCGGCTTCTGCAGCTTCAGTTTCGCGGCGGTAATTACCTCTTCTGGTGCCCGTTCCAGAAGGGTAATCAGTCCATTAAACTGAACATTTGCACCGCCTTCAATCTCCAAGCCGCCCTTTATCACCACGTTCGCTCCTTTTCCGAAGACGACATTGGCGCCCTTATTAATGATAACGGTCGGCCCCGCGACGGAGTAGCTGTAGATGCTACCGCAGAAAGGACAGCGCAGCTTCCCCTCTCCCGAACGCTCCAGGTCAGGAGCACCGCACTGGCTGCATGCAAAAGCTCTTTTACTGCTCATGCCGGGCTCAGTCCGATAGAGTGGTGGATGAAACTAAACATATTGGGATCATCCATTTGGAAAGATGTTGATTTTTCCCGCACATCGCATTTTTGAAAACCCGGAATCCGTGGTCAGCAAGGTCGCTGAAGTTTTCATTCCTTTAAAGTATCTCTGGGATACCGGGTCCAGACGCTAATCAATGGAAAGGGCTTTTCCCCTCCATAATTGATAAATAGATGTGTCCAATAATTACCTATGGGATCATAGGCAACTGCATGATGAGTGTAGAGGGAACTTTCGATATTGCTCTTGTGCTCAGGGCTGCGCAGCCAGTTGCTGAGAACAACTTCATGAGTTGATTGACCAACTGCAAGGTTTTCTGCAGCACGGCAATAAAAAATGTATGCCTCTCTCAATCGGTCAAAAGGGCTTTCGCCTTCCGGATTGTAATGCGAGAAATAGTGCCGATTGCGCATGTCTTCATTATGCTGCTGCGCGACGCGCCAGAGATCTGAGTCCCATTCCAGAGCTGGAAGTCCCATTCTTTCGCGGTGTTCATTCACCTGCTCTGCAAGATCCCATGCTTTCTGATTAACATTCTCCGGCCTTAACTCTTCATTTCGAATAACTGAACCGCACCCGACAAAGAAGAGAGCTGCAAAAATAAAAGGAATGCTTCTGAACATACTTGATCCCTTCAATTCCATTCCCCAATGCCCCAATATCTCAGTCTGAATGAGACCATACTTCCAGAATCATATCAACGTCAACAAAGACACCATTATGCTCTCTTTTGTTAACGAGAGTCTCATCTTTTTCGATAAGAACTGGGAGTAGGCTTCAATTGAATTTGATCTCACCGTACAACTGTTAACGAGGTTAAGCCAGATCGATCCTTGTTAAACTGCTGTACTCTCGGAAACATCTGCAAAGCAAATCAGCTTGCCCCCTGATGTGAGCTAAGAATCTACCCGGACTTCTTCCCGGGGATATTTCCGCCATTACTGAGTTGATCTGTAAAAAATCAATGACCTATACAGGTATCCACTGTCTTTCAAGAATGACCGGCTGTTATCTTACTTTTCCGTAGATATCTCTGTTCCATATGTCACCAACTGGACCGGTTCAAGCAAACAGTCGGCGATAAGGATAGTGAACTTCTTCTCTGCACTTGTCCTTCCAGGACGCCTTAGCTCATTCCTCACAAGAGAAAGAAGCTCGTCTAGCAGCGTCTTCCCCCTGGTATCAGGTCATTAAGCCTGCCAAACTCCCTCATGAGAATTGATTTGCTGATAACCGAAGGGACTATCAGAAGAAACATAACTCTGACACTGCAGTATCGCTGAAATCGGTTCCGGGATATACCTCGAGAATGGTAAAAACTAGAGAATCTCCCTCCATCAAGCTTAGCGGGGAACCGAATAGCACAGTCTGATTGCAGCGTTCATCCTGCAGCTCTACAACGTAAAGAGGAACGTTGTTTAAAGAGACAACCAGCTTTGCAATCCTCCCGTTCCTGGTCCATGCCTCAACATTACTGCAGTAACCGTTGAGAATCATGAATCCTGACATGGAATAGTCCTGTAACAATTGGACGGAGAAGTTCTCATTATATCCGTATCCGTCGGTTCCCTCGATCCAGGCCGTAGCCGGATTGCCGTCGCTCAGGTTTTCTATTTGGCACGAGATTCCTGACTGTGGATGCATCTCCGAGGAAGCTCTGTAGACGAATCCCTCTTCCTGTTGATTTATACTCCCATCCAAAGAAGCGCAGACCAGGGGAACTCCGCACCCACCTCCAGTAAGCCAGAAATCCCTAACCACCCTTCGCTGAAGAAGAAATTCTCCTGGGCCAATGATTTCTTGATTCATCAGATCGTTGTTACTGATGTAAGGATATCCTTCAAGATACCATCCCGTTAAAGCGTACAGAGCAGCTATCCCTGGGTCACTGGGGCTTATCCCCTCCAGGGCCTGCTCCAAGTTCTCCAGCATCAACAGGTATTGAATCTGAATGTCCGGGTCAGCAGCAAACATTTCCAGATTGGCTTCAGACCAGGTTCGTCTTACTGACAGAGGAGGAAGCAGAATCTTAAAACACTGGTCGCCAACCAGCTCTTTCAGTCGGACCTGTTCTTCCCTCCAAGCCGTGATCAGTTCCAGTCTGCTGTAGTCGAACGGCAGTGAATCTCTTCTGAAGATCACACCCCTACCATCGCCCAAATCACAATAACAGAATTCACTGTAACAATCTATTGAATACTCCGGATGTTCCATTCCTGATTGAGCGTAAAGTGCTACTTCACCCATATCCGCAATGAATTCAGGGGAGAGAGGTGGATAGAAGTAACGCAATCCTAGGCTCTCCTTCAGAGACGGGACAAGGTCCTCCTCTGTCCAGGTAACTTTCGAAGGGTCGAAAACAAGTTCTGTCAGCTCGGGAATCACTGGATATCTTGCCGCCAGTATACGCAAACGGATATCTTCTTCCGGCTCCCAGTCAGAATAATGCCATGTAATTGTTCTGTCTTCAACACAGGGACTACCGGTCCACTCCCACCAGGCTCCCATGTCTCGTCCGGCATAAGGGAGAGGAAACTCTTCAGGAACCTGTATCTGAATAAATGCATCGCCAATTGAACCGCTCCAGACTGAACCGGAACGAACAATGTACGACAACTCGTAACTGTCCCAGAACCCGTACCGCATGTTGTTCCATCCTGTGAAGTAGGTGTTAACCAGCCTAACAGTCTCAGCTGCCTCGAATTCCATGTTCCATGCGGCGATCAGTGGAAAGAAGAATAGCCGGTTGTCGATGTCAGGTAGTCCCTTCAGATAGTAAACTGGCAGTACCTCATCGTTCAAAATGGCTCTGAAGCTCAACCACTCGGGCACCCGAGCATCAGCTGTCTCGGATGAGTACATGTATTTAAGGATGTCCTGAAGGATATTACTCTCGTATCTGCGAGGGCCTTCAAAATCGAAGTATTCGAAAGGAAACCCCGCTTCAATATTCAAATGTCTGTCTGTAAGGTTTCTGAGGTGAAAGATGCACGTAACCTGCATTACCGGGATTCCGTGAATTTCCCTTCCTGCTGGCACAATAAGCACACTTTCAGCAACCATTTCCACATCAGTTGTAAGCATGGGTCTTGCTGCTCTTACATCTGGAACACTGCAGATAGACATGGAGTCCGACAAAGCCATCGAAGCCGGCAGAAATAACACTGCTACCATTAATCTGTTCATGTTTGCCCTTTCCGCAGGCTGAAATCATGCCATCAACTGGACATCTCAGCAAGCAATACAGACAGGTGTATGTCATCTTTAAGCAGAACAGGCAATGCTTAGTAATGCCTGCCCTGAATATAGAAGGATTCAGATAGCATTAAAGATGCTTGCTTGGCAACTGCTTGCGGACAGAGACAGAGAGCATACGTGAGCAAACTGTCACTGGCTACCCCATATTCCCCCACCCTGGCTAGGGGGGGGTGCCCCACTTGCCATGAAAATCTGGCGGGGGGAGGGGGTACCATCTGAATAGTTTTTGAATAGTTGCAGCTTACCCTAAAAAGGAGAGCTGCAGTGCCGGAAACAGTTTCAGAAAGTGGGATTCATGTGAACGATGTTCTCGATATCATTTATCGGTTAAGGAATGGCCAGTCTCAAAGGCTTGTCTCTAAAGAGACCGGAGTAGGCAGAAAGACCGTCAGGAAGTATTTCTGCGTTTCAGAAAGTAATGGTTGGTTATCTCTGGCTAATCCAATGCCTGAATTGGAAGCTGTTTCTGAGAAGCTTTCTGACAGGAAAACACAGCAGATTGACAAGAATCAAAAACCATCTCTTGAGTCTTACCAGTCAGTCATAACAGATTGGTTGAAAGAGAAATACAGCCGTAAGAGGATTTTACAATTGCTCCGGTCCAATTTTGATGTGATTGTAAGTTACGATACGGTTAAGAGGTATTGCCGCTTTCTTTTGGATAATCCAGCAAATAAGGCTGTTGTACGACTGGAGACTGGTCCGGGAGAGGTCGGACAGGTCGACTTTGGTGAAGTAACTAAATGCTACAAGAAGGTACCTAAGGGTGTTCGTATATACGTATTTATCATGATTTTGGGTGCGAGCCGCCATCAGTATGTGGAGCATGTATTTGATCAGAAGATGGCAACCTGGCTCCGGTGTCATGAACGAGCTTTTGTATTCTTTGGTGGTGTTGTGAAGAAAGTTGTAATTGACAATTTGAAGGCCGCAGTGATAAAGATCATTTATCACGATCCAGTCCTAAGTCTGCCCTACAAGAGGCTTGCCCGTCATTATGGATTCATGATAAGTCCCTGTGCCCCTGCAACACCGGAGCATAAAGGGAAAGTTGAGAAGAATGTCGATTATGTAAAGGGAGCATTTTGCAACGGTGAGGTTTGGACAGACCTAGCAGACATGAATATCAAGATTCGCAGGTGGTCGAGAGAAGTTGCTGGAACCCGTATTCACGGAACAATCAAGCAAAGGCCAATTGAAGTATTCAAAGAGGTTGAGCAGAAAGAATTGAAACCACTGCCTGCCCAACCTCTCAACTACACAACAGCCTCTCTCAAGAAGCTGCCTAGTGACTTGCACATCGATATAGACGGCAACTGGTATTCTGCCCCGTACGAAAACATAGACAAAAAGCTTGAAATCTATGCTGAAGGCAAGCTTGTGAGGATATACAGAAATAGAGTCCTGGTTGCCACTCATACAAGAGCATCGGGTAAGGGGCAACGAGTTACCAACATGATGCATTATCCGGAGCATAAGAGATTCTGGGTCGAACACCCTCCATTTGTGTGCCTTGTAGAGGCAGGTAAGTTGGGTCATTCAATATTCCTGCTGGTAAATTCATTACTGGAGGATAAGATACAAGATCATTTATCAAGTGTGCACAAACTCCTTGCACTTGAAGAGAAGTACGGAAAGGATCGTCTTGAGAAGGCTTGTGAACGTGCGATACATTATCATGATCCAAGCTACATCTGTGTAAAGAGAATTCTTCTTGCCGGAACAGAGTCTGATCCTTTAGAGAAAGAATCGGATCTCATACCGACATCTCAGGATGATTATGAGTATGCCAGGGAAGCACATGAATTATTTGCCTCCGGGGGTGTGCAGTGATTACACAGAGTATACTGCCACGGCTGAAAACTCTCCGCCTTGGTGGAATGGCGCACTCTTTGGAGTATCGAATCAAAGAGGCTGGTAACAAGGATTTGAACTACATGGAATTCTTTGAACTGTTACTGGATGATGAAATCAATCGGAGAGAGAGTAAAAAGTATGAAAGGCTCTTGAAGAACGGTTGTGTTGATGCCGGCAAGCGATATGATTCATTTAATTTTAGATTGTCTCCTCATGTACCCCGGGGTGATGTGGAGATGTTAATGATCTGTGATTTTATTAACCGCTTTGAGAATGTGCTGCTTGCCGGTCCCTCGGGGACTGGCAAGAGCCATATAGCACAGGCTCTTGCCAATGAGGCAGTCAGGCATGGATACAGGGTATTGTTTAAGCAGACTCACAAACTGCTTGGGTATCTGAATGCGAGGCGTGCAGATGGTGGCTTTGCTCAATACATGAAAAAGTTGCAGGGGATTGATCTATTAATCCTTGACGACTTTGGTCTGGTGCAACTTACACCTCAGAACGCAAATGATCTTTATGAGATAATTCTGGACAGATACGAAAGAAAATCAATCATCATTACAAGCAATCGATCTCTAAGAGAATGGGATGAAGTATTTGGCAACCAGTTGATGGCCTCAGCTGCTCTGGACCGACTAACTCACCACTCTCACTGCATTGAAATCCCGAAAAGTGCAGAGAGTATCAGGCAGCTGGAAAGAAGAGGAAAGATTGTGCCCATCGGAGAGTCCGACGGGCAAAAAGAGTAGTGTTCAGTGGTACCCCCTCCCCCCGCCAGGGTGGGGCACTCCCCCCCGAGCCATTGACACAAACAACCGAATACCTTGAAACTATCGGATTTCTTGTGACGGCATTGATTCTTACAACGGGCAATCAGCTGAGGAACAGGCGTTCACTAAATTAAGTATCCTTTTCTCCTTGCTCTCATCGACCACCGTTTCACCGGCTTGATCAGAAAATCATAGTTTACGATTGTATTCAGTTGTGTACTGGGCTTTCAATTGCTGTCCATTCTGTTACCGGAAGCATAATTATAGGCAACTTTTGCCATAGCGATAACTTCATTTTTAATGGCTTGACCTTGCGGAATATCCCTCAGTAGTATATAAACGCAATAATGCAAGTTATGACTTGGAGCTTCTGGCACATACACCAATGCTTAATAGAATTTGCATAGAATTGGAGGCTTACCTATGATGTCTTTGCACAAGCTAGCATACTTCTCAGTGATTCTTTTTGCATTCCATGGAGTGTTAATCGCGCATGAATTTTCAGAAAGCTGGACTGCCCGTTATTCCGGCCCTGATAGCCTGAACGACAACGCCATTGGTATAGCAATCGATTCTACGGGATGTATTTATGTGACAGGATTCAGTGAGACAGCTCCTACTTATGCTGAAGATTATGCAACCGTTAAATACAATTCCTCTGGAATCCAGCAATGGGTTGCACTCTACGATGGGCCTGGAAACAGCAGTGACTCTCCAAGTGCAATCGTTGTCGATGCATCTGGAGATATCCTTGTGACTGGATGGAGTGTAGGTAACTCAACAGAAAAAGACTACGCCACTGTCAAGTACGATCCCAACGGGAGTCAACAATGGGTTGCCCGTTACAACGGACCCGCAAACGATATTGACAGGGCTACAGCTATTGCAATGGACTTAACAGGCAACTTGTTCGTTACGGGATACAGTGAAGGCGTCGGCACCAGTTTAGATTTTGCCACGATTAAATACGATTCTGAAGGAGAGCAACAATGGGTCGCCCGTTACGATGGCCCGGGATCCTGTAGTGATGAAGCTCTGGATATAGCTGTTGACGCGGGGGGAAACATCTATGTCGCCGGAGACAGCTCAGGCGACAGCATATGCAATTATACCACCGTTAAATACAATCCCGATGGTGAGCAGCAATGGGTAGCTTTCTACTATGGACCTATGGATGTAAGCATTCCCTCAGCAATTGCCGCGGACGCTTTCGGGAATGTTTATGTAACCGGAAGCAGTATGGGCATTGATACAGCAAACGACTATGCAACAATCAAATACAATTCCGAAGGCGAGCTGCAATGGGTTGCACGCTACGATGGTCCGTCGAACGGAGATGACTGTGCTAATGGACTCGTACTAGACCAGGATGGAAACGTTTTCGTAACCGGACTGAGCTGGGGAATGCTTTATGATTACGCAACCATCAAATACAACTCATCAGGAGAACAACAATGGGTTGCCCGATACAATGGGCCATGCAGTGGCATTGATTCGGGAACGGATATCGCGCTTGACTCAGCAGGAAATTTATACGTTACCGGGTACAGCCAGGGAGATGGTACTTCAAATGACTATGCAACAATTAAATACAGCTCTTCTGGCGAGCAGCAATGGGTTGCCCGTTATAACGGACCGGCCAATGCCCAGGATCTTGCCATCAGTATGGCACTGGACGCCTCCTGCAATGTCTGTATAACAGGGCGAAGCATGGGTATTGGTTCAAACTATGACTTTGCTACAGTGATGTATGACTCGTACACAGGAATATCGGAAAATGAACCTCCAGTTGTTCCTGAAATGGATCTTCATGTAGATCACAACCCTGTCAGAGAAACAGCAATTATATCAGTAGTATTAGCAGAGCCTTCACAATGTACGCTTGAGGTCTTCGACTTCAGCGGCAGGCTTATTGAAACGCTGCACAGTGGTCTTCTGTCCGAAAGAGAACATGCTGTCACATGGCAGGCTTCCCGTGTTCCTGTAGGGGTTTATCTCATCAAGGCCACCGCTGGTTTCCAACAGGTAACTTCCCGGTTGGCTGTAGTGAGGTAGCTAGGTTCGCATGCTTCATGCTAAAGTAATCCCGTAGCTAAGCTGGGAGTAGATGTAGCGTAGTATTTCTCAGGTTGTTAATGTCTGGTGACATTATTGCGTATTTGTTCGGTTTTATCACAGAATCATTTCATGTTAAAAACCACCCATAATATTAGTTTTCATCTCTGTCATGTTAAGGGCTACATTGAATAACTGAGAAAGTTAGGCAACCACCGCTGCCCAAAGTAATACTCCCGGCGTATAAATCAGGGGTGTTTGTTAGCGGAAAGCGGGCTTCGTTTGAACGAATTTCTGTCCTGGATACGAAATTTCACTAAAGCGTCTTGACGTTATAACGTTATGTAGAGACCAAAAGGAGGGATACAATGACAGAACTGTCAAAACGAGCAACGGTATATCTTGAACCAGATCTCCATATGGCTCTGAAGCTGAAAGCAGTTGAGACCTCCACCTCTATCTCGGAGCTGATAAATAATGCTATCAGAGATGACCTTGCGGAGGATGCCAGTGATCTTGCCTCATTTAAAACTCGACAGGAAGAGCCCCTTGTCGCCTTTGAGAAATTTGTGGAGTACCTGAAGGATAATGGCAAAATATAGAATTCTCGTACGTAACTCCGTTTATAAAGACATTGAGAGCATTCCGCAGAAGGACCTGAAACGGATTATAAAAGCCATCGCCGGTCTTGCAGAGAATCCCAGGCCGCCACAATCAACAAAACTATCCTTTGAAGAGAAGTACAAGCTTCGATGCAGATTGTATCGTGTCATTTATGAGATCCATGAGGCAGAACTGGTCGTTTACATTGTAAGAGCGCGACACAGGAAAGAAGCCTACAGACCATAGGAAAATCCCTGCGCATTAACACCGGGATTTAATCTTGGTAGCGGGGACCGGGTTCAATGCCGATTGGTACACAATTCCCCTGCTCTCTGCACACTGGAGATGCATGGGGGTAAAGCAAGGGGCAAAGACACTGCAGCGGGTTGGAATTGATACCTGACAACCAGTGTTCAGGAGAAAGCGTCATTGGCGTCAGGAGCGTCACATGCTTAGGCTGATGGAAGCATTACAGTTACCGCCGCTATTTACCGAGAAATGTTAGCCGGAGAAGTCTCCTTTTTGAACTGTCCTCGTAATAGGGAGGGTTACGCACAAGGCACACATGGCTTTTCAGAATATTTCAGAAACACTGGTTAAAATTGTCAGGCTATTCCTGAACTATGATCAAATACACGTTACCGTTGGGGCTTACATCCATATCAAGGGGGAATCCCTCCAATTCCACCTGCTGATTGATGCTTCCTGAAGAGTAATCATAGGAATAGAGGGTGCTGGATCCATCACCGGAATAGGTCACAGCAAAGCAGTGTTGGATATCATCACATTTGATTTTTACTGGAATTCCTTCTATTGGGCATTCCCCACTAAAACCCCAAACATAAGATCCGGATACCTCATCCAGGCTAATGCTGATAACTCCCATGTATCCGTTATATATTGCAGAGCTGTATTCACTGCGTAAAATCATAGCAAGGCAATCTGCCCCCTGATAAATAACAGGGAGAGAAGCTATTAATCCTGGTGCTATTTCGAGCACAATTCTCGTTTGCTCTGAAGTTGAGACAAGTATTGAATCTGTACCATGTGAAGCAATTGCCCTTATACTTCCGTCGAAATTAAGAAATCCAACAGCTGTATTTAATGAAAGAGAAACTGTAACTAACCTATTATTATATCCATCAACAAGATAGAAGGACTCGGAGTTCTCTCCTCCAGACACCATGTGAACAGGTAACGGACAAACACTGAACATGTCTTCAACAGTACACTCGGGAAGATTAATCTCAAAAATATTTCCGTAAGCTCCAATAAGATAAACTGATCCTTTCTCTGGTATATAAAGCATCTCGGAATAGCCCTCAACAGCAGCAGGACCTATCTGGTATTCCTCTATTTTTTCTAGAGATTCAGCATCGTACAGAAGGAGCATACCCTCCTTTGTAGCAATGAGTATATGCCCTGGAAAAGCCTGAATGCATCCCGGGTTTCCGTCGATAGGAATTGATCCAATCTCCTCAAGTTCAGAAGAGAATATTATCAGCTTTCCGCTGTGTACAGAATCATATTCTGTGATACTCTTGCAGCTTGAGAAAGCCGAGAAGACAAGTGCAGCGCAGAAAGCAATTCTTAAATGGAAACTGTTCCAAACAGGTATTGTAATTTTCATATAATTCTGCTCACCATGAAAGATTAGCTGTTAGAAGAAAGCGCCTTGCAGGAGACCATGCCCTTGGATTACTCATACTTCCCCCAGGGACACCAGACTCATGATACAGCCCAGGATCGTATAATTTCACAATGTTTCTTCTGTTGAAAAGGTTGAACACTGAGAAGTTGATTGTCAGATCTCCATTGACTGTTTCCATCCGTCTTGAAAGAAAGAGGTCAGTCTGCATTGTAAATGGCAGGCGATAGAAGTTTGTTTCTACGGGTGTACCAGTCGTGGCTGGAACAAAATATGGAGTGCCGCTGCCATAATTCCATGAAAAGGAGACGGAAGAGTTTTCCAGTGGATGCAATCCCGTAATAGCAGGGCCTTGTCCAGAAGATGTTTCATACCTGACAGATGCTCCTGCTTGGTGAGCCTGATCCCACTCCAGAAAATTGTCTTCCAGGAATTCTACTTCGACTCCACTCTGTGACATACCGTATTCATCAAGTGCATCCGAATACCTGCCCCTGGCTGTGGAGTAGGTGTAATAGAGTTGACCGCTAAGATTTGATCCCTGAGTTCTGCTTAAAGATGTTTCAATACCATTTGCCGTTCCGCGGCTGTTGTCGTTACAGAAAATGAAATAATCTGCCCCGCTGTTATCCTCTGTACTCATGAGCCCTGTCATATCTTTGCTGTAGAATGAAATGCCCAAGTCTGTTGAACGGTCTAATTCATGCCTTATCCCTATCTCATACATGGTTGTTAGTTCGGGATCTATATCAGGGTTTCCTGCAACAGCACGATCTGCTCCGGTGCTGAAAGTGGTATGAAGGTAGTAACAGTACATGGGAGCGATCTGAAAATAGTGTCCGTAAGTTGTGAAAAACAGTGACCTTTCTCCGAAAGGGACTGAAAAACTTACCCTGGGACTCGCATGAAATTTACCCTCCACTCGAGTTCCCCGACTGGTTTCAAGTGAATAGATAGAGGTGTTCGCATTAAAGTAGTCCCCCCTTGCACCAAGAGTAACAATGCCGCCACCGGAAAAGCGATAGCTGCTCTGCAGGTAAATACTTCCAGAATAAGGAAATTCTTTCCAGAGAGATATATAGGATAACCCTGGGCTAAAAAAGTATACATTGTATTGATATAGATCATAGTATTTCGCTCCGAGCCCACCCGTAAGCCTTAACCGAGTATTAGGGTTCCAATCCAAATCGAAATCAGCACTGTAAACCTCAGCCTTGGAGTCAAACCATACATTTTGATGAATTCCCTGCCTGATAAATCCTACTGTATCCTGTATAAGATCCGGTGGTTCGTACTGGTTAAGCCAAAACAAGCTGCCAGATCCCTCTCCAATGTATTCACCCTCCGGATCACACACTCTGTTCCAACTCAAGAACCTCATAGCACCGAGAGTGAGATTGAGATGGGTTCTGTCTCCTAAGAGGCTACCCAGGTTTAGAACAGCACCCTGTGTTTCACTGAACATGGCTGGCAAAGCATAGTCAAGGTTACCTGGAGCCGTAGCGATCCCTTCAGTGCAATTTCTTTCGCTGAACTGGGACCAGGCCCACTGGTTCCAACCGCTTTCCCGGTAAGATTCAATAAGGCATAGAGAAACAGAGCTTCCCGGAGATATCTTATATGAAAGATTAAGTATGCCAGAGGCATCGTTAAACCAATTATATGACCAGTTCCCCCTCGTATCTGTGCCGTCTCCACTGAAATTTACCTGTCCGGTGAGGTTGAATGTGAGCTTCTCAGGTGTGTGCATCCCAAGTTCGGGCAGCAGAATATCAGTAACAGGGTCTGTCCCGGTTACTGAAAATTCGAAACCTTTGAGGTTAGTTCGGCAGAGGTCTCTGTCGAGGCTCTCGGTAAATACCTGAGCCTCTGAAGGCAGGATTCTTGATTCAATATCTCCAAATCTTCCTGTAACTGAAGCCGATAACTCCTCATCTCCCCCACGGGCAACGAGGTCAACCACTCCAGACATGCTGTTCCCATATTTAATGCCCATGCCACCGGTGATCAATGTTGCATTTGATACGGAATTGACGGGAAGATAGAAACCCAATCTGTTGTCCATTGGGGATCTTAAAGAAACACCATTGAGAACATAATCAACCTCATCTGATCTTCCTCCACGAACATGCAGGTCCCCGTTCTGTTCGATTACACCGGGTTGTTCTGAAATCATGTCAATAATTCCACTACTGCTCATGGTGCTTGTCCTGGACAGGTCAATAGAAAACACGGAGGATGGGACATCCCTTAACACATGTGACCTTGATTCCACCACGGTTATTACCGTTGACCCGACTACATCTTCCTTCAATTCAAAGTCTATTCTACTTACATTACCATTCTCAACAGTCACTTCCTGAATTGTAACCGTAGTTCTTCCAACCATCCTGGCGGTAATCGAATAGATTCCAGGCTCTATGCCGGATATCACGTACTCTCCATGCACATCAGTCATTGCACCGAATGAGGTTCCTTCAAGCATCACAGTTGAACCTGCAATCGAAGAACCATCGGGTTGCATAACAATCCCAGCAACCACCCCCTGCCCAAAGGCAGCAGATACACATAGGCAAGCAATGGTGCAAAGCATACACTTAGCCATTCAATACATCCATCCAGAGATTTGTTCTCTTGCTCTCCGCCTGTTCACTACAAGTGAATTATATGACATCCGTTTGCCCAGGGCTATGGTGAATAGGTGAAAATCCCTGTATAATCATTAAATGCAAAATGATTTTGGTCCAGAAACTAGCACAACAGGACGGATAGTATGTGCAGAGGTTCAAATCTTTCTAAAACTGTTCTTTTCTTGTTTATCGCATTTATTGTATCTTGTACTGGCTGCTTTTACAATCCAACAGCGATCAACCCCAGCAGTAATTACTATTCATATTTCGCTTTGGTATGGGGAGACTATGAGACAAACTATCCTGAATTCATAATAAAAAACATAGACTGGAAAGAGAGCTTTGAAAGATACTCTCCTATGGCGGAAGAAGCAGAAACAGCAGAGGACGTTGTAATGAATGTCATTCTGCCAATGCTTGCCGAGTTGAATGATCATCATGTTAATATTTACCCACCAACCGGTGGCAGGATAGAAGCCTGGGAGTACGATTTCTTCATGAATGTTGATATTGACCTACTGATTTCAAAATACCTTGAGCCCAACGGGTTTACCGGATTTTCAGGTAATGTTGGCTACTGCAATCCCGACTCTCTGCCTTACCTTGCCATTAACCAATGGCCTAACGATTTAAATATAGACGCAGTCCGGTTCTTCCTCGATGAATGTGAAAATCAGCCTGGCATTATCCTGGATGTAAGAATGAACAGTGGTGGTTCTGAATTACCATGTGATACCATTGCATCGTTTTTTACTCAATCAACCATGCCGGGCTATAGATGGAGCATGCGTAACGGGCCTGAATACGATGATCTTACAAACTATCTTGTAAGAACTATTCCGGATTTTTCTACTTACTATAGAGGAGTTGTCTATCTCCTCATTGGTGGATACTGTGCCAGCGCGTCCGAGTTATTCATTATGAGAATGAGCAATCTCGATAATGTTGTACTGGTTGGAGACACTACCATGGGAGCTGTCTGCATTCCCTCTGTTGTTGAACTCGGTGAAGGATGGCAGGTTACTACCATAGGGTGGTCTGCTCGAACAAAAGACAATGAACCAGTTGAATGGAACGGTATTGCTCCCGACCTCTATATAGAATCCACTGAAGAGGACTTTGCCCAAGGGATCGATCCGGTGCTGGAGTTTGCTATTCAGCTTTTAAATCAGTCTGCACATTGATTTGCGCTATGATAATGAACAACTGACTTTCCTCTGCTCCTGGGCCATCTCTTGAAGCAACTCTAGCGTTTCTTAGCAAACACATCTCTGTCTGAGATAGACCAGTTTCCTAAAATAATCCCACGTTGACAAGAACCCTCAAACTCCCATAAAGACACCTCTGTGCCCCAACCTATGAATAATCATCCTATCACAGAGGAAGCCTGGTGGATTCAAGAATAACAGAGACAGCTCCCGTTTATTAACGATAGCGGCATCTAATCAGGACTGGTAGCGGGGACCGGATTCAACGCCGATTCGTACACCATTCCTCTGCTCTCTGCACACTGGAGATGCATGGGGGTAAAGCAAGGGGCAAAGACACTGCAGCGGGTTGGAATTGATGTCTGACAATCAAGGCTCAATATTCTGAAAAAGTGTCATTTGCGTCACAGTGTCATATGCTTTGGCTGGCAGAAGTATTACAGTTCCCGCCGCTATTTACCGAGAAATGTTGTCCCAGAAAGTTTCACCTAATAACTGTCGCTCAGACGGGGGAGGCTACGCGTCATTTGCGTTACGAGTGTCATCAGCCTGAAAAGCCTTCAACTGAAGAACGGAGACAGTATTCCCTGCCGGGAATAATAATTGTCGCTCGGTAATATTTCTCAGTGAGGCAATGTGCTACTACAACCTTGCTGCCATATGTTCAGAGATGCAGAACTTTATACTCTAACTAGCTCCAGAAGTGGTTCGAAAGCATACATTGCGGGTCTTCTTCCAGATGATTCCGCTATCGTTCGTAAAATGCCCTTAGAGGTGAGCTCTCTTGATATTCTATGAGCAGTACTGAAAGGTATTCCTGCATCAGAAGTAAACTTGTTGTTCCGGAATATCGGATTAGTGAAGAAGTAGTCCAATGCTATAACGCTCCAGCGTGTTCCAAGAATCTCAGTAAAGGTAAGCTTTAGCTCTTCATATAGTTCGGTAATGCTTTCCGCAATGCAAAGATTCTGCTCGGATTGCTGCTTTATCGCCTCAAGAAAGAAGATGCACCAGGACTCCCAGTCAGAGTTCTCTGACACTCCGCGCATTTTATCAATGTATTCATTTTTGTGCTCCTCAAAGTATCTGCTTATGTAAAAGTGAGGAGCTGATATCTGGTTGAATCGCCACAGCATGAGAGTGATAAGCATTCTTCCTATGCGACCATTCCCATCCTTGAACGGGTGCAATGCCTCAAATTCGAGATGCGTCAATGCAGCACGAATGAGTATTGATGCGTCCCCATTCTCGATATAATCAAACAATGTATCCATACCACTCTGAAGATGTTCAGGAGCAATGGGAACAAATAGAATCTCCTTCTTTGCCTTGCCGGCAAGGTAGTTTTGCTCCTTCTTGTACTCACCAGGTGACTTGCTCGCTCCTCTCCCAAACAGTAAAAGCTGCTTATGCAATCCCTTAATCAGGCTCTGTGAGAGTGGATACCCGTCCTCTATTGCCAATTGAGCATTCTTTAGAGCTCTCCTGTATAACACCGTTTCAATAACATCATCTCTTGTTGCCAGGAATTCCCCTTCTTCTCCCTTGCTATCCGCTTCATGCTTCAATATTTCATCAATGGTACTAAATGTGCCTTCAATTCTTGAAGAGATGATTGCTTCCTGGTCTCGCATAGGAGCAAGTAGTATCTCGCTGTTATGTAGACCTTTCAACATCTGATCATACCTCGCCAGCGAATCTGTTGCGCTCAGCAAATGCTCAATCAATACTCTGTCGTATTTTAAATTCTTCGGAGGGAATTCTCCATAGTGATACTTCACAGCGTTATCCTCGTTAAGCATGATCCTCCTTCATCTAGCATAGACATTCATTTTACACACAATGATAGAGTCAAAGCATTTAGATGTCAATGCTTGGCCGTAGATGAGAATCATTATTGTGTATATACCGCTGCCAAACTATTATGTCTCTTATTCAATGCATAATTTGAGAGACTAATGCTCTTGACTCTCATTTGTATAACTCAAAAACTGTTGCCTCTAAGTTCGTGCACAAATTGAGAGACTCGCGCTCTTGGCTCTCATTTCTATAACTCAAAACTGTTGCCTCTAATTTCATGTACTATTTGAGAGACAGAACCACCGAGGGTACATCGGAGACGATACAATGAGAGTACTGCATCCTTGGAGACAATCGGTAATGACTATCATGGCAGGGCACAACTGCTCCTCTTATCGGTGACCAACATGAGATTTCCCCGGGATTTGGACATCCGATAGGTTTAGGAACTGGTGGATCCCAATGCTTGTTCAGAACTGATTGAACATCATGTGTAGCATAAGATTGATGCCGCCCTCTTATTAAAGAGAGCGGCATTCATCTATGGTAGCGGGGACGGTATTCGTACCCGAACGACATACATATTCCACAGTGACTGCATTCTGGTCTTATGTTGGAGTAAGACATGGAGTTAAGAGACTGAATCGAGTTGGAACTGTGGTCTGAAAAACGAAGTTCAATCCTCAGAAGAAAGCATTATCTACTTTGGCTGCTGGAAACATCACAGCTTAAGCACCATTGTCGACCCAGCTCCGTTTTCGCCGGAAACTTTCAACACATATACCCCTGAAGGCGCTGAAACTCCATCAGAACTTTCTCCGTTCCACTGGGCATTGCCCAGTTCATCAACCGGTAGCTCTGTGACTTCTCTGCCTGAAAGATCGAACACCCGCACAGTTTCATTCCAGGAACAGTTCTGTACAGATATGCTGAGATTAGTACTGAATGGACTGGGGCTGGCTGTAAGAAACACCTGTTGATCAGGCTCCCCGCCCTCTTCTATTCCCTGAGGAACTGTATTGTTTAGATAAACATACACCGTACCATCATTCAACCTTACCAGATCGGGGTCTCCGTCATTATCAAAATCCGCTGAGCCTAGCTGACCGTGGGCGTGAGTGGTTGGGAAAATGTTACTGCTGAAACTTCCATCCCCGTATCCGATACGAATTTGCAAATAGGGCTCGGATCCTCCCAGATCCAGATGACCGTCAAGATTGAAATCCCTGGTTATTGCCCACACCATCACTCTACCCAGTGAGTCAGATGCTGTGAATATCCCGCTCCCATCGTTTACAAAGACCAGATCATATGTTGATTGCGCCACTCCTGCAGTTGCTGCCAGGTCAAGATAACCGTCTTCATTGTAGTCACCGGCCGCTATAGTGGCCCAGTCCATGCAGAGTCCATATGAGGATCCAGTAAAGTACTCGGGTTGAAGAGTGCCGTCTCCATTGCCCAGCATGATACCAAAACGGGATCCAGCACCAAGAATGAAAGCCACATCTGTGTAAGTGTCTCCGTTAAGGTCTCCGGGAACCGACACCAGGTGCGCTATGAAGTACTCCTCAATCATGTAAATTGAATCAAGCTCGAAATGGCCATCGCCGTCGCACAGCAGCACATGAAGATACTGTGTTGCAAAGAATGGGAAGGGAGAATAACTGGGCAAAAGCAAATCGGAATACCCGTCTCCGTTAAGATCACCGGTGTTTACGGAGGAATGATACATATTTAGTTGCTGACTCTGCTGAAAACCTCCAGAACCATTCCCCAGAAAGACTCTGATAGTCTCATTTGAATCCCCTGTCACCAAATCGGGGTAATCATCCGAGTTGATATGGCATACAGAGATGCTGCTAAGCGGAAGAGTACTTATCTGAGACATGTGTATGAAAGTTCCATCTCCCGCGCCGAGAAAAACATTGAGCGTGTATGGATCAGAGCCAGTCACAACAAAATCCAAATTTCCGTCGCAGTTGAAATCTGCTGTCTCGCAGAGGAAAGCGTGGTTCACATCATGAACAAAGGAAGGTTCATCGAACAACGGCTGTGCATCTGTTACAGACGGCCAGAGAATTATGCTCAAGGAAGTGATGAAGAGCGTTTGCTTCAGAATATTCCTTTCACCTCTCATAAACTCAGCCTCCTATGTAAAAACATGTTCCTGACGAGTATAGCACATGCATTAATTTGAGAACAGCAAAGGAGTATGTACAAACAGATGCAGCTCCCGTTTATTAACGAGAGCTGCATCATATCAGGACTGGTAGCGGGGACAGGATTCGAACCTGCGACCTTTGGGTTATGAGCCCAACGAGCTACCAAACTGCTCCACCCCGCGATTGAGAAGCGAGTATATAGAAAAACAGTTGGTAAGTCAACTAAACAGCTAAATATCCATCCCAAGGGTGATTCTGTGGGTGCTGCCGAGATCCGCGAATGGCTTCCAGGCATAATCCAGAGAAAACTGATTGTACCTGGTTCCCATACCGAAGCCCATGGCATCGATGAAACCCCCTCCGGCATTGTCTGCGGTGTTCTTTGCGGAAAGAGACCATCCTGTTCGAAGCGCAAGCAACTCGATGGGCCGGTACTCAGTGCCGAAGGCAAGATCTAAATCTCCTTCGACGGGCATTGTTACATCAGCTGCCAGAAGAAGGTTCCCGCCCAGAAGCTGCTGGGAGACACCGGCGGCAATTTCGGTTGGCATGGGATCGTTTTCGTTATAGAAGGCTTTTGTCTGTATACCCGCATTCCTTACAGCAATAGCTCCTGTAAACCCTGGAAGGGCCTTGGGGCAGAACATCCCACCAATATCTACGCCGAATCCGTTTGCATTATAACTGTCTATCTGCGAGTAGATAAATCTACCGGTTGCTCCTATTGAAAAACTTTCTGTAAGAGATCTTGCCCAAGTACCCGCCAGTGCCATGCTGTTTGAGGAGAACTCTTCTCCGGTGCCCATGGGGTCTGACATGCTGGTACGGAGGAAGCTGCCGCCGTAGAAGTAATTTACTGAGACACCTATGGCATCATTCTCTCTGGGGTTCACCCATCCGATGAACCCGGTCTGCATATCCATCATATAGCTGGTATAGGTGGTGGAAAGCATGCTGCCACTGGCTTGAGCAATTGCAGCGGGATTCCAGTAAAGGGAAAGAGGATCGCCGGGAACTGCAGTAAAGGCGTTACCCATAGCTACCGCCCGGGCTCCTGTAGGAACCTGGAGAAATGCAAATCCTGCTGTTCCGCCAGCATAGGCGGCGAGGATTATCAACAGAGCCAGAGCACAGGTCAGTTTCATATTACTCCCCCGTTATTGCTGAGTCCGGATATACCGGAACTAAAGTATCGATTTCTTCTACCACAGGTTTCAACGCACAGAAAACATATGCGCTGTCTGCGGTGGCTCCATAGAGCATCTCACGGATGTTTACAACAACACTGAATGCCTGCGGTTCCGACCCTGTGGTGAACCGAAGAACAGGCAGGTCATCCGGCAGCTCATCAGTAATAATCATATCCCGACCTCGAAGTTCCAGATCAAGATCAAAAACAGAATCGCCTCCGGCAGCTCCAACAACCCCTTCAAGATCGGGACGGGTAAAAACCCAGAGGCTGCAGGGCTCTTCAAGTGTTAAATATAAACCTCTACTCCACTGAATGGTGTATCCGTTGAATCTATATTCATCAAGGAAAGAATCAACCTCCTCAGACAGCGCGCAGAGAGCTGACAAAAGCAGCAGTATGCCCATGCTCAATCCTTGAGCCCTGAACGGGAGTAACTGGCCACAAGCTGTTTCTGAGCCAGAAGGAAAAGCACCAGAAGAGGCAGAATGCTGAAAGTAGATGCCGCCATGAGCAGCTGGTAATTGCTCGATTGCTCCTGATTGAAATAGCTGAGGCCGACCTGAAGAACACGCAGATTCTCAGAATGGGTTACCACAAGAGGCCACATGAAACTGTTCCATGTTCCTATCACATTAAAAAGCATGATGGTGGCAATCACAGACCTTGAAAGGGGAAGAGCAACACGCCAGAGATATCCGAACCGGCTGCATCCATCAAGTATTGCCGCTTCATATAAAGATTTGGGCAGGGTTTTGAAATGCTGCCGGAGAAGAAATATGCTGAACACGTTAACAGTCCATGGTACTATCAGCGCCAGGTATGTATCAATCCAACCCAGTTTGGAAAGAATCACATAGCTTGGAGCAAGATAGACCGGTTGCGGAACCATCATCGTGGAAAGAAACAGCATGAACATCATGTTCCTGCCCGGGTATTCCATTGTTGCAAAGGAATATGCGGCAAGTGCGCTGGTAACGAGAACACCAAGAACAGTTATACCGGTGACAATGAGAGTATTCAGAAAATACCTTCCGAAGGGCACCCTGTTCCAGGCTTCTATATAGTTCTGGATACCGCCCTGTTCCAGACTGGTGGAAATCATCCAGAGAAACGGCATCAGCATAACAATGCTGCCCGTCAGAAGAAAAGCATGCTTTAGAATTCGCTCCGCTTTCATGAGTAGTGCACCCGTCTTTCACCAACACGCCGCTGAATGATAGTAAGGGAAAGAAGCACTATGAAAAGAAACACGCTGATGGCACTGGCATAGCCTATGTCAAATCGGTCAAAGGCTTTCTGGAAAAGATAAAACACGATGACATTCGTTGTACCAAGGGGTCCCCCCCCTGGTGGAGGCGTCATCACATAGACAAGAGCAAAGGTTTGGAATGAGGCAATAGTGCTCATAATAAGAACATAGAATGTTGTGGGGGTAAGAAGAGGCCATGTGACATGGCGGAAGGTTCCCCATTTCCCTGCTCCGTCAAGTTTTGCTGCTTCGTAATAGGTGTTGGGAATGTTTTCAAGCCCAGCAAGAAAAAGAACGGTGTTGTATCCTATTCCTTTCCATACGCTGACAATCATAAGAGAGACCAGGGCAAGGCTTGGCCCCGCAAGAATGCCCTGTGGATGAACACCAAAAGGAGAAAGAAGCATTTCAAAAACCCCCCTTGGCTCTCTGAGCCAGTACAGGGGATCTCCGCCAAGAGCAATGATGATGCCGTTGATTGGTCCTGCTTCCGGTTTGAAGAGCCATGTCCAGACAACTGATACTGCAACAGCAGAGGTTACAACGGGCAGAAAGTAGATCGTTCTGTACACTGTTTTGCCCTTGAGTTCGCCCCTCAGAAGCATGGCTAGAAAAAGAGGCAGCACTATTCCAGCAGGAACAACTCCGAGAACGAAGAACACCGTGTTTGACACGCTGTTCCAGAATCGTGCGTCCGAAAACATTCTTGCATAATTCGAGAGTCCCACGAAACCGTGAAACCCGCCGATGTCGTAATCTGCGAAAGATGCTGCGAAACTTGCAAGAATGGGGACTGTTCTGAAACAAATAACAATGGCAAGTGCCGGCAGCAGATACAGATATGGTGAAAAGCGAGATCCTGTTTTCATTTTTCTCTCTCAGGGAAAGATAGAACAGTTGAACGTAATGGACTCTCCGTCAGTGTACAGGAAAATATTGCCTTGCGTGTCTGTTCGCAAGATTTTGCTTCCAAGGCTTTCCCAGGCTTCCAGCACATCCCTGTGAGGATGGCCGAAGGGGTTCTGTCTGCCGCAGCAGACAACAGCAAACTGAGGCACCGCCTTTCTGAACCAGGGGAAGAATAAAGAGCTTCTGCTTCCGTGGTGCGGAACCTTCATTACCGTAACTGCTCCCTGGGAAAACGTCATGTTCATCATCGATTCAACTTCGATATCTCCAGTAATCAGCAAGGAGAAATTGCCGCAGCTCACTCTGTAAACCGCAGAGGATTCGTTGGCGCTGCCCGCTCCTCGTTCAAGCCAGACAACCTCAAGAGTTACTTCCTCTGAGAGTTCCCATCTGTCATCGCCTCGGAGAACCGAATATCCGCAACCGGAATCAAACACATATTGAAGAAGGTCTTCGTAGACCGGAGAGGGGAAATCAATCCCCGGATCGATAAGCAGATCACAATCAAAAACCTCAAGGGCGTCTATGCAGCCCCCCGTATGGTCGGAATGGGCATGGGTAAATGCAACCGCTGACAGTGTATCAATACCGCACTCCATCAGCTGTTGAACAACGGGCGCTCTAAGAGCACCGTTTCCCGGGGGCCCGGCATCAATCAGCCAGGTGCTGCGGCCGGCCTGTAAAACCACCGCATCTCCGTTGCCTGTATCAAGGAAAACTACTGAAAGCAGTGTATCAGATGGCGTCGCCACTGGAAGAAAGTGCCCGGTGTCCGGCAGCGCAGTAAAGCCTTGTGCAACAACATAGGGCAGTATTGCTTCAAGTGTTGCAGGCCCGATTCCAGGCACATGGATCAATTCTTCAACAGAGAAAAAAGGTGAAACTCTTTCACGGTACTCTATAATCGACGCGGCAGTCACCGGCCCTATTCCGCTCAACCTGCACAGTTCTTCCTCAAAAGCAGAGTTGATATCTATGGGCGGAGGATCCAGAAGCGTTGATAGGGCTATAAAAAGCAATAATAGCATAATGCCCCTTGACACCTGCCTTCAAGTTAGAGAAAGTATGTAAGGAATATAGCGCTGAAAGGAGGAGTGCCATTTGAAGAATCTTGTTTTTCCTGCTTTACTGTTGTTTTCAGCTGTTGCATTTGCCGGCAATCTTCGCCTGGAAAACAGCGGTTATGAAACCGTTGCCTACATTAGAGATGACGGCAGAATTGAAGACGCATCCTTCCTTCCTCTCGGACGGATTATTTTGGATGAAGAAACTTCCAGAATACGCATTGAAGACGACAGCTTCAACATACTGGGGTATATAGACGGAAATGAATTCCTTAACAGTTCAGAAGAACGTATTTTCGAACTCACTTCTGATGGAAAACTGAAAAACTACCGTTTCCGCGATGTTGCCATAATCAGAAATGATGGAACGGTTGAAGCTTTGAACTTCAGCGTCATTCTTTACACTGACGGCTCACATGACAATCTCACAGAGAGAATAGCAGTTTATATGATATACTTCAGCGATCTGCTGGAATAATCCTTTGAAGCCACCGTCTTCTTGACGGTGGTTTCTTTTGTCCGTATAGTAAACATATGTTTTCATTGAAGGGAGAGTTTGCATGCGGGGCGATCTTACAAACAGACAAAGGCAGTTTCTAGATTTCATCGAATCTTTCATCGACAAGAAGGGATACCCCCCCTCAATAAGAGAAATTCAGGGAGCCTTCCTGCTGAAAAGCACCAAGGGCGTCAAAGACCACATCGATCGTCTGGTGGAAAAAGGCTACCTGCAAAGAAAAGACGGCTCTGCGAGGGCTCTCACCATGTCTTCACATCAAACAAGCGCTGAAAAGCTCTCCTCTGACATGTGGGCTCCTGTTGTTGGCAGGGTCGCCGCAGGGCAGCCAATACTTGCTGCAGAAAACGAAGAAGGGCGCATGCCGCTTCCAGAAAGTTTTCTGGGAGTCAAGGGCGTTTTCTGGCTCAAGGTACACGGAGACAGCATGATTGATGAAGGCATTCATAACGGAGACTTTGTTCTTGTAAATCCGGTGCCATTCGTGGAGCAGGGAACAATCGCAGTTGTTCTGGTTGATGATGAAGCCACTGTGAAGCGCTTCTACAAAAAAGATAACACCATTAGACTCGTTCCTGCAAACGATCAGTTCAAGGTAATGGAATACCGGGGTGAGGAATGTGCGAAAATCAGCATTGCAGGGAAAGTCGCAGCGGTTTTCAGGTACATTCACTGACAAGAGAATCCGCGAGGAATGGTATCTCATCTGCAGAGTTGGCAAAAATCGCTCCGAGGTGCTCCGCAGCTGAGCCGTAACCGTACAGACAGGCTATGGCAGGAAATGAGTTTTCCAGCGCGGCTTGAATGTCGTGATAGCGGTCTCCAATCATTACCGTAAAGTCGTATCCTCTGCCCAGTACGGCCAGTCTCGCAGTTTTAGATCCCCCGTTTGTTCTGCCCACCATTTCGGCGAAACAGTTCTTAATGCAAAGAGTTTCCGTAACAAGGTTTATGTATTCCAGGTGGGCATTTGAGAGAATTGCCAGATCATATCCCCTGTTCAGCATGCTCTGCAGCATCTGTTTTACTCCAGGATACAGCTCTCCATGTAAAGGAAGTGTTACTGCCTGATGGAATCTCACCCTTTCCATGAATTTTCTGCAGGTTTCAGCGTCGTCTTTTCCTGTCAGCGCTCTGCAGAAAACTTCCAGTGGCTCTCCATAAAGAGCATTCACAAGTGCGTAGTCGGGCTCGGCCGCCCCGGTTACCTCGGAAGCTGCCCGGGCGATTGCAGGAGCAAGGGCAAGCTCTGTATGGTGCAAAGTGCCATCCAGATCAAAAACTGCCAGTTTTCGCAAAAGTCCTCCATCGATCATGAGGGTGGAATATATTACACTATATGAACAGCACTTCAATTTTCGCTACTGATTTCGACGGAACCCTGCTTCGCACCGACGGCAGGTTCGATGAAAACGATATTTCCGCTCTGATTGCCCTTGGAAACAAAGGGTGTTCAATAATTCTAGCATCGGGAAGAAGCCCTTTTTCTCTGCAGAGGTGTCTCGGCGAAAGATCCTTACCTGCTCAATGGTTCGTGCTATGTTCCGGAGCGGGCATTTTGAATTCAGATGGAACTGTTGCCATCTCTCACTCGTTGTCTTCCGGAGATACTGCTGTTATCTGCGAAGCATTCGCCTCACTGGGAGTGGAAGGCATCTCTATACAGGGCACATTTCCGGATTCCCATCTTATACACTGGATGGAGGGAGAGCACTGTGCAGATTTCCATAGAAGACTTGACTACTACAAAGATTTCAGCAGAAGGGTAGCTTCTCCCGACATGCCATCTTCAGAGGTTATTGGTTTCGTTCAGCCGCACATCGCGGATAAAGTTATAGCTGGTCTGATTGAAATCACTGGAGACCAGTATTCCATTATTCGGGCCACAAGCCCTATTGACTACCGAACCGTTTGGATAGAAGTATTCCCCCGGGGCGTAAACAAGGGCTCCGCTTGTGAATACCTGAGAAACAGGCTTGATGTGCTGCCCGAGCGTACGGCAGCAGTGGGCAACGACTGGAACGACATTCACATGCTTCGCTGGGCTTCCAGAGCATTTGCTGCCGCGAATTCTCCAGAAGAGCTTCTTTGCGAGTTCGAGAACGTTCCTTCAAACAACAACGGTGCTGTTGCTGCAGCTGCAGAGATATGGCTGGATTGCATCTCATGAAAGTTTTTACTCTTTCAGACCTTCATTTAGGCTTTTCAGTAAATAAGCCTATGGATGTTTTCGGTCCGGTATGGAAAGGGCATCCGGCAAAGATCGAAAGAAACTGGAAAAGGGTTGTGGGAGAGGCAGACATAGTTCTGATACCGGGAGATCTATCCTGGGGCATCTCATATTCCGAGGCAAAGCCCGATCTTGATTTTATCGATTCTCTGCCTGGAAGAAAATTCATCTGCAAAGGCAATCACGACTACTGGTGGACCTCTCTCAAAAGGGTGAGTGAATTCGTCGGTTCTTCAATTACGGTTCTGCAAAGGAATGCCGTTGATTGCGGGAGGTTCATTCTTGCTGCAAGCAGAGGATGGAATACCCCCCTCTGGGATGGTTACAGGCCTGCAGACGATGACAGATATTACGAAAGAGAGCTGGGAAGAATGCAGATAGCCCTTCAGAAAGCAAATCAGCTGAGAAACCCGAGCCAGAAACTTGTATACATGATGCACTACCCTCCTGTGGTAGACGGAAAACCCAGTCAGTTTGCCGAATATCTTTCCTCCTATGGGGTTGATTTTTGCGTTTACGGGCACCTCCACGGCTCCTGGCCTTCTGGAGTAAACATGGAATACAAAGGAGTGGTGTACCGCATCGCCTCTGCTGACTATCTTAAATTCATTCCTTTGAACATAACAGCGGAGGTTTTTGCTTAATGCTTCTATCGGTAAATGGCCTTGGTCTTGAATTCGGGTCGGAGGAGATTTTCAGCAATCTCACTTTCAACATCAATGCAGGCGACAGAGTCGCTCTGGTTGGAATAAATGGAGCTGGAAAGACATCGTTGCTTCGTATTCTTTCCGGGGATATTGAAGCAACTTCGGGTACTGTAAACAGGGCTGGTAATCTGCGTATCGGGTTTCTTCCGCAGCAGATAAGCGAGTTTCCCGGAGGCTCTCTTCTGGAGGCGGTATGTGCAGGGTCCGGAGAGGCCGCCGAAGCCCTGTCCAGGGAAGAAGAGCTCCATTCCATCCTTGAAGACAACAACACCGAAAGTAAATCTGTTCTTGCAGAGCTTGCCAAGGTTCAAGACAGAATCCACTCAACAGGTGCCTACAACCTTGAATCAAGGGCTCAGGCAGTACTCTCTGGGCTGGGGTTTTCGTCAGAAGAGTTTCAGAAAGATCTTTCATTCTTTTCAGGCGGATGGAAGATGCGAGCAATGCTCGGTTCCATTCTTCTGAACAACCCTGATCTTATCTTGCTTGATGAACCAACAAACCACCTTGATCTTGATGCACGGCTGTGGCTGGAGGAGTTTCTTCGAAGGTTCAAGGGGGCTGCCTGGATTATTTCTCATGACCCGGCATTTTTAGACAGAGTTATCAATCATGTTGCCGAAATTGAATTCGGCAGCATGAACTCATGGGGAGGCAATTACTCTTTTTATGTTGAGGAGAAGTTGCGTAATGCAGGCCTGATGGAAAAGGAAGCCAGAAAGGTTGAAGACGAACGCGAAAAGCTTGAGAGATTCATAAGAAAATTCAAGGCCACCGAAAGCAAGAGATTTCAGGTGCGCAGCCGGGAAAAAATGCTTGAAAAGCTCGATGTTGTTGCAACATACCGTAGCCCAAAGAGAATGATAATAAGCCCGCCAGAGGTACCCAGAAGCGGAACCAAGGTTCTTGAACTTCAAAATGTATCGAAGGCATACGATAAAGTTGTTTTCTCTGATGTTTCTCTTGAGATACAGAGGGGAGACAGAATTGGAATAGTGGGAAGGAACGGGGGGGGCAAGTCGACTCTTTCCAGGCTGTTTGCCGGTATTGAAGAACCAACTACAGGTACGGTTATTCCTGGAACCAGTGTTCAGATAGGTTACTATTCCCAGGAGGTTGACCTGCAGCTGAACAGCGAAAAGACTGTTCTGCAGCACATTCATGATATCGCTCCGGCAAGAAGCGAGAAAGAGGTCAGAAGTTATCTTGGCCGATATCTCTTTACTGGTGATGATGTGATGAAACCCATATCAGTTCTATCGGGAGGAGAGACAAGCAGGCTGGCTCTGGCTGGTATTCTGATAAAACCAACAAATTTTCTTCTGCTTGATGAACCAACAAACCACCTGGACATTTTCAGCAGAGATGTTCTTCAGGAAGCACTTTGTGCATACACGGGCACGCTTGTTCTTATCAGTCATGATGAAAGGCTGCTATCTGCCCTTTCGGAAAAACTGTTCGTAGTGAAAACCGGCCAGGTCAAGGCATTCATCGGCAGCTTCAGCGAATATGTGGAGAAACTCAGATCCCTTGCCGACCAGCAGTTTAAAAAGCCCCTGGAGAAAACTCTGACACCTGACGGTGGCAGGGAAGCCGAAAAGGAAAGAAAAAGAAAAGAGGCGGCCGAAAGAGATATTGCATACAAGGAGCGCCGTAAGATAGAAAAAAGAATTGAGAGAATCGAAAAGAAGATGAGACCTCTGGAGGACAGAAGAAAAGAGATAGAGTCTCTGTTTGCCGATCCAGAGGTAACCGGGAATTCTCAGCAGGTGGTGGAGCTTCAGAAAGAGCATTCCTACCTGACCGATGAAATTGCCGTTCTTGAGGAACAATGGATGAAGATAGCAGATGAGGAATGATCGTTTCCGCTAAGTCCCCTTCAGATTAGAAAGCCTGTTACCGTTGCGAGCAGCGTAATTGTTTCCTGCTGATTCACAAAAGGAATGCCTGCTCTCACAGCGGCATTGTTAAGCAAAGCAGACTCTGGAGAGGTGAAAATGACAGGAGTCAGTTCCTCCCTGATTATTTCAAGGGCTGTTCTCTCATCCCAGTCAACTCCGGATATACACAGCTGAACAGAGCCGGTCTCATCAAAAACTCCTCTGCACTGCGAACCCGCAGGAAGAGCCATGCGGCTCACAATCCGTTCAAGAAGCGCTGCGGCGTATGATGCCAGCGCTTCGCTTCCGGCACTGCCGGGCATTGTCACCGTAAGCACCCCGGGAGCCTGAACAAAATCCGCTGAAGGGATTATCATGCCGGGACGGCGCACTACCTCTGAGGTAGCAACGGCTGCCGCTGAAGGAGAAGGAATCATCACCCATGGAGAGAGAGTCTGACCGCCGGTTCCTCTTATCCATATGAGCGAGTTCTCTGAAATCACCCCCCCCGGCATCTGCCTGGCAACCAGACTGTCGGCACTGCTCAGAATAGGAGCCCAGGCTTCGCCCCAGTAAGAGTCGAGTTCTGATGGAGAATACTCCAATGAGATAATGTCTCCGGGAGACCCCTCAACGGAACTGGTGACAAGGGCGCTGACCGAAGCCGATCCGCAGGGAATCACCTCTATGCCGATGCCCCTCCATGCGGTAAGCTGAAATTGAGATGCCCTCTGCCCCCCCCAAAGAAAAACAGAGTTCCCAACAGGCAGGGAAAGAACCAGTGTATCTGCACCGGCTTCAAGCCATCTGCTTGTTCTCACAGGAACAACAGGGACTGCACCCGAGGAGTCTTCAATAATCCATGACGCGGCAAGAGCATTGGTGTTCCATACAAGTTGAAGAGTTCTGGCCCAGAGCGAGCTGTCGGGCATGATGCTGTCCGACTCGAGGGTTGCTGCAATGCTTTCAATAATATCAGCCGATCCTTCCGGACCCTTCAGAATGTAACCTGACCATGCAGAACGTGTAACCTGATATCCCTGAATACCATAAGTCCACATTTCTTCCAGCTGGCTGTCGGAAAGAGCTTCCCATGGATGAACAGGAATACCGGGCAACATTACAATTGCTCCATCTCCGGTAGGGATACCAACTGAAAGCAGGGAAGCGATAAGAATCAATGTCATTTTACCCTCCAGGGCTCTAGAACTCTGTTCAGCACCTCGGGTCCTTCGAACCATGAGAGGGCGAATCCGTAATTGGTGACTGGAACTCCGGCATCTGCAAGCCGGTCTATTCTTGAGGAAAGCGTCTGTCTGCTTATCATGCATCCGCCGCAGTGTATTACAAGATCATACTCCCTCAGTTTTTCCGGAGCAGGAAACTCCCTGCCAAAAGCGTGATCGACAGTAATTCCCCGATGTAGACTGGAAAGCTTGAAGGGAATCTGAACGGTTCCGATATCTTCGGCAATTCTGTCATGATTGCAGGCTTCTGCGATGAGAACCCGGCTTCCGGGTCCAAGGTTTTCCATCGCCTTCACTCCCGTGGCAAAGAGACTCATGTCTCCTCCTGCGGTCTGGTTTATCATCATAATGGAAAATGTAGTGAGGGGTACCCTTTCTGGAACCCATCTGCTCATTACATCAATTGCCTGGGAATCAGTTATTACCAGCTGAAGCCCTTCGCTGCCTGTTTCAAGAGCTGCTAAAAAGTTTTCAAACTTTTCCCGCTCCCTGAGAGACAGCCTGCCTGACCCGCTTCTTGCAAGAGCGAGGTCGGTTCTGTAAAGACCCACCGGAACCATCATCCGCAGCAGAAACTCCAAAGCCATTTCCTGCGGGCGCAGCAGCCTTCCCGAGGGAGATTCAGCATCAAGAGGAATGTGCATGAGTACCGGGCTTCTCGGGTTAAGAAATGGAAGCAGGGGAACAGGAGCCGTTTCTTCAAGTTTCGCCCGGGACACAAACTCAACCACCGACAGGTATTCCTCTTTCAGCGAAAGATCAATGGACAGTTCGGGTGTGTTCTTTCTGTCGGGAAGCACCGACCTGCAGAATTCTTCAGATTCAGCAAGCGTAGCCCCAGATTCCAAAAGAAGTGATAGGGCATCCCTGCGGGTGTTAAACACAACTGCAAGCCTTTTACCTTTTCTGGCTGCCATGGAGCTTATCAATTCCTCCACCTCAAGCTGCATCGATATAAATGCTTGCACAGGATCGATTACCATCAAGGCAATGTCAACCTCTTCAAGGGCGGAGAGGGCTTTTTGTCTCTTTTTGCCTCCAAGATCGGATGCTTCATCAAGCCCGGCGGTGTCCAGCAATCTTACGGGTCCCAGGGAATGAATCTCCATAACAGAGCTCTTAATGTCGGCGGTGGTTCCCGGCTGAGAATCCACTATTGAGGTTTCCTGCTGCGTAAGCAGATTCATAAGGGTGCTCTTACCTGCATTAACCCTGCCGAATATTCCAATCACCAGCCTGTGAACTCTTGGCATACAGAATCCTCTCCTTTGGTCTGCCTTACTATAAAACCGGAATCCTCCCGATGCACCACCCGTTCGGGGTTGACCCCGGAGAAGAATATTAGGATAATTGACGCCCGATGAATGCTGCGGAGAGGTGGCCGAGCTGGTCTAAGGCGTACGCCTGCTAAGCGTATGTGGAGGAAACTTCACCGAGGGTTCGAATCCCTCCTTCTCCGCCATTCATCAGGTGAGCCCTCTTTCCCAGGGGGCTTTTCTTATTTCACTGATCGGCTCAGGTGGTAATTAATGCGGCTCCTGCAGTTTCATCGCATATCTGCCAAATTGAAATAGTCAATTGTGCAGTTCTCTGCTGTTAATGCCCGAACAGGAACATTGTCAATAAACCCTCTCTTTTCAATACAGGATTATTCCCGCTATTTCCGCAGGATTTTCAGGAGTAATGACAACGGCAAAACCGCCAACTTCACTTGTGAGAGAAACAGCATGGCGCAGGTTTGTTGCATAGGCGGTAAAACTGCCCAGTTTTCTGTTTTTGTACCTTCCAGTGTAACCGAATAATCCCCCGTTTCCCCAGGTTCTCAAGAGCCCTTTCGTTATCTCCGGCTCTAAACTGGCAACAGCCCCGGGAGGCAGGACAACTGTGGTATTCCACATAGGTCTGTGAACAATAAGTTTTTCGCTGTCAATGGTATACGCTGTAACAGAGAATAGCCACGTTATCAGTATTATCAGCGGAAGCATCAGCACTGCATAGACGGGAACGTCTGGTAGCAGAGGGAACGCTCCTGCCATGAGGATGACAAGAACCGTGACCACCCTGGCAGTGGTATCCATGGAAGCCGCTTTGAATTCTCCTTGAATCATATGCATCCTTAGTATTGAGATAAAACTCCCAGCTGAGCGCTAATCTGCACTGTCCTACCTTCTACCCCCAATTGCGGAGTAAACCTTTTAGCTCCAGGCTCAAATATAAACAGAATAGATGAACCTCCATAAGCGAAATGCCCCATTTCCGGACACTTTTAAAATAGTGCCCAACCGGCTCTCTGTGTGATTATTGGGCCCATTCCCCATAAACCCATGGGAATCATAGCCACAAGCTAAACTCTTCAATCAGGAAGCTGACTCCTTTATGTCTTGGAGTATCTCTGAACCAGTCAACATCCGCAAAATCGTAGTTTTGGGAACCGACACATTCTCCCACTAAAATCAGATCACCTGAAACCGGGCTGCTGAAAGGATGATAGTCGGTGAGCCAGAGCAGAATATCTACAACATGTCCGCCTATGAATCTGTTGGCATAAGGGCTGTTGTTCTGAGCCTGGCGAGTATTGAGAACATCACGTTTACTTCGAAACTTGTAGCAAGATTCTCTGCAAGGATGCGGTTGACTGAGCCGTCTGCGGGTGTAACCTGTTCCTGTGCAGTCTCGGGCTGGAAAGCAAAAACCTCATCCGGCATCACCCTCAACCGGGGAGTGGAGTTAATGAGCACACCGAGATCTGAAGCGGCATACTGATAGGTACCAGCAGCCAAACGGCAATCAACCCTGTTTGATGATAACTCTTCTTACTTTTCAATCACCTTTTGGAACTCGTATCTAGAATAGAGTCTCCAATATCTGTCTGCCACTGAAAACCTGCATCCCGTTAAGCTGTTCATTCGCCGGTCTTTCAAACTTGACAACAGTGCACCCCTTTAAGGCTTTGAAGTATTATAGCCATCATTGAATATTCATGGAAAGGCGGTTAATATGAAGGTAAGAACCAGGCTTGCCCCTTCTCCAACAGGAGATCCTCATGTTGGAACGGCATATCAGGCTCTTTTCGGTTATGTCTGGGCAAAGGCCAACGGAGGAGAGTTTGTTCTGAGAATTGAAGATACCGACACAGAAAGATCAACTCCGGAATCTGAAAATGCCATTATAGACAGTCTGAGATGGATAGGATTGAGCTGGGATGAGGGGCCTGATGTTGGCGGACCATTCGGCCCATACAGACAAAGCGACAGATTGGATATCTACCGAAAATATATCGACCTGCTCATTGAGAATGGACATGCTTACCCTTGCTTCTGCTCAAAAGAGAGGCTTGAGGAGGTAAGAGCAAAGCATGAAGAAGAAAAGTCCTCCAGCAGGGGCTATGACAGGCACTGCAGAGATTTATCTCCAGAGGAGTCTGCCAGAAGAATAGCTGCCGGAGAATCCTTTGTGGTCAGGATGAAAACACCTCTTAGCGGCCAATGTGTCTTTACCGATCTTCTGCGGGGTGAAATCAGAAAAGACTGGGAATCTGTCGACGATCAGGTGATAATGAAGGCCGACGGTTTTCCAACCTACCATCTGGCTGTGGTAGTGGACGATCATCTGATGCAGATAACTCACATAATTAGAGGCGAGGAGTGGATCAATTCCGTTCCCAAGCATGTGCTTCTTTACAGCTTTTTCGGATGGACGCCTCCGGTATTCTGCCACCTTCCTCTCTTGAGAAACCCTGACAAATCGAAGCTTTCCAAGCGCAAGAATCCAACTTCCATCAACTACTACAGGAAAGCAGGATATCTTCCAGAGGCCATGCTTAACTACCTCGGAATGATGGGGTGGCACATGCCCGACGATTCTGAAAAATTTTCAGTGCAGCAGATGGAGAAACACTTCGACCTGAAGGATATTACTCTGGGAAGCCCGGTGTTTGACAGGGCAAAGCTTCGGTGGCTTAACGGCAGGTACATAAGAGAAGACAACTCCGCGGTGGCTTTATCTGAAAAGCTTCAGAACTGGGCACTTAATCCCGACTACATTTCCCGAGTAACAGAAGTTGTTTCTTCCAGGCTGGAAACCCTTTCCGACTGGGGCTTTTTCACCGCTATGTTTTTCAGTGACTCTGTGCCGGTTACGGAAGAACTTCTTACCGTCAGGGGTATTGAAAAAGAACAGGTTCAGGAAATGCTTCAGGTAACTGTCTGGGCTCTGGAATCGCTGAGAGACTGGAACGCTTCTTCTGTATCGGCAGCGCTGAAAACCGTTGCAGACAGTTTTGGCGTTCTGATGAAAGAGTTTACCTCTCCTCTGTACGGCGCTATCTGCGGCAGCAGGGTTGCTCCCCCTCTGTACGATTCCATGGAGGTGCTGGGAAGTGACATGTGCCGAACAAGAATCAGTACTGCAATTGATGTTCTGGGAGGGCTTTCCGGTAAAAAACTGAAGCTGCTTGAGAAGAAGTATAAGGGTTGACAAATACAGGCATCGGGCAGATATTCCGCGCTCGGCGCAATGCTCCCATCGTCTAGCGGTTAGGACGCTGGCCTCTCACGCCGGAAACCGGGGTTCGATTCCCCGTGGGAGCGCCAAGGAACAGAAACACCTCCATTTTTGGGGGTGTTTTTTAATATCCTTGCAGGGAGCCAAGCAGCCCGGTCCCCGAGAAACAAAGCCTGTACCTGAGTCGAGGGAAACTGGGGTTCGAGGACTTTTCAGGTTTACCTATTCCCGTTTCTCGGACACCCCGCAGGTTTAGGGATCGTGGGTTTCTAAACTGCAATTCTTCTACTCGGATTCAGTTGCAGCAAACTCTTCGCGCGTTAGTTGCCCTAAAGAGCTGTGGGTCTTATTGGTTTAACAATAAGCGTATTATGAAGCCTATCGGGGATCTTCCACCAATGGAGTATGAGGAGATACTACTATCAGAGGAAAGAGAGGCTGCTAGGGTTGCAGTACTCAGTTAACAGAGTTTCCGATAAACACGTGGCGGTTTATATTGCGTTTCTTGTTTTGCATGGTCCCTGGGTTGTTCCGTTATCGAAGAAGTTCCTGCTGTCTTGAATCTGTTCACTGACGTGGTATAGCTGGAAATACTCATCAAGATTGTTTTCAAGTTCTGGTCGTGGGTTGTAACAAATACCAATCATTTAGTTGCCAGATAGTTTAGAACGCTGGTTGATATTGATAGTCTATCAGCATTGCTGGCCCTACCCTTCAGATAAGCGCGGGTAGCTCAACCTTTCGATTGGAAGTTGATTCAATAAGAGTCTATACTCAGAAGCTTAACCTGCTAGTATGTCATACGAGTAGAGCAAATTACATTCTGCTATTACTAACGCTAATGGTACTTGACAACGGTTTTTATGATGAATATAAACTGCAAATCATTGTACGATATGATTGCTGAGTTGCAATAATCTATCAAGAAAGGGAGATCATTATGAAAGAAGATGGTGTAATAGCAAATACACTTAGTGGCAATCCTCCTGGTACCGATGATGTACAGAAAAGGTGTATATGTGGATGCGCTTGTTTTGGAGATGTCCAGTACCAATTACAACTAATTTATGACTAGCATCTTGCTCTAAGATTTGTAGAGAAGAAGTAACTCAGCAATCACTATAGCAGATAGGAATGTAGACTTCCAAATAGCAATCAAATTAGCTCATGAAGGTCAAGAGTGATTGAAATACTGGATAATTAAACAGTTAATGGAAAATGGAGCGGTATAATTAGTATCAATGAAATTAAAAGTACGATCACACATGTAAAAGTTCTAATATGTTGTAATCAACTGTGATTATGGGTTTGTCTTTTGTGGGTTATTAACTGATTGCGATCAATATCCGAATTGGGATGACAGTTATTGCTGGGTCGTGTGAAGGTAGTAAACATCACTTAGTATGAAATGGAGATAAAGATGAAGGAAATTGGTGTAATCGCAAGTACATTAAATGATGGATCAGGTTTGGATGATATGCAGAAGCCGTGTAAATGTGGCTGTGCATGCACTGCAGATATACAGTTTCAGGCTCAGCTAGTCTGGGATTAAGAATTAACATCTCAGAAACGTAATTTGTAACGACACGACTCAGCAACATACACAGGAGGAGACTGTGCGTTTTAAGGATAGTATAAGAGTAATCGAGTATAATGATAAAGTGGCGATTATGGATGTAAGCGATACGACTGACTATGTCCTTCTCACTTGTGAGAAGTATTCTGATATTCTTACGATGCTTGAAGACGACTACAAGGGTACTTATCCGGATATACTCAAAAAGATGATAGCTTGTGGATGGTTCGATCATTCTGACAGTAGCATGGAGAAGTTAAGCACTAATTCAATACCGCATGTGGTTCTTGAGCTCACAGAGAAATGTAATGCATTTTGCAGTCATTGTTACTATAACGCTAAAAGCGCCAATGAAGGGCCTGAAATATCAGTTAGAGAATACAATAAATTCGTAAAACCATTTTTGAACTATGTAAATGCAAAATATATAGCATTAACAGGCGGAGAACCAACATTAGCAGAGTCAATGGAGTACATACTCAAAGATAATATTATGAATACACAACGTACTGTAATTTTATACACTAATGGACTCTCATTGTCGGATAGCACCATATCTATTTTAAAGGAGTACAATGAGCGTATAGGAATGCAAGTGAGTCTTGATGGTGCTACAGCTGAAACTAATGATAGATCAAGAGGTAAAGGTGTATTCAAAAAAGTAATAGATACATTAGATAGGCTAAAGAAACAAGATATCCGACGTGTTAGCGTAAAAATGACAATAACACCGGATAACGTACACGAGTATCCTGACTTCAGCAAAATGATTATGGATTACGGTTTTACTCCATCCGTCAGTACTTACAAGAGGATTGGTCGTGGTGAAGAAGGTTATTCCTATGAGGATGTCCTTCAAATTATGGAGAAGTCCCTGAGATCTATGATTCCTGACTTCAGAGCGATGAGTCCATGTGATGATAAGCATTTTCTTTTTTCGGAAATGAGTTGTGGTCTTGGTCGAAAAAAGAGTTGCGTGATATCTCCTCAATTAATGCTTCTTGACTGCACTTCCATGAGAAGAGTTCAAGGAAGTATTAGGGAGAATCCCACTGAAGCAGTCAAAGCATATATGGATTTGTACTTCCCAACAGTTGATGAACTCCCGCAGTGCAAGTCTTGCGAGGTTCGCTATGCGTGTGGAGGAGGTTGCAGATCAATAGCGTATTCCTTGGGTTGTGAAGTTTTAGATGAACAACCATATTGTCAAATGTATAGGAATCAATATAGGGAAATGATCTGGAAAGAGAAGAGCTATTGTGTCAGAGATAGATAGACGTTCAGCTAAGCTATCAAAAACGTTACTTCTTTTATATCACCTGCTATCTCTATTTGAAACACTTCTGATAGGGCTGTTTCCTCTCATATTTGGAGCATCAATGCAAAATGCAATGAGCTCAAATGGGGTAAACGCTATATCATTAAGTAGCTTTCAGAATACTGCGTTCATGGTTTTTGGTATGCTAACCTTCCAGTTGGCAAAGCAAATGATTAGTCATCTATATGAACGAAAGTTTTCGAGATATTGGATTAATCGATCGATGAACAAAGTACTTCGTTCATCGACTGAAAGTATTTCCAAATTGGGAGCTGGAGCAACGAATCAGCTAGCTGTAAACGAAACCAATTCAATCGCAGGTTATTTTACAGAGGGTATAGGGAATGTATTGGGATCAAGTATACTGATACTAATTTCCGCAATCATGTTGTTTTACTTGATACCTACATTCACTATAGTGTTAGTAGTCGTTTTAGGTATAGGAATCCCCTTCGGTCTTAAAATGCTGAGTTATGGCAAGAACCTTATGAAACATTCTGCTGAAACATGGGCAGCTTTCAACTCTGTTTCTACAGATATAGTAAGTTCTCATTTACAGATTCGCTCTCTTGGTATAGAAGATGCAATGTTGTCTAATCTTCGCAAAAAACTATCGATTTCCCTGAGCGTCAATCTACGTGCACACTGGAGGGTTACTTTAATAATTATCGTATTTTTTGCGTATATATTGCTTTCAATCACGCTATTGAATAATATTGCATCGCACTTGAACTTGCTTAGAGATATTAGAGCAGAATCTGCTTTTGCCTTCTTTGGCTATCTGATCCTCTTACTTTCTCGAGTCACATCATTTTCAAGTACAGTAGCTTCTCTCCAGGGTTTTAAGGCCAAGAAAGAACGTCTTACTGATCTCCTTAATCTTCCAGAAGATGCTGATTGGAATCTGGTACCAAAGACAGATATCACTTCTCTTGGTTACACCAATCTCTCAGTGGGGTATGGAAGTAATGTATTGTTCTCCGGGTTAACCGGTGAAATAAGTGCAGGTAGCATTCTTCTTGTAAAAGGGCCTAGTGGTTGTGGCAAATCTACCTTTCTCAGAACGCTTTATGGAATTCATGAAAGTCAAGACGGAAAGATTCTGCTTAATGGAGAGGAAATTCAAGGATTACGCTCACTGGGGCTAAATGCTGCCCTACTACCACAGGAAATTAGGTTCTATTCAGGATCACTAAAGTGGAATGTTGAGCTCCTTGCTGGTAGAGTAGTGAGTAATGATGAGCTGGAGCTAATACTATCTGAAATGAAGCTAATGGATCGCTTAGGAGAACATATTGACTTTAGCACTGATCTGAGAGAAGCAGGAGCAAATCTTTCCGGTGGAGAGAAACAAAGATTATCTCTCGCCTGCATGGTGCTGAGAGATCCGAAAGTGTTGCTTCTGGATGAACCAACATCTCAGATTGATCCAGCTTCGGAGAGGATCTTTCTAAAAGGATTGAAAAGTCTTGCAGCAAAAGGATGCATCATTGTTTTGGTGGCACACAAAGGGATGGCAGAATCAGTTGCTACCTCAATTCTAGATTTTGACTCAATCAGCATTACTTAGTGTACCTCTACTTAATAATCATAACGATGTTTAATTGAATATAAGAGGAAGGACCATAGTGAAACTGCGAACAGTATTTCTTTCGTTATTAGTCTTTTTTGCCTGCAACTCTGACCAAGCCATGGATGGAGGAAACAGCTTCTCGGTGACAACTGACTCTCTATTCCCTGTTGATACAATTGGTGTAATGATGGGCGATAGCAACTATGTATTTGGGACAATTGCTGATTTCGAGCCTGTTCAAGGTGGTGGTGTTGCCATCCTAGATTCATACACTGGCAAAGTCTCAGTGTTTAGCAGCGATGGAACCTTCATGCGAAGCTTTGGTAGAAAGGGGTCCGCCCCTGGAGAATTCCAGTATCCAGTGAAAGTAACTTTCTTTCGCTCCGGTTTGTACGCAGTCCAAGAACTTACTATGGGTTATGTTAGTGTTTTTGACATAGATGGGAATTTCATTACTAGATGGCAGATGGGAAATGAACTCTGCATACTTCCCCTTGATGTTATGGCGTTCGATGATTCTTCGTTTGTCTCATACAATTTTTCAATGCAGTTTGCAGATAATCATTGCGATGTTTGCTATTCCCTTTGGCGGTATCATGCTATAACTGGCGAGGTCCTATCAAGGTATTTCACTTGGACTGGTGAAGCTAATCCATCTACTGATTTCTGTCCGGCATATCTAACTGCCGCTGCTGATGGGAAAGGTAAGTTATATGTTAGCAGAATTGACTCAGATAGTTGGATGATTGAAATATATGGTGAAAGTTCTGTTGCTATTGACACTCTAATGCAGTTTCCTGAGAGAACAAGAGTCCCAATAGCAAGTGATTCATCTTCTGTATACGGAATCCCAGTTGTATCCTATATGTACTCTAATGGAGAGGTGTCTACGCAGGCGAAAACAAATTTGCCTGGAGAGTACCCATTGATCAGTGATCTTGAGATTGGAGCTGAGGGTAGTATTTGGGCAAGAAGAGGAGTCTCCAGCACTAATATCTGGGATGTTGTTTCGTCAAGCGGAGAAGTTTTGGGTGTTAAGCACGTTCTCCCTCTAGATTCTGTTCAAGATATCCACCTACAAACATTTGATAGTTCTGTCTATGCTTTCAACCATCTAAGCGAAGACTTCCCTATGATTGTGAAGCTTGACATCTGTGATTGAGCACCGCTTAATGGTTTTCGAGAGTATCAATCTAACTTAGCTGGGTTTACAATCCCGGAGTAGAAGGTGGAAGAGGAACCAGCAACCAAAGTTATTGACGCTGTGACGCCAATGACGCTTTATTCTGAGCATCGAAACTCGGCTGTCATACATTAATTCCAACCCGCTGCAGTGTCTTTGTCCCTTGCTTTACACCAGTCTGAATCCAGTGTGCAGAGAGTAGGGGAACAGGCGTACGAATCGGCATTGAATACAGTCCCCGAATAAAGCCCGTTACTAAAAGCGTATCTCTCTTAATCTTCTAATCCCCATTGGCTACCTCTTCTTCTACGGGAAGGGCGTTTTCATCGATTATGCCCATATTGATGGTCTTGTGCTCGATCTTACGAAGCCTTCGACAGGGCAGCTATCTTCGATAACCAGGGGACTATGGTGTTCCAACAAGAAACCACTAGGCGCGCCAAGGAACAGAAACACCTCCATTTTTGGGGGTGTTTTTGTTTATATGACTTTTACAGGAGGAGGCCAAGAGAACAAAGAACTTTATCATGATTGATATAGAGTCATCGAATAATGAACCACTCAGCAGGGATTGCCAATGTTTGTTCCATGGATAGCTGGAAGCTAGTCCAGCTTCACTACCCTCAGGCCTCTCCGCTGAGCATCGGTAATTGCATACACTGTATAACAGCCTGCTGCCGCTTCCGCTCCCTGTGAGTCTTTCCCGTCCCAAAGGAAGCTTCTTCCACCACTGCTCGGAAGCCTTCTTACAAGGCGCCCTGAAGTATCGTAAATC